>ERZ888423.61-NODE-61-length-100535-cov-52.250109_pt1 | contig 100535 bp, 96 predicted proteins | sample MGYA00520523_ERZ888423 | MGnify/ENA primary metagenome ERZ888423 (study PRJEB32303, sample SAMEA104408611) | aquatic metagenome | biome: Brackish water; feature: Pelagic; material: water | place: Baltic Sea | collected 2014-06-08T10:24:00 | depth 30,27 m ...
AGACGGGCGCCTATCTGGGGGAAGATGATATCGTCAGGTATGAGGATGGGTATGGGAGAGGGTGAGGGGAGTTCACTTCTTTGCGATAATGACCGGCTCGTTTAGTGTCATGTACCCCAGTAACGGATTGAACATAAAGTATGCAAAAGCATCTCTAAATCCATTTGCTCGTAACTCATCGAGTATCTCCCATCCAAAATCCCTAAAACATAGGATTCCTTCTGGGCTTGCGGGATCGCCATGATAAGATGGCGGCAAGTGATGGTGGATTTGCCCATCGTCTGTTAATTCAGCGCGAACTCTATGCTTGAAGTGGTTCCCCCCAAGCCACGGAAAAGTAAAGATCGCCGCGCCGCTCTCTCTAAGGCATCGCTTGGCTTCCCGTAGTCCAGCTTCATAGCTAGGTATGTGTTCGAGAACTTCGGTGCAAATTATGAAATCAAAAGAGCTTTCAGGAAATGATAGCTGCGTTAGGTCTTCGTATCTTACGCCTTCGTTATCAATAAATCCAGATTTGTAACCCTCCTTGAATTGGCTGGTTGTTACATTCGGATGGTTATCCAAAAAATATTTCGCAAGATTCGAGAAATGACCGACATGATAAATTGAGGCATTCTTACCAATCGGAACTAAGGATGCCACCCTACGTTCTCTCGCGGAAAGTCCACATTTGCAGCGTAAACTAGCCCACTTTACATGAAAATTGGAAGGATCATCTAATCTCGTAACGGGCCTTGCATAGAATTTTGTAGCTGAATTGCATACCTCGCAAAAGCCATTTAAGGTAAATGGTTTCTCTTGATTGCCTAAAGCTGCCTGATACTGCCAAATGGCTGCTAATTGCGCTTTGTGCTCATGCCGATAATCAGCATATTCATCCATATCTCTGAACGATAGGCGCAAGGCATCAAGGGGTGCTAAGTTCTTTTCTATCTCCATAAATTCCCACCATTAATTTTGAATCTAACCATTCGCACCTTACTGCGATTTCCTTGAATTTTCTAACTGAGTAATTCTTCCATTCAGACGTCTGATTTCGTTCCACATGTCAACCATAGTAAACTCAAGCTGTGCATTTCTCTTTGCAATGATCTGCAGAGTTTCGTTTTCTTCGGCAGGTGCAATGCGATCTTCAATATAACGCTTACATTTTTGAAAGAACTCTTTTGTCAAATTTCTGGATTCTTCTAGGAAGTTTGGTATTTCAGGCAGCTTTGCCGCAAAATCAAGAATTGCAATCTCATCAAATTTGTTCCCATCATAAAATCCTACTGGGTGGCGGAAGTACTTATACTTGTCTACCCCTAATCGGGTTGCTGGTAGAATTGCTTTTTTTCCAAGGAGCATCGACCAGAATGCACCGTGGTACGAACTTACCAAAATTACACTAGACCCAAGAATGTAATTTGCAACCGTGCCGATTGGTTCGGCGTTCGTTACGAAGGAAGGAAGGCCCTGAACAGCAAAATTAGCTTCAAGTGCACTCTTTATCGTACCGACATTCCTTGTAACTTTGACCTCGTCTTGCATCACCACGAATGCCGGATTCATGCATGAGACACAGGGCAAGTATGGCAGCCCTGAGGGATGCTGGTAGTCACGTACGCCTACAAGTGCAGCTTGATCGTATTTGATTTCTTCCGAAGCTGTTTTCTTGCCGAAAATGTTATTCTCGGTGTACTTATGGGTCCCGGCGCCCCAAATTATCACATTGTCGCAGTTCTCGATAAGTCGATTAAGGACACGATTCAACTCATCGGAGTTATCAAGAAGTCCGCCACCGCCAAATATCACAATATCGGTGCGTTCTATCTCATGCCACAAAACGGCCCAATCAGAGTGCAAAACGCAAGTATACTGAGAAAAGTAGTCTGTGAAATAATAGTATGGGCTGCAAATCCAATCGCCAAGGTTCGCTGGCACATAACGTTTTTCGAGATGATGAACGAAGTGAATCTTCCCAGCGCGCTTCATTTTGGCTTTCCCTCAACTGTTTTGTACTAAGCGGCAGTGTCGAAACACCCATCCCGATCACTCCGCCCCAAACAAATCCACCGCCTCGAAGGCGGCTTTCATCTTGGCCCGGCCGGCCGCAAAGGAGAAGCGGTCGGCGGCATAGGCGCGGGCGGCCCCGGACATGGCGGACCAGAGCGCATCATCGTGCATCAGCCGCGTGATCGCCTCGGCCCAGGCCTGTGGCGTTTCGGCGATCAGGCAGTCATGCCCATGGCGCAGGCCGATCCCCTCGGCCGCCACCGGCGTCAGCACGCACGGGATGCCATGGGCAATCGCGCCCAGCACCTTGCCCTTGATCCCCGCCCCCGACAACAGCGGCGCGACAAAGACGCGGTGGCGCCCATAGGCATCGGCCACATCCTCCACATAGCCCGCAGGGTCGATCTGATCACTGGCCAGCGCCTTGATGTCGGCGCCCATGTTGGAGCCATAGATCGTCAGATGCGCGGCTGGCGGCGTGAGCCGCGCCATCACCTCGGCCACGAACCAGCGGAGCCCTTCGGCATTGGGATGGTGGCGGAAGCTGCCCAGAAAGGACAGCCCGGCCCGCCCCTTGAGCGGCGGCACATGGTCGGGGATGGCGACAACCCAGGGACAGCTCATCACCCGCACCTTGCCATCGGTGTGCGAGGCGATGACGGCGTGTTCCACCTCGTTGTAGCTCAAGACCAGATCGGCCGCGCGCATCATCGTCAGCTCTTCGTCGCGCACCCGCTGCATGGCCGCCAGCCGCGAGGGGTCATCTTCGCTCATCGCGGCGCGCAATTCGCGCAGGAAATGCAGATCGGCGTTGTTGAGCAGGATCTTGGCCTTGGGCGCGTGTTGCCGGATGTGGCGCACCGTGTCTTGGGCCACGTAATAGCGGGTGATGTAGAAAGCATCGAATTCGGCCGCGCGCTGTTCCAGGAACGCGGCCAGCGACAGGTAGAAGGGGGCTGTGATCACCTCCACCCCGCTGTTTTGCAGGTCTTCGGTCAGCGCCCCCATATGGGCAATGTTCTGGGGCAAAAACGTGACCTTGTAGCCCAGCGATTGCACCAGCTCGATCTCGCGCCGCGCGGCATAGGCGCCGGCATCGCGGTCTTCATCGGGCGTGGTGTAGTCGATGAACAGGACGCGCCCGATGATGCCCCGATCCTTTTCCAGATCGGGGTTTTGCCCTTCGGTGCCAAAGCGGGCAAAGTCGCGCGCCCAGCGGCGCTTGAATTTCGGGCGGTTGACCTCTTGGTAGCGCTTGAAGCCGCTGGCGGTATCGGTGCCGCTGGTCATGCCTTCGAAGTGATAGACGATCGAGGCGGGCACGAACCAAGTGCTGTATCCCGCCGCGCGCACCTTGAAGGCGAAATCGGTGTCTTCGAAATACATCGGCTCCAGATAGTCTGACAGGCCGCCGATCTGATCCCAGATCGCTTTGGTCGTCATCATCGCCGCGCCCGACAGGTAATCGGCCTGTCGCGCGTAGGAAAAGCGCGGCTCCCAGGGATTGGCGCGGTTGCCGTAATTCCATGGATTGCCGCTGCCCCAGATGATGCCACCGGCATCTTGCAGCTTGCCATCGGGATAGAGGAGCTTCGCACCCACAAGCCCGACCTTGTCGAACCGTCCAAAGGCATCAAGCAGCGCATCAAGCCAGCCCACGGTCACTTCGGTATCGTTGTTGAGCAAGACCACATAGTCGCCGCGTGCGGCCGCAACCCCGGCATTGCAGGCGCGGATGAAGCGCTGTGGCTCGGCGTTGCGGATGACGGTGATGCCCGAGACGATTTCCTCCAGCCGGGCGGTGTCGTCGGTCGAGGCGTCATCGACCACGATCACCTCAAAGCTTGCCTTGTTATGGGCCGCCAGAAGCGCGCAGAGCCCGTAATAGGTCACCTCGACCTTGTTATGGGCGGGGATGATGACGCTGACGGTCGGGTTATTGACCACTGGAAAGGCGATGGGCTTGAGTGTCACGGTCTCGTAGCTGCCCTCGAGCGTCGCAAAGGCCGTGGCCAGCGATGCCGGTGCAACCGCGCTCAGCCGATCGTCCAGATGGGCGCGCAAGGCCCGGTAGCGATGGTTTGTGCGCAGCGTCAGATCGGTGGGAAAGGGGCGGCGCGATTCACGCACCATCAGATCATGCGGCGTCAGTGTCCGCGGTGCCAGCACCGACAATTCCAAGAAGATCTGGCTTCCTGACAGATCGCGAATCGAGAGATCGATGATTTCGCCGCGCAAACAGGCCGCAGGCAGGTTGATAACCGTAGGTTCGGGGCGCAGATGGATGTCTTGTATCGGCTCACCATCGACGAACAGCATCAGGCTTTGCGGATGACGCGCCGTGAGCGTCAAGCTATGACCGTAATCCTCGACCAGCGTGACGCTGTTGCGTTCGGGCGCGAACAAATCGATACGTTTCTTGCCGATGCACAGGCTGATGGGGGGGTCCGTTTCGCGACGGAACGTGGGCACATGAGCGCGGTACCACCTGTTTGCCGCGACCCCGTCGGTCATGTTTTGCCGGGGTTCAAGGGCCGATGGCGACAAGCTGTCTTTCACGACCTTCGCGTTTGCGATGAAAACATAGGGATAATTTTCTTCAGTCGTGGATCGATATCGCAGATATCGGATCGTCAGGCTGACGCTCAACGGTGTCTGCACGACGGGCACCGGGATCTTGACCCGCTGATAGCTCGCCGCCGATCTGCCGCCGCCATGCTCTGGGTCGATCACGATCTCGGTCGCCTCGACCTTGCCGCCCGGTCCGGGATCGAAACGGACGATCAACATCACCTCGCAGCGATGCGTTGCCACCAAAGCTTCGAAGTGGCGGGGCTGCACGCTGGGGGGCAGCTGCAAATGGCGCCCCATGTGGATCTCATGGGGTTGTTCCATCTCGGCCAGACGGATCTGCAGGGTCTGGCCGTTCTCGACCGCCCAATCGGTCAGCGCATTCACCCGAACTTCGGTGCCAAGCTTGACGGGCGTGCCGTCCGGCAAGGTTTCGCTGATCTTCAGTCCGTCGGTCGGGTAGTGCAGCGTCCGACGAAACGTCAGGTTGGCGTTCAACCCGGCGGGGTCATCGATCGCGGCAAGCGCGATATTCTGACCCTGTGCCTGAATGGTCACGCCATCGGTCAGCGTCGACTGATCCGCATGTATCAACAGCTCGTTCTTCGTCAGGAAGGCTGCCTGAAAGAGAGGGTTTGATCGCATCGAAAGAAAGATTTCCCGCCAAAGTTTCGATCTTTGGATCGGACGCGCAAGGCCAAGTCAAGTCCAACTTGCCAGCCGAAAGCGCCGGCTGGGCAAAGGGTGGGCGTTTCGGGAACAACCGCCATGCAGCGCGTGCCAAAGCAACAGACCCGCCCGGCGGGCGCTTTGTCTGGCATCTGTCATGTCTGGAAACTGGCTGGGGTGGTAGGATTCGAACCTACGGTACGCGGTACCAAAAACCGTTGCCTTACCACTTGGCTACACCCCAACCGTGCCGCGCTAGTTACGCGGTGAGCGACGAGGGATCAAGACCCCGTTTCGACAATTCTGTCGTCGCTTTGCCCGGCGCGCGGGGCTTTTTCACAGGCGGATCGGGTCGGCTTTGGCCAAGTGGTCAAAATTCATCAAGCTGGCCACCAGCGCCGGCATTTGCGCCAGCGGAATCATGTTGGGCCCGTCCGATGGCGCGCGGTCGGGGTCTTGATGGGTTTCGATGAAAACCCCTGCGATGCCAAGCGATACGGCCGCGCGGGCCATGACCGGCGCGAATTCGCGCTGGCCACCCGAGCTGCCGCCCTGGCCGCCGGGTTGTTGCACCGAATGGGTGGCATCCATGATCACCGGATAGCCGGTTTTCATCATCTCGGGCAGGGCACGCATATCGGTGACAAGCGTGTTGTAGCCAAAGCTTGCGCCGCGTTCGGTCAACAAGATCCGTCGGTTGCCCGTCGATTCGATCTTGGCCACGACATGGGCCATGTCCCAGGGCGCCAGAAATTGGCCCTTTTTCACATTGACCACCGCCCCGGTTTCACCGGCGGCCAGCAACAGATCGGTCTGGCGGCACAGGAATGCCGGGATCTGGATGATATCGCACACCGCAGCGGCCGGCGCGCAGTGATCTGGCCCATGCACATCGGTCAGCACCGGGCAGCCAAGCTCGGCCCTGACATCGGCCAGAACCTGCAGCCCCTCGTCCATGCCCAAGCCGCGCTTGCCCGACAGGCTGGTGCGGTTGGCCTTGTCATAGCTGCCCTTGAACACAAAGCCCGCCCCCGCCTTGTCACAGGCCTCGGCCATGATGCGCGCGATCATCAGCGCGTGGTCGCGGCCCTCCAACTGGCATGGCCCGGCGATCACGGTCAGGGGGCGATCATTGCCGATGACCAAACGGCCTGTTTCAACGGTTTGCATGCGCTTTCTCCGGTCGGGTCTGGGCGTCAGATCAGGAACTGACCTGTTCTCTGAGGATCGATGCGGTCATCGACACCATCAGGTAGATGCCCGAAAACACGAGGAACGCAAGCAAGCTGTTTTCGAACGCGCGCGGATAGGCTGCCTGGTCGGGGGCTACGGGAAAGACACCCATCGACAGGTAGAGCGATTGCCGGTTCGCTTCCATCCGGGCGGTTTCCATCTGTTGCATGGCTTGGGCCAGCATCGCCTGACGGGTTTGCAGATCCGCCTGTGCGATCACCAGTTCCGATTGGATGCGCGCCAGCGAAACGCCGCCGGTTTGGGTTGCGGTCAGCCCGCTGCGCAGGCTGGCGATCAACGTTTCAAGCCGCGCGATGTTGTTTTCCGCTACTGCCACCCGCGTGGCGTTGGGGCTGCGTGCGGCCAGAATTTCCGCCAACCGCAAGCGTTCATTCTGCACTTCCATCTCGAAGCTGGAAATCTGTTGGAACACGGTCGAAACTTCGGCCTCGGCCGACAGAACGCCGCGCCGTTCCTGAAGCTCCAGCACACGGATCTGTGCCTCGATCATGCGGCGTTCGGCGTCCTCATAGCTGTCGCGCGCGCCCGACATCTGATCCTCCCGCAGGCGTTGGCTCATCTGATCCACCCGTTCCTCCGCATAGCGGATCAACGCCTCGGAAAAGGTCTGGCTGGTGATGGGATCGGCCGCCCGCATTTCCATCTTGATCACGCCTTCGGTCGGGTCGTAGCCAATCGTCAGCTGATCGCGATAGGTGGCATACATGGTTTCCACGGCGGCATCGGGCTCCAGCCGGATCAGCGGGTCCATCCGGGGCGATGAGAAATGCCCGCGGAAATCCAGATCCTGATCCAGCCGCAACATCGCCTCACGGCTTTCCAGATAGCTCTGCACAACGATGCTTTCTTGCACTGTGGCAAAGCTGGACCCGCCCATAAGCCCGCCCAGACCGCCACCAGACCCCCCAGAGCCATTTTCGGCCTTTTGGATCACGAATTCCGTGTTGGTGGCATAAAGCGGGGTGGCCACACGGAAATAGTAGAACGCCACCAGAAGCGTGGGCAACAGCACGAATAGCGACAGCCGGCTTGCCAAAAGCACAAGCCGCCGCCGCCGCCGCCGCGCGATGTCGCGCTGGATCTTGATGATCTCGGCGGCGCGCTCGTCGGCGGTAAAGCGGGGCAGGGGTTTGGGCGTGGGCTTGGCGGGTGGTTGCACCGGCGTCGATGTGGCGGGTAAATTCACGATCGGGGCGTCTTGCGGTGCCACGTCGTCGCGGATCTCATTGCTGACCATGTCGAGCATGTTTGTCGGCCCGAACGGGTTCAGCCCACGGGCGCGCAACAGCCGGACCGCATCGAAATCGGAGGTGGGGCTCAACCCATGCTTTTGCGCCAAACGCCGCGCCGTGCGCAGCTGTCGGCCGGTCAGACCTTCGGCGCGTATCGCGTCAGTCTCGGCCACAGGGTCGCGGCCGGGCGATTGTTGCGGTTGCGTTTCACCATCGGCCTGTCCGGGGGCCGGGTCCGCTGCCGCGCGTTTGGCGGCGGCGGCCGAACCGGGCAGGGCAAGATCGCCAAACCCGTCCTCGACCTCGCTTGGGGCAGCCATCAGCTCTTCGGCTGTGGGGTGGTGGCGGCTGGGGGTTGGCGCCAATTGCAATGGCACGCCGCCCGCATCCGACGCCGGGCGCGGCGCATCGCTCATGCGGATGCGGAACTTACGCGCCTTGGGTGTGGTAGTCATAAAGCTGCTTGGCCTCTTCCAGCGTGTCGAACTCGTACAATTGCCCGTCAAACAGCACGGCGGCACGGCGTGCGAATTTCTCGAGCGTCTGCGCCTGATGAGACACGATCACCACGGTCGCATGTTTCAGCCGCTCGGCAAGAATACCGCCGGCGCGGCGATTGAACTCGGCATCGGTGGTTACCGGCATGCCCTCGTCGATCAGATAGATATCAAAGTCGAGCGCCAGCAGCAGCGAAAAGTTGAACCGCGCCTTCATCCCGGCCGAATAGGTGCCCACAGGCATGTCGAAATATTCATCGATCCGACAGACCCAGCGACAGAAGGCTTCGACATAATCGGGATCAAGCCCGTAAAGCTGCGCGATGTAGCGGGCATTCTCACAGGCCGAAAGCTTTTGGATCACCCCCCCCATGAAGCCCAGCGGAAAGGAAATCCGCGCGCTGCGGTTGATCCGTCCCTCGTCAGGTTTTTCAAGCCCCGCCATCATGCTGATCAGGGTGGTCTTGCCCGTGCCGTTGGGCGCCAGAATGCCCAGCGATGATCCCAATTCGACCTTGAACGACGCCCGGTCCAAGATCACCTTGCGGCGTTCCCCGGTCCAGTAGGATTTGGAAACCTCGACAAATTCCAACATGTCCTTGTCTGCCGTTGTTGCAGGGTCCGTGCTGTCTTGTCGCCTCATCGTGTGGGAATTGCGGCCATCTTGCACGACGCAAAGGCTAGCGCCGATTTGGGGCGGGAATATGTCCAAACCGGGCAAAGGCCGCCTTTGGTAAGGCAAATTTTATCGACCTTGGACCGTGGCCGGCGCTCGGGTCACGCGATGGCCGACCAGAGCACGCCCGCGATCATCGCACCGGTCAGCGCAAAGCCCAAGTAGGCGGCAAAGACCCGTGGCTTGACCAGCGCCCAGACCGCAACCGCGGCCGGTATGCTGCTGACCCCACCTGCGATGACAAAGGCCATGGCGGCGCCGGGGTTCATCCCCTGGCTCAAGAGCCCCGCCATCAGCGGCACGGCGGCATAGCCGTTCAGATAGGCCGGTGCCCCCACCAGAACCGCCAAAAGGATCGGCCCGACCCCGTCGCCGCCGATCACCCGCACCACCAGATCGGCGGGCACATAGGCGATCATCACGGCCTGCAGCACATAGGCCAAGGCAAGCCATTTGCCCAGAAATACCAGATTGCTTGCCCCGCTTTGCACAAAGCTTTGCCGCCGCTCAGCCTCGGTCCAGAACCGCCAGTTCACGGTCTTTTTTCTGGCCCGGCAGCAGCCCCCGATCTTGGGCGCCACCCGCAGGGGATCGGCGAAAACCGGGCTTGCGGCCATCAGCTTGACCATCAGCCCCCCCGCCACGCCCAAGCCCAGCGCGGCCAGTGTCTTGGCGATGGCGAAATCCACCCCCAGACCGCCCGCCGTGATGGCGAACATGGCCGGGTCCATCAGCGGTGAGGCAAGCCAGAATGCCATCACTGCGCTCAAGGGGGCGCCCGCCGCCAGCAAGGCCGCCACAAAGGGAATGACCTGACAGGAACAAAAGGGCGACAGCCCGCCCACCAGCGCCCCGATCAAGATCATCCGCACCTCGCGGCCCTTGAAGACCCCGTCAAGCAACCGCTCCGACCCGCTGGCCTTCATCGCGGCGATGGCGGCGACCGCCACCAGGATAAAGGGCAGCGTGCCCATGAAATGATCCAGCGCCGTGCCCAGGATGGGCACCACCGCCCCCCGGTCGAACACCGCCAGAACCAGCACGATCAGCGCACCTGTCAGCGCCACCTTGTCGATGCGCGCCCAGACATCGCCGATGGGGCGGGGGGATTGCGTGAGATCAGCCAAGATCATGCTCCGTGTCGCAAGGGGTTTGTCTGCTCATATCGGCGCAGCATTCGGCCACCAAAAACCGCGACAACGCCGCCACCGCCGCGTGATCGACCCGGCACAAGATGCGCCGCCCATCGCGCTTTTGGCGCACCATCCCGGCCGAAACCAGTTGCCTCAGGTGATGGGTCAGAACCGATCCCGTGACACCCACCGCCGCCCCCAGATCGCCGATCGGCAGACCCACAGGCCCCGCGCGCACCAAGCGGCGCAAGATCGCCAGACGATGCTCGGACCCGAGGGCGGCAAAGGCCGTCGCGGCCAGGGTCAGTTCCGAAAGGGGTAAGGGTTTTGATTCCATATTTCTATCATCATAGAAGCTTATTCCGTTGTCCAGCCTGCCTGTGCACCTGTGCGATGCGGCGTTCGGGTGGCGCCCATATCCCCTATGACCACGCAAATCGCCGCCTGCCGTCTTTGCGCGCCGCGTTTCGCTGCAACCGCCACCGCCCATGTGCCGCGCCCGGTGATCTGGTTTCGCCCCGGTCCGCGGGTCTTGATCGCGGGCCAGGCGCCGGGGATGCGCGTGCACCGATCGGGCCGGCCGTTTGACGATCTCTCGGGGGACCGGCTGCGTGACGGGATGGGGCATTCGCCCGAGGTGTTCTACGACCGCGACAAGATCGCCATCGTTCCCATGGCGTTTTGTTTTCCGGGCCATGATGCCAAGGGCAGCGATCTGCCGCCGCCGCCCCTGTGTGCCGCGACCTGGCGCGCCGATGTCAACGCGGCCTTGGGGCGGCCTTGGGTCAGCCGGACCTGGTCATGCTGGTGGGGGCACATGCCCAACGCTGGCATCTGGGTGACAGGCAAAGCGTCACGGCGCGCGTGGCGGCGTGGCGCGACCATGCGCCTCGCGTCTTTCCCTTGCCGCATCCCTCGTGGCGCACTACCGCGTGGGTGCAGAAAGACCCGTGGTTCGCGCCCGAGCGGGTGGCGGCATTGCGCGCGCGGGTGCAGGAGGTGCTGACCCGATGACGCCGCTCGATCACGCCCATGCGGCGATGGAGGCCGCACCCGCCGACGATGCCGCGCGGTTGCGTTTTTATGACCGGCTGGCGGCATCCGAGCTGTTCTTGCTGCTCGAGGCCGAGGCAGAGGGTGACCGCATCCGTCCGCAGGTTTTCCCGGTCGAGGGACAGAGCTTTGTTCTGGTGTTCGACCGCGAAGACCGGTTGACGGAGTTTGTGGGCGCCCAAGCGCCTTATGCCGCGCTGTCGGGGCGGCGGCTGGCCGAGCTGTTGGCAGGCCAGGACATCGGCCTGGGTGTCAATCTGGGTGTCGCGCCATCGTCGATCCTGATCGAAGGGGCATCGGTCGATTGGCTGGCCGCGACGCTGGCCGAGGCCCCCGAAGAGGTCGAAGAACGCGCGCAGGAAATCACGGCCCCCGCTGGTCTGCCCGAAGCCGTGTTGAGCGCACTCGATGCCCGCCTGGCCGCCGCCGAAGGCATGGCGCGCATGGCCTATCTGGTGGGCACGGTCTATTCCGGCGGGCGGCGCGGGCATCTGATGGCGTTTGTCGATCCGCTGCCCGGGGCGGAACCGGCGCTTGCGCGCGCGGTGGCCGCGGCGCTGACATTTTCCGGGATCGAGGCAGGAACCCTGGATGTGGGGTTCTTCCGGGCCGCCGATCCCGTTGCGGCGCGGCTGGCGCGGGTGGGTCTGCGCTTTGATCTGCCCGAGGCACCAAAACCCGAGCCCCTGCCCGGAACGGCCCCCGGCATGAACCCCGACGCCCCGCCGCGCCTGCGCTGAAAGGGGGCGGCGCCGCGCGTCACGCTCCTGCCGGAGCGATCCTTGCGGCGCATTGCCATGGACCTGTGGCGCGGGATGGTCCGAACACATGCGCCCCACACGCCTTGCGGCATGGGGCGTGCGTATTTGGGGAAAGATGAAGGCGATCAGTAGCCCAGATCGCGATCGACGAGATGGTGCAGCGTCTCACCTTTTTCGGCCCGGCGGATGTTGCGCGCCAGCGTGCGGGACGCCGACGCGGGCCGCGTGGCCGACGCAATGTGCGGTGTGACAGTCACGCGCGGATGGGACCAGTAGCGGTGATCGGCAGGCAGGGGTTCCACCCGAAAGGTGTCGAGCGTGGCATGGCCGATATGGCCCGCATCGAGCGCTGCCAGAAGTGCCTCATCATCGATCAGCGCGCCGCGCCCGGGGTTGATGATCACGGCACCCTTGGGCAACAGCGCGAGGCTGCATGCGTTCAGCGTGCTGTCGGTGGCGGGCGTGTTGGGCAAAAGCAGCACCACGATCTGTGCGGCGCGCAAGGCACCATCCAGCCCGCCGGTGCCGTGGTGGCAGGTCACGCCGCGGATCGATTTGGCGCTGCGCGACCAGCCATGGGTGCGGAAATTGAGCGCGGCCAGGCTTTGCGCACAGGCGGACCCCAGCACGCCCAGCCCCAGAACCGCAACGCTGCGGTCGCGCGCCAGGGGCGGCGTGCTGTCATCGCGCCAGCGCCCGTCTTGCCCGTGAATATGGGTGTCCATGCCCAGATGATGGCGCAGCACATGGCCAGTGACATATTCCACCATGCCGTCAGTCAGCCCTTCGTCGACCATGCGTGCAAGCGGTACGCGCAGGGTCGGGTTGCCCACCACATCCTCCACCCCGGCCCACAGGTTCAAGACCGCCTTGAGCCGTGTATAGGGGGTGAAATCCGACAGACCGCTGTTGGGGGCATAGATGATGTAATCCACATCCGCCGGATCGGCCTCGGTCGTCAGATGGGCGTGATCGAGCCCCTGTTCGGCAAGGGCCGTGCGCAGATGCGGTTCATATGTGGTCCAGCGTTCGGATTTGGCGGCGAAAAGGATGGTGGGCAAGGGGGCCTCCTGTCGTGTCGGGCTAGCGCGGGCGATGGACATGGGCCGATTGCACCAGCCCGAATGCAACCATCAGCACAAGCATTGCCGATCCGCCATAGCTGACCAGCGGCAAGGGCACCCCCACCACCGGCGCCAGCCCCATGACCATGGCCATGTTGATCGCGAAATAGAGGAAGAACGCCACCGCGATGCCCATCACCAACAGCGCGGCATAGCGATCGCGTGAGGCCATCGCGATGGCAATGCAGAACACGAGGATCAGCAGATACAGCGTCAGAAGCGACGCTGCACCGACGAAACCGAATTCTTCGGCCAAGGTGGTAAAGATGAAATCGGTATGCTTTTCGGGCAGGAAATTCAGCCGGCTTTGCGTGCCCTCCATAAAGCCCCGTCCGGTCCAGCCGCCCGATCCCAGCGCGATCTGGCTTTGGGTGATGTGATAGCCCGCGCCAAGCGGATCGTTGCTTGGGTCAAGAAAGGTATCGATGCGGCGATACTGGTAGTCCTTCAACAGCTGCCATGGCGTCCCGCGTGTGGTGAAGACAGCGACGACCGCGCCAATCCCCGCCGCGACCACAGCGGCGAAATAGGCCCAATGCACGCCCGCCACGAACATCACCGCGCTGCCCCCGATCAACAGCAACAGCGCGGTGCCCAGATCGGGCTGGCGCAGCGTCAGTGCAACGGGCACGGCGATGATGCAAAGCGGGATCAGCACGAAAAGAGGGCGCGATTTCCTGGCCACATCGAGCCAGTCGTAATAGGCCGCCAACACCATCACCAGCGTGATTTTCGTCAGTTCCGAGGGTTGCAGCCGCATGAATCCCAGATCGATCCAGCGCTGTGCGCCCATGCCGACCGTGCCGACAACCTCTACCAGCAGCAGCAAGACCAGCGACCCCGCAAAGGCCAGCGCCGACATGTTGCGCCAGAACCAGATCGGCACCATCGCCACGATCACCATCAATACAAAGCCCATCGCAAAGCGTTGCATCTGCGGTTCGGCCCAGCGGTCGACACGCCCCCCTGCCACCGAGGTCAGCATCAAGAACCCGACACCTGCAACGGCCAGAACAAGCACAATCAACGGCCAGTTCAGATACAAGATCTTGCGCCAGCCCGAGGGCGTGTATTTGACGTTATATTCCAGAAAGCTCATGCTTGGCTCCGCACCGTGCGGCCTGTCGGAACGGGCGGCGTGGGCAGGATCGGCAAGTCGCGATGCATCCGTTCGATGTCGCGGCGCTGGCTGGCGGGGTACAAGTCTGGTGGGGGAACCTCGCCAAGCTGTGCGCGCAGCAAGATGTCACGCCCGATGGGGGCCGCCATGGTCGAACCACCGCCCCCATGCTCGACAATCACCGAACACGCGTAGCGCGGATTGTCATAGGGCGCATAACCCACATAGAGAGCATGATCGCGCCGTTCCCATGGCAGATCGGCGTTTGAAATCACGCCCGAGGCCCGTTCGGCGGCGGTGATGTTGCGCACCTGGCTGGTGCCGGTCTTGCCGGCGATGGCGTAATCCGCAACGTCGACCCGGCTGGAATAGGCGGTGCCACGACGGTCGTTGTTGACCTGCCACATGCCGCGCTGCACCAGCCGCAGATGCCCGGGATCAAGCCCCATGTCCCGCGCCCTGCCCGGAAGCTGGCTGATGCCGTCGATCGAGCGGATGATCGCGGGCGTGATGTCCAGCCCCGATGCAAGGCGTGCGGTCATCACCGCCAGATGCAGCGGCGAGGCCAGCACAAAGCCCTGCCCGATGGCTGCATTCAGCGAATCGCCCACAACCCAGGCCGCGCCGCGGTTTTGCATCTTCCATTGCATGCCGGGCGCCAGCCCCTCGGCGATACCCGAAAGCGGCAAGTCATGGCGCACCGCACAGCCAAAGCGGCGCGCCATGGCCGACATCGCTTCGATACCGACGCGCTGAGCCAGTTCGTAATAATAGACATCACAGCTTTGGCTGATGCTTTCGACCAGATTGACCCGGCCATGGCCGCCACGGTTCCAGCAGTGAAAACGCCGGTCGCCCACATCGAGATGGCCGGGGCAGTTCACCGTTTCCTCGGGCGTGATCACGCCGGCTTCCAGCGCGGCAAGGGCCACGATCATCTTGTAGGTCGAACCGGGTGGATAGAGCCCCTGTATCGCCTTGTTGGCCAGTGGTCGGTAGCGGTCGGTGTTCAGCGTATTCCAAGCCGCGCTGGAAATGCCGCGCACGAACAGATTGGGATCAAAGGTCGGCGCAGAGGCCAGCGCAAGGATTTCGCCCGACTGGCAATCCATCACCACCGCACCTGCGCTTTCGCCCGACAGGCGCGCCTCGACGTAATTTTGCAGGCCGGCATCGATCGTCAGTTGCACATCGGCCCCGGGATCGGGCGGGTCGCGATCGATCTCGCGCATCACGCGCCCGCCGGCACTTACCTCTACCCGCTTTGTGCCGGCGCGGCCGCGCAGCAGCTGTTCCATCCGCGCCTCGATGTTGTAGCGTCCGACCTGAAAATCGGGGATCTGCAAAACCGGATCGGTATCGCCGGTCTGTTCCAGATAGTAATCCGAGACAGGGCCGACATATCCCACCACATGCGAGAAATCCGCGCCCATGGGATAGAGGCGCGACAATCCGACCTCGGGTGTGATGCCGGGCAGGGCAGGGGCGTTGACCGCGACCGCGCTCAGTTCGGCCCAGCTCAGCCGGTCGGCGATGGTCACCGGCACAAAGGGCGGACGGCGGGCGATTTCGGTGCGGGCACGCTCCAAAGTGACCATATCGAGCGCCACAATCTGGCTGAGCTGGGCGAGAACCGCATCGATATCGCCCGCGTCCTCGCGCACAAGCGTGATGCGGTAATTCTGTTCATTGGCCGCCACCAACACGCCGTTTCGGTCAAAGATCAGCCCGCGCGCCGGGGGCAGCAGCCGGATGTTGATGCGGTTTTCTTCGGCCAGAAGCCGGAAATCTTCGGCCCGCTCGACCTGAAGGTAGCGCATCCGCGCGCTCAGCACGGCGCTGGTCGCCACAAACAGCCCACCCACGAACAGGCTGCGCCGTCCGATCTGGCGGTGGCTGTCTTCGGTGTCCTTGGGGGTGCGCCTCATGGTGCCTATGCCTCGGCCTGTGCTGCGCCGATCTTACGCAGCCCGAACAGGAATTTCGAGACGGCCACGACGATGGGATAGATCGCGGCGGTGACAATGGCGTGAGCAAGGCTAAGCCCAAGCGGCGCCAGATCAACCATCAGCAGCCAAAGCACCAAACGCTCCAGCAAGATCAGCGCAAAGACCGCACCCGTAAAGGCGGACCATTCCAGAAAAAAGGTGAACTCCGTCATGGTCAGACGCCGCCGTCGCAGGCTTTCCGAAGCCAAGACGACCAATAGCGTCCAAAGCCCGGGGGGGCGTTGAAACAGGAAATCCGCCAACAAGAACACCACAAGGATCGAACCAAGCGGAACAAGGGCGGGCTGGCGCAAGAGCCATGCCAATGTCAGGGCCAGCAACAGATCAGGCCCCGGCAAGCCCGTCGCACCAAGCGACAAAGGCAACATCTTGCTGATCATCACACCAGCGCTCAGCGCCAGAAACAGCGCCCTGTAGCCCCACAGATGCCGGGCCGAGCGCGGCGCGCTCATCGCAGCACCCCGCCCTGTGACAGATCCCCGCCCTGTTCGGGCCGGGTGATGGGTGCCACCCCGGGTCTGCGTTGTCCGGAACCCTGCACAAATCCCTCTGGCGGGGGCCAGGGCGGGCCGATCAGCGCTCCGGGATCTGCCAGCGTGGTGCCCGGATGGCTGCGCATCACACGCAGGAAATTCAGCCGCGCCATATCGGCCGCAAGCCGTGCGCGCAGCATGCGATCGGTCGTTTCCACCACCTGACCGACCAGAAGCCCCGGTGGAAACAGCCCGTCATCGCCCGAGGTCACGATACGGTCGCCTGCGCTGATGTCTTCGGGGGCTTCGATGAAATCGAGCATCGGCGCTTGTGTGTTGTCGCCCATCAGCAGGGCTTGCTGCCCCGAGGGCTGGATCGTCACGGGAATGCGACTGTTGGCATCGGTCAGCAACAGCACGCGGCTTGTCTGATCCCCCACGCCCGAGATGCGCCCCACCACCCCCAGCCCGTCCATCGTGGCCCAGCCATCCAGAATGCCGTCGCGCGCACCCACATTTATCAGCACCGAGCGGCGAAACGGGCTTCCGGCATCGGCCATGACGATGCCTGTCACAAAGGTCAGTTCCGGGTCCAGACGCACCCGGTTCAGATCAAGCAACCGGGCGTTTTCCTGCTCCAGCTGCAAGGCCGCCTCGCGCCATGCGCGCATCTGTTGCAATTCGCGGCGCAATTCCTCGTTCTGTTCGTAAAGCCGCGTGTAGCTTTGGAAATCATCGATCATGCGGGCCATGCCGGTGACCGGGGCCAAAGCCCATTCGAGGTTCGGCACGACCCGGTCGATGATGGCCGCGCGCATGCGTTCGACGCGCGGATTGTCGATCCGCCAGACCAGCACAAGCGCCAAGAGCGCAAGCACCACCACCGTCACCAATAGGCTGCGGATCGGGCGGGCGTAACTTTGGTCATTGGGGTCGCGTGCCATACCGTTCCTTCAGATCGGCGCGCATGTGGCGATCTCTGGGCGCTCAACTATCGTAATCTATCGCATGACTGAGGAGCTTTTCATACTCCAGCGCCTTGCCGGTGCCGACGGCCACACAGTTGAGGCATTCATCGGCCACCGAAATGGCCAGCCCCGTCTGTTCGCGCAGCGCAACATCGAGATCACCCAAAAGCGCGCCACCGCCTGTCAGCATGACGCCGCGATCCACGATGTCGGCGGCCAGATCGGGCGGCGTTGCCTCCAGCGCGCTCATCACCGCCTCGACGATCTGCTGCACCGGTTCGGCCAGCGCCTCGGCCACCTGCGCCTGGCTGATCTCGGTTTCCTTTGGCACCCCGTTCAACAAGTCGCGCCCGCGGATGCGCATCGATGCGCCACGCCCGTCATCGGGCATGCGTGCCGTCCCGATCGAGGTCTTGATCCGTTCGGCCGTGGCTTCCCCGATCAACAGGTTATGCTGGCGGCGCAGATAATTGATGATCGCCTCATCCATCCTGTCACCGCCCACTCGCACCGAGCGGGCATAGACGATATCGGCCAAGGACAAAACCGCCACCTCGGTGGTGCCGCCGCCGATATCGACGACCATCGACCCGGTGGGGTCGGTAATCGGCATGCCAGCGCCGATGGCCGCCGCGATGGGTTCGGCGATCAGACCGGCCTTGCGCGCGCCTGCGCCCAGCACGGATTGCCGGATTGCGCGCTTTTCCACCGGGGTCGCCCCATGCGGCACGCAGACGATGATCTTGGGTTTGGTGAATGTCGTGCGCTTGTGGACCTTGCGGATGAAATGCTTGATCATCTCTTCGGCCACATCGAAATCGGCGATGACGCCGTCGCGCATGGGCCGGATCGCCTGTATGCTGCCCGGTGTGCGCCCCAGCATCAGCTTGGCATCCTCGCCAAAGGCCAGCGCCGTCTTGACGCCGTTCTTGACCTGATAGGCCACGACCGAGGGTTCGTTGAGGATGATGCCGCGCCCCTTGACGTAGACCAGCGTATTGGCCGTGCCGAGGTCGATCGCCATATCCGACGAAAAAAGATTGCCCCACATCGCCATCTGTTGTGCCCTTTGCGCGATTTCAAAAGGGCAAAGAGCGCATCTTGCACAAAGACTCGGTCCGACCCCTGAAATTTTGTTATAGGCTTGGCGATCGAGCGCCGTAAAGGCCTTGCACCGCGGCCAATCAGCGTCTTTTCGCTTGCACCCCGGGCGGAAATCGCAAGATTTCCGCACAGGAAAACCGGAGTTTTCCAGTGCGAAAAACTCCGGTTTTTCGCCACCCCGCCTCAGCCAGCGTCCTTGTAAGACACTTCCTTGCGGTCCGAGCCCAGCTTTTCACGCCGCACGATCAGGCGGTTGAGCGCATTGACATAGGCTTTCACGCTGGCCACGATCGTGTCGGTATCGGCCGCCTGCCCGGTGGTGATGCGCCCGCCCTCTTCGACGCGGACGGTGACGGTGGCTTGCGCATCCATGCCTTCGGTCACGGCGTTCACCTGATAAAGCTGCAACACCGCCTCATTGGGGTAAAGCGCCTTGACCGCGTTGAAGGCCGCATCGACCGGCCCGTCGCCCTGTGCGCTCGCCTGACGATCCTTGTCGCCCACCCGCAGCGTGATGTCGGCAGATTGCGGCGCCTCGGTGCCGCAGATCACGCGCAGGAATTTCAGCTCCAGATGATCCTTGGTGCCCGCCGCCGCCGCATCGGTCACAAGCGCGATCAGATCATCGTCGAAAACCTCTTTCTTGCGGTCTGCCAGCGCCTTGAAGCGCACGAACAGATCATTGAGCTGGTTGTCGGCCATGTCGAAGCCCAGTTCCTTGAGCTTGGCGCGGAGCGCCGCGCGCCCCGAATGCTTGCCCAGCGGCAGCGAGGTGCCCGACAGGCCCACATCTTCGGGGCGCATGATTTCAAAGGTGTCCGCCGATTTCAGCATGCCGTCCTGATGGATGCCGGATTCATGCGCAAACGCATTCTTGCCGACGATGGCCTTGTTGGGCTGCACAGCGAACCCCGAAACGGTCGAGACCCGGCGCGAGATATGCATGATCTTGGTCGTGTCGATGCCGGTGGTGTAGGGCATGATGTCATGGCGCACCCTGAGCGCCATCACCACCTCTTCCAGCGCGGTATTGCCCGCGCGTTCGCCCAGCCCGTTGATCGTGCATTCGATCTGGCGGGCGCCGCCTGCCACGGCGGCCAGGGCGTTGGCCGTCGCCATGCCCAGATCATTGTGGCAATGGGTGGCAAAGATCACATCCGCGGCGCCCGGCACCTCGGCGATCAGGCGGCGGATCAAGGCAGCGCTTTCCACAGGCGCGGTATAGCCGACCGTGTCGGGGATGTTGATTGTCGTGGCGCCCGCCTTGATGGCGATCTCGACCACGCGCCTGAGGTAATCCCATTCGGTGCGCGTTGCATCCATGGGCGACCACTGGATGTTGTCGCACAGGTTGCGCGCATGGGTGACTGTTTCGTGGATGCGCTCGGCCATCTGATCCATGGTCAGGTTGGGAATGGCGCGATGTTGCGGGCTGGTGCCGATGAAGGTGTGGATGCGTGGGCTTTTGGCGTGGCGCACCGCTTCCCAGCAGCGGTCGATATCCTTGAAACTGGCGCGTGCCAGACCGCAGATGGTGGCGTTGCGGGTTTGCCTGGCGATCTCGGAAACGGCGGCGAAATCGCCCTCCGAGGCAATGGGAAATCCGGCTTCGATGATATCGACGCCCATCTCGTCGAGCAGGCTGGCGATTTCGAGCTTTTCATCATGGCTCATCGTGGCGCCGGGTGATTGTTCGCCGTCGCGCAGCGTGGTGTCGAAAATCAAGACGCGATTTCTGTCAGTGCTCATGTCGATCTGTCCTTAGCCGTGGGGCTACTACCTGTTTGGAGGTCTCCGGCGCTGTCCCTCCTCTGAGCGGTCGCGCCGAAGGGCACGCTCAGAGGCGGCTAAGCAGCAGCAGGCCAAGAGCCGACATCCGCGCACCGGGCGCGGCAAGGGTCATGATATGGGCCTGCATGGTCATGGGGGCGAAAATACCGATCCTTGCGGCTTTGAAAACCCCCTTTCGGGTCAGCGCCATTGACCGAACCCGTGCGCGCCATAACTGGCCTGTCATGGAACAGGCATTGGTGATCGGGGCCTCGGGCGGCATTGGCCGCGCGGTGGCGGAAGAATGGCGCGCGCGGGGCGCTGTGGTGACGGGGCTTTCGCGGGCCGCCGATGGCTTGGATGTAACCGATCCGGCCAGCGTGGCGCGCGTGATGGGCGCGCTTGACGGGCCCTATGATGCGGTGTTCGTGGCCATCGGCATCCTTGCCCCGCCGGGATCAGCCCCCGAAAAGCAACTGGCCCAGATCGATCCTGCGGCCATGGCGCGGGTCTTTGCCGTCAACACCATCGGTGTGGCCACCATCCTGACCCATCTGCCGCGGCTTTTGCCGCGCAAGGGGCGCTCGGTCACGGGGGTCCTGACGGCCAAGGTTGGCTCGATCGGCGACAACCGGCTGGGGGGCTGGTATTCCTATCGCGCCTCAAAGGCGGCGCTGAACCAGATCGTACATGGCGCGGCCATCGAGATTGCGCGCTCCCACCGTGAGGCGGTGATCGCAGCCCTTCACCCCGGCACCGTCGCCACGCCCTTTACCCAAGGCTATGATCCCGCTTACGGCAAGACCACCCCCGAACAGGCCGCGCGCGCGCTCTGCGATGTGATGGCGGGCCTTGCCCCCGCGCAAACGGGCGGGTTTTTCGATTATGCCGGTCACAACCTGCCATGGTAGGCCGCCTGATCCTTGTCTTGGGCGATCAACTCACCGATGAACTTTCCGCGCTGCGCGAGGGGGACCCTTCGCGCGACATCATCGTCATGGCCGAGGTGATGGGCGAGGCGTCCTATGTTCCCCACCACCCCAAAAAGATCGCCTTTCTTTTTGCCGCCATGCGCAAATTCGCGGCCCATCTGGAAGCAAAGGGTTGGCGGGTGCGCTACACGCGCCTCGATGACCCTGACAACACCCACACCATCCCGGGCGAGCTGATCCGCGGCGCGGCCGAAACCGGCGCGGTCGAGGTGCTGGCCACCGAACCGGGTGAATTCCGCCTGATCGCCGCACTCGAAGAGTGCCCCATCCCGGTCCACCAATTCCCCGACGACCGGTTCCTGTGTTCCCATGCCGAATTCGACCAATGGGCCGAGGGGCGCAAAGAGCTGCGGATGGAATGGTTCTACCGCGAGATGCGCCGCAAGACCGGCCTGTTGATGGAGGGCGACCAGCCCGCCGGCGGCAAGTGGAACTATGACCATGACAACCGCAAGCCCGCCCCCGGCGACATCGGGTTCAACGGCCCGCTGCGGCACCGCCCCGACGCGGGCACCGAGGCGGTGCTGACGCTGGTCGCGTCCCGTTTTGCGGGCAACTTCGGCACGCTTGACCCCTTTTGGTTTGCCACCGACCGCGACGGCGCGCTGGCGGCACTGGACCATTTCATCGCCCATGCCCTGCCGCGTTTTGGCGATTTTCAGGATGCGATGCTCGACGGGAACCGATTTCTCTATCACTCTGTCATCTCGATGTATCTCAACGCCGGGCTTTTGGGCTGGCGCGAGATCTGCGAGGCGGCCGAGGGCGCCTGGCGGTCGGGCAAGGCCCCGCTGAACGCGGTCGAGGGCTTTGTCCGACAGATCATCGGCTGGCGCGAATTCATGCGCGGCATCTATTTTCGCCAGGGCCCCGATTATACCCGCATGAACGCGCTCGGCCATGACCGCAAGCTGCCCGAATTCTACTGGACCGCCGACACCGCGATGCGCTGTGTGTCGCGCGCCGTTGAACAGACCCGCGACGAGGCCTATGCCCACCACATCCAGCGCCTGATGGTAACGGGCAATTTTGCGCTCTTGGCGGGGATCGATCCGCATCAGGTTCATGAGTGGTATCTGGCTGTCTATGCCGACGCCTATGAATGGGTCGAAGCCCCCAACGTCATCGGCATGAGCCAATTTGCCGATGGCGGCATCGTGGGGTCAAAGCCCTATGTCTCGGGCGGCAACTACATCAACAAGATGTCTGATTACTGCAAGGGTTGCAGCTATGAGGTTGGGGAAAAGTCTGGGGATAAGGCTTGTCCGTTCAATTATCTCTACTGGGCGTTCCTGCACCGGCACCGCGACCGCTTTGGGCGCAACCCGCGCATGGCACAGATGTATCGCACATGGATGGCGATGTCCGATGACAGGCGGCAGGCGAGTTTGGACAGCGCCGATGCGTTCTTGGCGCGGCTGGATCGCAGTGCGCCGGTGTAAGCCCGCTTGACCGGCGCCGCGCGCTGGGCAATCTGACCCGCAGGCGTGGCCGGCCCGAGATGGTCCAAGGCCCGCACATGCCTCTTTCTGGAGAGATCAGAAATGATCGCCGTTCATTCCGTGAGCGACGCCTTTTCCGGTGCGGATTGCGCCCGGATCCTCGACTGCGTGGCCGCAGCGCCAAGCCGGGATGCGGGTCTTGTGCGCCAAGCCCGCGACCACAATCTGCGCCGCGCCGATCTGGTCTGGCTTGATGATGTCGATGGCACATCCTGGGTCATGGACCGTGTGATCGACCTTGTGCGTGCGGCCAACCGCGATGTCTTTGATTTCGACATCACCGATTTCGCCGAAAGCCCGCAGGTCGCCCGCTATGGCGCCGAGCGCGAGGGGCATTTCGGCTGGCATTCCGATGTGGGCGAGGGGCGGTGGCTGAACGGCGCAAGCTGACCATCGTGGTGCAACTCTCGGAGCCCGACGCCTACACAGGCGGCGATCTGGAGGTGATGCCGGGCGCCAACATCATCAGCGCCGACCGCGCGCGCGGCACCGCCACGCTGTTTCCGTCCTTTGTGCTGCACCGCGTCACGCCGGTTACGGTGGGCGAACGCCACTCGCTGACCGTTTGGTGCCATGGCGCGCCTTTCAGATAGGGTAGTCTGGCTCCACTGTGTAAAATCGAACAGGATGCTTGCGGCGGCGCGGAATTGAGGACGGTGGGGCGCAGGTCCATCTGCCGTTTGAGATAGAACTTCACGCACAGGGAATTGTCCGCATGTCCACCGTCAAGCTCGCCATCGTCTTCTATTCGACCTATGGCACCAATCACCGCATGGCCGAGATCGCCGCCGACGCCGCGCGCGCCGCGGGCGCCGAGGTGCGCCTGTTGCGCGTGGCCGAAACCGCCCCCGCCGAGGTCATAGCCACCCAGGATGCATGGAAGGCACAGGCCGACAAGATGGCCGCCATTCCCGTGGCAACCCCCGCCGATATGGAATGGGCCAATGCCTATCTGTTCTCGGCCCCCACCCGCTTTGGCACGGTCGCAAGCCAGTTGCGCGCCTTTATCGACAGCTTGGGCGGCCAGTGGTTCAGCGGTGCGCTGGCCAACAAGGCGGTCAGCGCCATGACCTCGGCCCAGAACCCGCATGGCGGGATGGAGACGACCCTGATCGGTCTTTACACCACCATGATGCATTGGGGCGCTGTCATCGTCGCGCCGGGCTATACCGATCCGGCCGTTTTCGCCGCTGGTGGCAACCCTTATGGCACCGTGGCCGTCGCGGGCAAGGTGACCCCCGAGGCCGAGGCCGCCATCCGCCATCAGGCCAAGCGCCTTGTCGACATGGCCGCCAAGCTGGCCTGAGCCATTCGGATCGCATCACGAGGGCCGCGCCGGTGCATCCAGCGCGGCCCTTTCGTTACGCCGTCATTCCCACCATGGATCGATGCGGGCGATGTCGTCATCCGACCAGCCGAAATGATGCGCCAGTTCATGGACCAGCACATGGGCCACCATCTCGCCCAGGCTGACATTGCCGCGATCGGCCCATTCATCCAGAATGGGCCGGCGGAACAGCCAGATCGTGTCGGGCCCCATCGGTTGGTCCATCACCGATTTCTCGGTCAGCGGGATGCCCTCATAAAGCCCGGTCAGCTCAAAAGGGTCGTCCATCTCCAGCCCGGCGAGCATGTCCGGCGATGCGAAATCCTCGATCCGTATCGCGATGCGGCGCGCGGCCACCGCATAGGGCGCGGGGATGGCGGCCAGGGCGGCCTCTGCCAGCGTCTCGAAAACCTCGAGACCGGGGGCGACCAGATCGTGATGGGGCGTGTTTTGGGTCATGGCCCCTGATATGGACAATTCCGCGCCGATCTGAAAGACCACGCGGGTGTTGAAAAAGGCATTGTCATGACCGTCACCACCCGTTTCGCGCCCTCACCCACCGGCTATATCCATGTGGGCAACCTGCGCACCGCGCTGTTCAATCACCTGATCGCGCGCAAGGCGGGCGGCACGTTCATCTTGCGGCTCGATGATACCGATCCCGAACGCTCGAAACAGGAATACGCCGACGCCATTCAGCAAGATCTGGAATGGCTGGGCCTGACCTGGGACCGGCTCGAACGGCAATCCGACCGGCTGGACCGCTACGCCGAAGAAGCCGACCGGCTGCGCGCGGCGGGCCGCTTCTATGAGGCGTGGGAAACCCCGACCGAACTGGACCTCAAGCGCAAGAAACAGCTCAACATGGGCCAGCCCCCGGTTTACGACCGCGCGGCCCTCAAGCTGTCGGCGGATGACAAGGCGCGTCTGCGCGCCGAACGCGGGCAAGGCGTGTGGCGTTTCCAGCTTGATCAGGAACGCATCGAATGGGTGGATGGCATCCTCGGGCCGCTGTCGATCGATGCAGGCTCGGTCTCGGACCCGGTCCTGATCCGGGCCGATGGTCAGGTGCTCTATACCTTTGCCTCGGTCGTCGATGACATCGACATGGGCATCACCCATGTGGTGCGCGGCGCCGATCACGTCACCAACACCGCGACCCAGATCCAGATCATGGCGGCCCTTGGCGCGGGCCACCCGGCATTCGCGCATCATTCGCTTCTGACCGGCGCGCAGGGTGAGGCGCTGTCCAAACGGCTTGGCACGCTGTCGTTGCGCGATCTGCGCGCGGCCGGGGTCGAGCGGATGGCGCTTTTGAGCCTGATGGCGCGGCTTGGGTCGTCCCAGCCCGTCGTGCTGGCAGGCTCCATCGACGAATTGGCCGAAGGCTTTGATCTGTCACAATTCGGATCGGCCCCCACCAAATTCGATGAAACCGATCTGTTCCCGCTGACCGCCCGCATCTTGCAGGAAACCCCCCTGTCGGCGGTGGCGGGCGAGATCGCGGCCTTGGGCGTGCCCGATGCGCTGGCCGCCGATTTCTGGGCGGTGGCGCGTGCCAACATCACCACAAAGGCCGATCTGGCGCCTTGGTGGGCACTGTTTCGCGATGGTGCCGTGCCCGTGGTCGATGACGAAGACCGCGCCTTTGTCGCGGCGGCCTTTGCCATGTTGCCCGATCCGCCCTATGACGGCGCCACATGGGCCAACTGGACCAATGCCGTGAAAGACGCGACAGGGCGCAAGGGCAAGACCTTGTTCATGCCGCTGCGCAAGGCGGTGACAGGGCAAGACAAGGGCCCCGAGATGGCCGATGTGATGCGGCTCTTGCGGAAAAAACCGACGCTGTAACCGAAAGCTGCGCCTGAACACCTAGCCAGAAATGCCCAGATCGCGCAGGGCTGCGTTGACCAGCGCCCTTTCGCGGTCAGTCGTGACTTGGGCGCGCGGATAAAGCGGCGCGGCGCGGTCGTTCCGGATGCCCGCCTCCCATCCTTGCGTCGTTTCGAAAAACCGCGCCACGCCTGCTTCGCCAAACTCGCGCAAGAACCCCTGTGCCACCGTATCAAGATAACTGAGCAAGATCGGATGGCGGCCCGTCGGCGCGATGTGGCGCGGATCGACCTGATAGATCATCACCGCTGTCGCGGCGGGCCGGTCATGGTGCACATCGCGCAGCGCGTGACGCGCATAGGCATGTTCGCGCGCATCGAGCGCCGCCCAATCGCCCCCCGGCACCGATGCGATCAGCCCTTCGATCTGGGTGCCGGGCGCCTCGATCACCGACAGATAGGCGATCTGTCGGACGGTCGTGGCCTGCCAGATGCGCGCCCAGCCACGGGCGCGTGCGGGCGCTGCGTTCGGGTAGGCATGGGTGGCCCGGTTCACAAGGCTGCCGTAGCCAAAGAAAAATGGGTCAGGCTTTGGGGTCATGTCGGTTTTGATGACGAAAGCGCCGCAGATGCACAAGGCCCCTTGCGGGTTGCCGCAAGCCTGATATTTTGACCCTGTCGACGCAGGGAGACGCTGACCCGATCCGGTCAGGGCCGAAGGAGCAACCGCCCCGGTAAACTCTCAGGCAAAAGGACCTGTGCCGGCACGACAACTCTGGAGAGTGATGCGGCCCGCCGCATCCGCCGACGGGATAACGATCTCAGGCCACAGGACAGAGGGGGCATCACTATCGCGGCTCAGGCGGGGCGCGATCACCGATGCCGGGCCCTATGCCCAAACCGATGACGGGGAATGATGGCCGACAGTGTCGACAAGGATCTGAACACGCTGCCGCTTGCAGGGCTGCATGCCGAATTGGGCGCGAAATTCGTGCCATTCGCGGGCTGGTCCATGCCCGTGCAATATGGCGATGGCGTGATGGCCGAACATCTGTGGACGCGCCAAAAGGCCGGGCTGTTCGATGTCAGCCATATGGGACAGGTGCGCCTGCCCAAGACGGCGCTGGCAGCCCTTGAGGGTCTGATCCCGGCCGATCTGATCGGTCTGCCCGAAGGGCGCCAGCGCTATGGCGTCTTTACCAATGACACCGGCGGCGTGCTGGATGATCTGATGATCGCGCATCGTGCGGGCGATGTGTTGCTGGTCGTCAACGCCGCCCGCCATGCCCATGATCTTGCCCATTTGAGCGCCCATGTCGCGGGCGTCGAGCCGGTGGGCGACCGCGCGCTTCTGGCGCTTCAGGGGCCGATGGCCCAAGCGGTTCTGGCCCCCTTGGTGGCAGGTGTGGCCGAGATGCGCTTTATGGATGTTGCCGTCTGCACGTGGCAGGGCGGCGCGCTGTGGATTTCCCGCTCGGGCTATACGGGCGAGGACGGGTTCGAAATCTCGGTGCCCGTGGACCATGCCCAAGCCTTTGCCCGGGCGCTTTTGGCCGATGCCCGCGTGGCGCCCATCGGGCTTGGCGCGCGTGACAGCTTGCGGCTCGAGGCGGGTTTGCCGCTCTATGGCCAGGAGATGGACGAGACGATTTCCCCGATCGAGGCAGGACAGGCCTGGTCGATCGGGCGGGCGCGCCGTGCGGGCGGGGACCGCGCGGGCGGTTTTCCCGGGGCCGGTGTCATTTTGGATCAATTGTCCCATGGCGCACCGCGCCGCCGCGTGGGGCTTTGCCCCGAAGGCCGCGCACCGATGCGTGCGGGCGTGCCGCTGTTTGCCGATGCACAGGGCGGCGCACCTGTGGGCGTGATCACCTCGGGCGGTTTTGGCCCCTCGGTCGGCGCGCCCATCGCCATCGGACTGATCGATGCCGCCACCCCTGCCCAAGCCCCGATCTTTGGCGAGCTGCGCGGCAAGCGCTTGCTTGCGCGGCAAGTGCCGCTGCCTTTCGTGCCACCCGGATACAAACGCTGATCACCCCCTCCAGATGAGGACACTATGAAATACACAGAAGATCATGAATGGCTGAGCCTCGAGGGCGACATCGTCACCGTGGGCATCACCGAATACGCCGCAACGCAATTGGGTGATGTGGTGTTTGTCGAATTGCCCGAAGTCGAGACGCAGATCGCGCGCGGCGACGAGATCGTGGTGATCGAAAGCGTCAAGGCGGCATCCGACATTGTGGCGCCCCTCGATGGCGAGATCGTCGAGATCAACGAGGCCTTGGTCGACAACCCGGCCTTGGTCAATGACGACCCCACCGGGGCTGCGTGGTTCTTCAAGGTCAAGATCGACGATCCCTCGGTGCTTGATGAATACATGGATGAGGAAGACTACAAGGATCACATCGGCGAGTGACCGCGCCGATGGGGGCGCTGCCCCCGCCGCGCCTTTGGCGCGGCCCCCCCGGAGTATTTCTCAAGCAAAGATGACCAGGGAGAAGCGCTGTGCCTTCGCCCCGAGAGGATGACAGACATGGCCTGGACCCAGACCCCCTACGATCCGACCGATTTCGCCAACCGCCGCCACATCGGCCCTTCGCCCGCCGAGATCGCCGCGATGCTCAAGGTGGTGGGGGCATCGAGCATCGATGCCTTGATCGATCAGACGCTGCCCGCCGCGATCCGACAGGCACATCCGCTGGAGTGGGCGCCGATGTCGGAGGCCGAATTGCTGGCGCATATGCGTGCGATCGCTGGTCGCAACAAGCCAATGGTCCAGATGATCGGACAGGGCTATTACAACACCCACACGCCTCCCGCCATCCAGCGCAACGTGCTGGAAAACCCGGCTTGGTACACCGCCTATACCCCCTATCAGCCCGAGATCGCCCAGGGCCGGCTTGAGGCCTTGCTGAATTTCCAGACCATGGTGGCCGATCTGACCGGGCTCGAGGTCGCCAATGCCTCGCTTCTGGATGAGGCCACGGCCTGTGCCGAGGCGATGGTGATGGCCGAACGGGTGGCCAAATCAAAGGCGCGGGCGTTTTTCATTGATGAAAACTGCCATCCGCAGAACATTGCCGTGATGCGCACGCGCGCCGCACCGCTCGGGATCGAGGTGATCGTGGGCGCGCCCGACACATTGGACCCGGCGGCTGTTTTCGGCGCGATCTTTCAGGTGCCGGGCAGCTTTGGCGGGCTGGCGGACCCCAGCGCACAGATTGCGGCGCTGCATGCCCAAAAGGCCATCGCCATTGTCGCAAGCGATCTTCTGGCGCTGACGCTGATCCGTGACCCCGGATCGATGGGGGCCGATATCGCTGTTGGATCGGCGCAGCGCTTTGGCGTGCCCTTGGGCTATGGCGGGCCGCATGCAGCCTTCATGGCGTGTCGCGACGCGCACAAGCGCGCGATGCCGGGCCGAATCGTCGGTGTGTCGATCGACAGCCATGGCCACAAGGCCTATCGCCTGTCGCTGCAGACCCGCGAACAGCATATCCGCCGCGAGAAAGCCACATCGAACGTCTGCACGGCTCAGGCGCTTTTGGCGGTGATGGCCAGCTTCTATGCCGTGTTTCATGGCCCCGAAGGCTTGTGTGCCATCGCGCAGGCCGTGCATCTCAAGGCGGCGCGTCTGGCGGCATCGCTGGCGGCTGGCGGTTTCGCGCCCGGGGCGGCGGCCTATTTCGACACGATCACGGTGGCGGTGGGCGACCGGCAAAGCCGGATCATGGCGGCCGCCGTCGCGCGCGGCATCAACCTGCGCGATGTGGGCCGCGACCGGATCGGCATCTCGGTCGATGAGACCACGACCGAGGCCCATCTGGCCGCCGTCTGCGCGGCCTTTGACGTGGCACTTCTTCCCCCCGTCAGCGCCCCCGCCATTCCCGAGGCGATGCTGCGCACGACGCCCTATCTGACGCATCCGATCTTTCACATGAACCGCGCCGAATCCGAGATGATGCGCTACATGCGCCGCCTGTCGGATCGCGATCTTGCGCTTGACCGGGCGATGATCCCCTTGGGGTCTTGCACGATGAAGCTGAACGCCGCGGTCGAGATGATGCCGGTGACCTGGCCCGAGTTCAATGCGATCCACCCCTTTGCCCCCGCCGATCAGGCACAGGGCTATGCCGAGATGCTGGCCGATCTGTCGGCCAAGCTGTGCGAGATCACGGGCTATGACGCCATGTCGATGCAGCCCAATTCCGGCGCGCAGGGCGAATATGCGGGCCTTTTGACCATCGCCGCCTATCACGCCGCGCGCGGTCAGGGGCACAGGCGCATCTGCCTGATCCCGGTGTCGGCGCATGGCACCAATCCCGCCTCTGCCCAGATGTGCGGGATGGAGGTGGTGGTGGTGCGCGCGGCCGAAAACGGCGATGTCGATCTGGCCGATTTCCGCGCCAAGGCCGAAGCGGCGGGCGACAATCTGGCGGCATGCATGATCACCTATCCCTCGACCCATGGCGTGTTCGAGGAAACCGTGCGCGATGTCTGTGACATCACCCATGCCTTTGGTGGGCAGGTCTATCTGGACGGGGCCAATCTGAACGCCATGGTGGGCCTGTCGCGGCCGGGCGATGTGGGCGCCGATGTCAGCCATCTGAACCTGCACAAGACATTTTGCATCCCGCATGGCGGGGGCGGCCCCGGCATGGGCCCCATCGGGGTCAAGGCGCATCTGGCGCCATACCTGCCCGGGCATCCCGAAACCGGTGGGGCGACCGGCCCTGTCTCGGGGGCGCCCTATGGGTCTGCGTCGATCTTGCCGATCAGCTATGCCTATGTCCGTCTGATGGGGGGCGAGGGTCTGACACGCGCGACCAAGGTGGCGATCTTGAACGCCAACTATATCGCCAGGCGGCTCGATGGCGCCTTTCCGGTGCTGTTCAAGGGCAAGGGTGGGCGCGTCGCGCATGAATGCATCCTTGACACCCGCCCCTTTGCGGAGGCGGGCGTCAGCGTCGATGACATCGCCAAGCGGCTGATGGATTGCGGCTTTCACGCCCCGACAATGAGCTGGCCCGTCGCGGGCACCTTGATGGTGGAACCCACCGAAAGCGAAACACAGGCCGAGATCGACCGCTTTTGCGAGGCGATGCTGGCCATCCGTGCCGAGATCGCCGAGGTCGAGGCCGGCCGCATGCCGATCGAGACCAGCCCGCTGCGCTTTGCCCCCCACACGATGGAGGACCTGATCCGCGATTGGGATCGCCCCTATTCGCGCGAACAGGGCTGTTTCCCCCCCGGCGCCTTTCGGGTCGACAAGTATTGGCCACCCGTCAACCGGGTCGACAATGTGCATGGCGACCGGCATCTGATCTGCACCTGCCCGCCGCTCGACAGCTATCTGGACGCCGCCGAATAGGGCGCCCCTTGTGCGATCGGTCAGCCGCCCGGCTGGCCGATCAGCGCGCCGATCAGGGCAATTGCCTCGGGGCTGTCCCAATGGGCGTCCCCGCGCAGGCGGGCGATCTCTTGCCCCTCGGGGTTCAAGATCACCGTGATGGGCAGGCCGAACACCCCCATCTCGCGGGCGATCTGCTGGTTGATGTCGCGGTGTTGCTGCAAGTCGGTCACGCCGATCTCTTCGAAGAAACGGCGGATGGCTTGTGGCGGATTGCGCCCCGTGGCCAGCGTGACCACGGTGAAATCCTCACCCCCCAGCGCCGTTTGCAGATTTTGAAGCGACGGCATTTCCTCGCGGCACGGGGCGCACCATGTGGCCCAGAAATTCAGCACCACATGACGCCCGGCATAATCGGCAAGCTGGCCCTGGGTCTCGTCGATCCGCAAAAAGGGCAGCGCAGAGACCGCAACCGGCGCCTCATGGATCACCAGCCCCCGCATCTCGCCCACCAGATAGGCGGACAGGTCTTGCGCCACAGCAGCATTTGCACCCAAGCCTGCGGCAAGGTAGATCAACATCGAACGCAACAGGCGCATCATCCGAAATTCCTCCAAGGGCCGATACCCATGACAAAGACCACGACCAACGCCATGTGGGGCGGCCGCTTTGCCGCCGGACCCGACGCGATCATGGAGGCGATCAACGCCTCGATCGGGTTCGACAAGCGACTGGCCAGGCAAGACATCGACGGATCCCGCGCCCACGCGGCGATGCTGGCGGCCACGGGTATCTTGAGTGATAGCGACGTTGCGGCGATCCGCAAAGGGTTGCTCACGGTCTTGTCAGAGATCGACGAGGGGCGGTTCGAATTCTCGACGGCGCTGGAAGACATCCACATGAATGTCGAAGCCCGGCTGAAAGAGATCATCGGCGACCCTGCGGGCCGATTGCACACCGCGCGCTCGCGCAATGATCAGGTGGCGACCGATTTCCGGCTTTGGGTGCGTGAGCAATGCGATGCCACCATGGCGGGGATCGATGCCTTGATGCGTGCGCTGGTCGCACAGGCCGAAGCGGGTGCCGATTGGGTGATGCCGGGGTTCACCCATCTGCAGACCGCCCAGCCCGTCACCTGGGGCCACCACATGATGGCCTATGTCGAAATGCTGGCGCGCGACCGGGGCCGCTTTGGCGATGCGCGGGCGCGGATGAACGAAAGCCCCTTGGGGGCGGCGGCGCTGGCGGGCACGTCCTTTCCCATTGACCGGCACATGACGGCCGCGGCGCTTGGTTTTGAGCGGCCCATGGCCAATTCGCTCGATGCCGTCAGCGACCGCGATTTCGCGCTGGAATATCTGGCCGCCGCGTCGATTTGTGCGATGCATCTGTCGCGCTTTGCCGAAGAACTGGTGATCTGGTCCTCGGCCCAGTTCCGCTTTGTGCGGCTGTCGGACCGGTTCACCACCGGCTCCTCGATCATGCCGCAAAAGAAGAACCCCGATGCCGCCGAACTGATCCGCGCCAAGATCGGGCGGATTTTCGGCGCCAATGTCGCGCTCTTGATGGTGATGAAGGGGCTTCCCTTGGCCTATTCCAAGGACATGCAGGAAGACAAGGAACAGGTCTTTGACGCGGCCGATAACCTTATGCTGGCCTTGGCCGCGATGGAGGGGATGGTGCGTGACATGACCGCCAACCGCCCCGCGCTGGAGGCCGCCGCCGGATCGGGCTTTTCCACCGCGACCGATCTGGCCGATTGGCTGGTGCGGGTCTTGGGCCTTGCGTTCCGCGAGGCCCATCACGTCACCGGCAGCCTTGTGGCCATGGCCGAGGGTCTGGGCGTCGATCTGCCGGAATTGAGCCTTGAGCAGATGCAGACGGTGCATCCGGGCATCACATCCGATGTCTTTGCCGTGCTGGGCGTTCATAATTCCGTCGCCTCGCGGATGTCATATGGCGGCACGGCGCCCGCTCAGGTGCGCGCCCAGATCGCCCGTTGGAAAGAGCTGCTGGCATGACCCATCTTTCACGCCTTGGTGCCGCCCTTGCGCTGGCCCTGCTTGCGGCCTGTGGCGCCGATGGCGCCCCCGAACGACCCGAAGCGCGCCCCGGCGCGCAAGGGGCTGCACCGCTTGTTGCCACAAGCGGCTGACCCCCGCATGAACACCGTTGAACACAGGGCCGTTCGGCCCTAACCTTGGGCGCTCGAACCGTTCAGTGCCCGCACAGATCAAGGCGTTTTCCATGGACAAGATTCCGATGACCCCCGGGGGCTACAAGGCCCTGAACGACGAGCTCAAGCAGCTCAAGAGCGTGGAGCGCCCGGCCATCATTCAGGCCATTTCCGAGGCGCGCGAACATGGCGACCTGTCGGAAAACGCGGAGTATCATTCCGCCAAGGAAAAACAGTCCTTCATCGAAGGCCGCATCAAGGAGCTAGAGGGGCTGATCGGGCGGGCCAATGTGATCGATCCCAAAACCCTGTCGGGCCCGGTCAAGTTCGGCGCCACCGTGGTGCTGGTCGATGAAGACGACGTCGAAAAGAGCTTTCAGATCGTAGGCGAGGCCGAGGCGAACATCGAAAAAGGCATGCTCAACATCAACTCGCCCCTGGCGCGTGCCTTGATTGGCAAGGATGAAGGCGACAGCGTCGAGGTCAAGACACCGGGTGGGGACAAGGATTACGAGATCGTCTCGATCACCTATGTCTGAACCGCACCCTTTTGTGGTGGAATGGTTTGGCCCGCATGCGCGCTGACCCCAAACAATCCCCGCTTGATCCGGGGGTCTTTGCCCGGGAAAGTCCCGCCTTTCGCGTCACCATGATCGAGGTGATGGCGGGGCTGCTCAGCGTGGTCTGGATCGGGGTGGTGGTGGTCCTCAATTGGGGGGCAGCCGCAGAAGGCGGCGGCCTGATCGCCCGCGTGATGAACGGTTTGGCCATTCTGACGCCGATTGCCCTGCTCTGGGTTGCAATCGGCGCGGCGCGGACCGCGCGCGCCTTGCGGCAAGAAGCGGCGCGCCTTCAGGCCGCCATCGACGCGATGCGCGCGGCCTATGGTGATCAGCAACAGCGCATCGCGCCGGATGTGAAGCCGGCGCTGGTCGAAAAACTGGAGGAACTGGCGCAAGGCCACCGTGGTGGGCCCCCGATTGGCACGCCCGTCTTTTCGTCTCAGCGTCTTGCCCCCCCGGTGGCAGAGCCGCCTGCCACGGTGCCGCCGCACCCGGACCACCCTCAGCCCGCTTTGGCGCTGTCGGCCCCTGTCGAAAAAGCACCCATTGCGCTGGCCGATTTCATCAAGGCGCTGGATTTCCCCGAAAACCAGCATGACAAGGACGGGTTTCGTGCCTTGCGCCGCGCGCTCGAGGATCGCGCGACCGAACGGCTGATCCGCGCCAGTCAAGATGTGCTGACGCTGCTGAGCCAGGATGGCATCTATATGGATGACCTGCCCCCCGATCGCGCCCGCCCCGAGGTCTGGCGCCGCTTTGCCCAAGGCGAACGGGGCCGCGCGGTCGCGGTGCTGGGCGGTATCCATGACCGCTCCAGCCTTGCCATTGTGGCGGGGCGGATGAAAACAGACTTGGTGTTCAGGGATGCGGCACATCATTTCCTGCGCCAGTTCGACCGCAGCTTCACGGCCTTTGAAACGATTGCCGATGATGCGCAGATCGCGGATCTGACCGACACGCGGACCGCGCGGGCCTTTATGCTTCTGAGCCGGGCGGCGGGCACCTTTGACTGAGGGGGGGGGTGGCTTCCTTGCGGAAGCCACAGGGGAAAACTCGAGTTTTCCCGCCCGTTTTCCTTGCGGAAAACGGCCCCTCAAGCCTCCAGCGCTGCAATCAGCGCCGCCTGATGGCCCAAACCCGCGATCCAGCCTTCTTCGGGGCAGCCCTCGCGCAGGATCGCGTCCAGATGCCGGGGCGGCAATGCCGCGAAAGCTGATGCCAGAACGCGCACCTGGGCGGCATCGGGCACCTCGCCCGGGCGCTGGCGGCGCCTGATCTCGGCCGACAGGATCGCGGGATAGACCTCGGCCAACAGGATCGGCGCATCGCGATCCTCAAAGGGGCGCACGGCCAGCGCATCGCCGAAATGCTGCCGCAACGCCCAAAGCCGGGGCAGCCCGAGCAGGGTTTGGCTGGCCACCGCGCCGTTGCCGTAGAGTTGAAAACAGGTGCTGGCACCGGGTGCCATCTGTTCCACCCGCCGCCGTTCGGCAAAGGCAAAGCCCCTGTGGGGCGGTTTTCGAAACGGCACATGCGCGGGCGTCTTGCCCACCGGGTGCGACCAGAACGGGCCCGGCGCGTCGAAGCGAGCATTGATTAGATCGGCCACATCGAGCCGGTTGTTGGCGTTCTTCGGGTCATCCTTTATGGTCCCGGCCATCCAATCCCAGACCGCAAAGGGATCGGCGCTGCCGGTCAGCGCCTGGGCAAAGCCCTTTGGGTAGGCCAAGGGAAAATCGAACCCTGCCAGCACCCGCCGCCCCTCGGCGCGCGCGGCCTCAAGCCGCGCCATCAGATGCGCCTGAGCTGCTGCGCGAGTTCGGCAATAGGTGACATGGCCCGCGCTGGCCGTGCGTTCGGCCACATAGATCGCATCCTTGGTGCGCTTGGCGGGCGAAGGGGCCGAGCGCGCCGACCAATCCACCATGATCACCGTATCGATGTCCATCGCCGCCCCCTCTGGATGTGCCGTATGGCCCTTGCGGCGGCCTGCGCCGAATTGCATCCCAGCCGCGCCTCGCCTATGGCTGGCCCGCAAACAAACTCAGGCTAACCTGCCCCCATGCCCGTATCCAGCCCCAGAGCCGCCTTTTGGCGTGGCCTGACAGCCGCTTTGCCCTTTCTCATCGTGCTTGGCCCCTTTGGTCTATTGTTCGGGGTCGTCGGCACCGAGGCGGGGCTGGATGTGGGTCAGGTGATGGGCTTCACCGTGCTGGTGATCGCGGGCGCGTCGCAATTCACCGCGCTGCAACTGATGCATGACAATGCGCCGACACTGATCGTGATTGCATCGGCCTTGGCGGTCAATTTGCGCATGGCGATGTATTCGGCGTCTTTCGTGCCGCATCTGGGGGCTGCGCCGATCTGGCAGCGGGCCTTGATCGCCTACATGACTGTCGATCAGACCTATGCGCTGGCGAATGGCGAATATGAGGCCGCACCAAAGCAAACCACCGCCGAAAAGGTCGCGTTCTTCTTTGGCACAGCCGCGCCCACCATCCCGGTCTGGATCGGCGCATCGGCGCTTGGCATCGTGGTGGGTGAGGCGATCCCGCCCGCGCTTGGCCTTGATTTCGCGGTGCCCATCACCTTCATCGCGCTGATCGCGCCCGCCTTGCGCACCTTGGCACATGTGGCCGCTGCGCTGACATCCATCGTGATGGCCATCGCGTTGAGCTTCCTGCCGTGGAATTTGTGGCTTTTGGCCGCGGGTTTGGCGGCGATGATCGTCGGCGCCGAGGTCGAGCGCCGGATGGAGGCGCGCCGATGAATTATACCGCGACCGAGATTTGGCTGATCATTCTGGCGTTGGGCGTTGGCACCTTTCTGGTGCGGTTTTCCTTCCTTGGCATTCCGGGCGATCGCGCGCTTCCTGCATGGCTGTTGCGGCATCTGCGCTACACGGCGGTGGGCATATTGCCCGCGATGGTGACACCTCTGGTGCTCTGGCCTCAGGCCACGGGTGGCCAGTTGGACATCAGCCGCATCGCGGCGGCGAGTTTGGCGCTGGCGGTCGGGCTTTGGACAAGGAACGCCATCTGGGCGATTGTGGCGGGCATGGCCAGCCTTTGGGGTTTGGGCTGGCTCTTGGCCTGATTGTTCGATTATTCAGAACCAAAACAACAAAACCTGTATTTTTATTTGTGCTTTCTGCGCGGCATATCCCCCCGATGTTTTGGCTTTGGGTCAGGGATCGGACCATGGATATTCTGTTCGACATGGCGGCGACACTGGTCGCGCAGTTGCAAAAACCCACTCTGGCTTTCTTGATCGGGGGCATGGTTCTGGCGGCGATGGGCAGCAAGCTGACCGTGCCAGACCCGGTTTACAAATTCATCGTTCTGGTCTTGTTGCTCAAGGTGGGGCTTGGGGCTGGCATCTCGGTGCGCGAGGCCCATGTGATCGCGCTGGCCGTGCCTGCGATCGCGGCGGCCTTGGTGGGTGTGGCCATCGTGGTCTTGGGTGCGGGCACGCTGGCGCGGACCCGGGGCGTCAATCGGATGGATGGCATGGCGACTGCGGGGCTTTTCGGCGCGGTTTCTGCCTCGACCTTGGCGGCGGGCATGGTGATGCTGGACGCCGAAGGCATCGCCTACGAGGGTTTTATCGGGGCGCTTTACCCCTTCATGGATATTGCGGCGCTGGTCACGGCGATCCTTCTGGCCAAGATGAGCGCGCTGCGCGCGGCCACTGCCCGGCCTGCGGGTGGTGGCACGGCCACGCTGGCTGCGGGTGGCGGCGCGGGCGATGGCATTGTCAAGGACATCCTGACCGACACGCTGAAAAGCCCGGCCATTTCCGCCTTGCTTCTGGGGCTTGCCATCGGTCTTTTCGGTCGGCCCGAACAGGTTTACGCCAGCTTTTATGAGCCGTTGTTCCGGGGCCTCCTGTCGATCCTGATGCTGATCATGGGCATGGAGGCATGGGCGCGGTTGGGCGAAATGCGGAAAGTGGCGCATGCCTATGTCCTTTATGGCGTCGCCGCACCTTTTGTGCATGGCGCGCTGGGCTTTGGCGCGGGGCTGGTCGCCCATCACCTGACCGGGTTTTCCGCAGGCGGCGTGGTGCTGTTGGCGGTGATGGCTGCGTCCAGTTCGGACATCTCGGGCCCGCCCACCTTGCGCGCGGCCTTGCCCGAGGCGAACCCAAGCGCCTATGTCGGCACATCGACGGGGATCGGCACGCCGGTGGCGATCTTGTCGATCCCGGTCTGGATCGCGCTGGCCGACTGGCTGATCGGCGCATGATCTGATTTATCTGTAAAACAGAAACAATCGTTCTAATTTAACGCATCATGGATCGGCTGAATTACCATCATCTGCGCTATTTCCGCGAGGTTGCGCGCGAAGGTCATCTGACGCGCGCGGCCGAGCGGTTGAACCTGTCGCAATCCGCGCTGTCGGCGCAGATCCGCCATCTGGAGGATCGTCTGGGTCATGCGCTGTTCGAACGGCGCGGGCGACAGTTGATCCTGACCGAAGCCGGGCGGATCGCGCTTGACCATGCTGAGCGGATTTTTGGCACCGGCGCGGAATTGCTGGCCGCCTTGGGCGATGGGGGTCATAGGGCACGGCCCTTGCGGGTGGGGGCGATCTCGACGCTGTCGCGCAATTTCCAGATGCGCTTTTTGCGCCCGGTCCTGGGCGAGGGGCCAGATGCCGTGCCCTTGGCCCTGGTTTCGGGGTCAGGCGGCATGTTGTTGCCGCGTCTTGCGGGGTTGGCGCTGGATGTGGTGCTTTCGACCGAACCGCATGATCGCGCTGCCTTTCCCGAACTGACCGCGCACCGGATCGCGGCACAGCCCGTGGCGCTGGTCGGCACCATCGACCGCATGCGCGGGCGCGATGCCGATTGGCTTTTGCGCCATCAACCCTTGATCTTGCCCACCGAAAGCTCGATCCGCACCGGGTTCGATGCGCTTTGCGCGCGTCGCACCATCACGCCCAACATCGTGGCCGAGGTGGACGACATGGCCATGGTGCGCTTGCTGGTGCGCCACGATGTGGGCGTGGCGCTGGCGCCGTTGGTCGTGGTGCAAGATGAAATCGGGGCCGGCATCTTGATGCAGGCGCCGGGCGATCTGGGCATCGTCGAGAATTTCTATGCCATCACCGCGACGCGCAATTTCCCGCACCCCGCGCTCAAGCGGTTGCCGCCCCACACCGGGTTCAGTCCCTGACAGAGGCCGCCGGATAGGTGCCGAGGATTTTCAGGAAGCTGGTGAAATAGGCCAGTTCCTCGAGCGCCAGCTTGACGTTGTCATCCTCGGGGTGGCCTTCGATGTCGGCGTAGAATTGTGTGGCCGTGAACGAACCATCGACCATGTAGCTTTCCAGCTTGGTCATGTTGACGCCATTGGTCGCGAAACCGCCCATCGCCTTGTAGAGCGCGGCGGGAATGTTGCGCACGCGGAACACGAAGGTCGTCATCATGTGATCGGATCGCCGCGCCATATTGGCATCGCGGGACATGATCAAGAAGCGCGTGGTGTTGGTGTCGTGATCTTCGATGTGGCGGGCCAGCACATCCAGCCCGTAGATCTCGGCGGCCAGTTCGGATGCAAGCGCCGCCTTGCTGCGGTCGCCCCAGGCCGCCACATCGCGGGCTGCGCGCGCATTGTCGGGGCTGACCTGACCCTTCAGATCATGCGCGCGCAAGAACCGCGCGCATTGCGGCAAGAGCACAAGATGCGACCATGCCTCGCGGATGTCGGACAGCTGTGCGCCCGGCACGGCCAACAGGTTGATATGCACCCGCACAAAGGCCTCATCGACGATATGCAGCCCCGACGACGGCAACAGCCGGTGAATGTCGGCCACCCGGCCATAGGTGGTGTTTTCGACCGGCAGCATGGCCTGACTGGCGCGACCCGATTGCACGGCCTCGATCGCGTCCTCGAATGTGGCGCAGGGCAGCGCCTCCATTCCGGGGCGGGCGTCATGGATGGCCTGATGCGAATAGGCACCCGGCTCACCTTGAAAGGCGATGCGATCGGTCATCTCTTGCGGTCCCATGTGGGCGTTTCGTCGCGCTCCCTACACCTTGCCATGGATCGGTGAAACCCCATACATACCCTCAAATTCGCGAGATGGATGGGAATACCATGTTCGACACCATGACCATCACCAAGGCATTCGCGTCCGTATGTGGCGCGCTGTTGGTGCTTTTGCTGGGTGGCTGGGCCGCCGAAAGCCTCTATAATATCGAAAAGCACGGCGACGATCACGTCCCGGGTTATGCCATTCTTGTGCATGACGACAGCGCCGAAGAAGCCCCCGCCGAAGAAGTGGTCGAGGTGGCCTTTGCCGATGTCTATGCCACCGCCGATGCGGCCGCCGGTGAGCGGCTGTGGCGCCAGTGTGGTGCCTGCCATCAGCTCAACCCCGGTGCCAATGGCGTCGGCCCCTATCTTCATGGGGTCGTGAACCGGCCCAAGGGGTCGGCCGCAGGGTTCAACTATTCCGCCGCGATTGCAGGATTGGGTGGCGAGTGGACGCCGGAAAACCTGTCGGGGTTTCTGGAAAATCCGCGCGGCTATGCGCCCGGCACCTCGATGTCGTATAATGGCATGCGTGAAGTCACCGACCGCGCAAACCTGATCGCCTATCTCGCGACCTTTCAATAAGCGTCACGCACGGCATGTCTGGGGCCGCCCCAAGGGGCGGTCCTTTTCATTTGGTCAAGCCCGGGTGGCATGGACAATCACGCAATCGCAACTTGAACCTGCGCGGGGGCTGGTCTCTAACCTGTTGTGACCCAGATACTGATCAGGTTCCATCAGCGCAGAAGCCCGGAGATCCGAATGGCCATTCGCCCGTCCGTCTTGCACCACCCCAGCCTGTCATCGCTTTCATTGGCTGCCGCACTTGCGCTGATTGCGCCGCAGGTGTCGGCGCAAGAGCCAGAGCTGATCGTCACCCATGCTGTCGCGACCTTTGGGGTTGAGGATCTGACATATGCTGCGGATTTTCCGCATCTCGCTTATGTCAACCCAGACGCACCCAAGGGCGGGGAGATGTCGCTGAGCTGGTCAAGCGGGGGGGGCACGTTCGATTCCCTGCATCCCTATACCGATCAGGGCAACCCGGCGGTGCTGGCATCGATCTTTTTCGAATCACTTCTGGATTCGACACTCGACACGATCGGCGAAAGCTATTGCCTGTTGTGTGAAACCATCGCCTATCCTCAGGACCGGTCCTATGTGATCTTTACCCTGCACGAAGCGGCGCGGTTTTCGGATGGCACGCCGGTTACGGCGGATGATGTGCTGTTTTCCTACGAAATCTTGCGGGACGAAGGGCTACCGTCGTTCCGCGCCAATATTCCGCTGACGCTGGCCGGGGCCGAAGTGCTGGATGCGCGCCGCATCCGGTTCGATTTCAACCCCGACAGCCAGCTGCGCGGCCGGATCGAGGCGGCGGGCGGTTTGCCCGTCTTCAGCCGTGCCAGCCACGAGGCCAGCGGCCTGCCCTTTTCGGACAGCCGCCTGACGCCGCTCGTGGGCTCGGGCCCCTATGTGCTGGGCACGGTCGATCCGGGCCGCTCAACCGTGTTCACGCGCAACCCCGGATATTGGGGCCGTGATCTGCCGATCAACCGCGGCCGGCACAATTTCGACAGCATCCGGGTCGAATACTACGCCGATGCCATTGCCGCCTTTGAGGGGTTCACCGCTGGAAACTATCTGTTCCGTCAGGAAAACAGTTCTCAGAATTGGGCCAACAGCTACAACTTTCCGCGCCTGAACGATGGCATCGTGATCCGCGAGGAAATTCCGCAAGGTGTGATCGCTTCGGGCCAGAGCTTTGTGTTCAACCTGCGGCGCGAGAAATTTCAAGACCCGCGTGTGCGCGAAGCCGTCGCGCTGATGTTCAACTTTGAATGGACCAACCAGACGCTGTTTTACGGGCTTTACGCGCCCATCGACAGTTTCTGGGAAAACACCCATCTGGAGGCAGAGGGGATCGTATCAGGGGCCGAATTGGCGGTGCTGGAGCCCTTGCGCGGGCGTGTGCCCGACGCGGTCTTTGCCGAGCCGCCCTTTGCCACGCCACCGTCGGATGTGGAGCGGACCTTTGACCGCGCACAGGCGCGGCGCGCGTCCAGCCTGCTGGAGCAAGCGGGTTGGACACCGGGCAGCGACGGGTTGTTGCGCAATGCCGCCGGTCAGGCGCTTGAGGTCGAATTCCTCAACGCCAGCCCGCTGTTTGACCGGATCATCAACCCCTATGTCGAAAACCTGCGCGCCATCGGGATCGATGCGCGTCTTACCCGGGTGGATGGCGCACAGTTGAGCCAGCGCCAGCGCGACGCCGATTTCGACATGCTGACCGGCAATTTCCCGATGGGGTATGAGCCGGGAACCGGGCTGCGCCAATATTTCGGGTCGCTCGGCGCCAGCGAATCGCTGTTCAACGTGGCGGGTCTGGCTGATCCGGCGGTGGATGAGTTGCTTGAAACCGTGATCCGCGCCGAAACCCGCGACGAGATGGAAACCGCCACCCGCGCGCTGGACCGGGTGCTGCGCAGCCTTCGCATCCGGGTGCCGCAATGGTTCAACCAGAATGCATGGGTGGCCTATTACAACCACTACCGCTACCCCGAAACGCTGCCGCCCTATGGCATCGGGTTTCTCGATTTCTGGTGGGTGGACCCGGTGGCCGAACAGGCGCTGCGCGATCAGGGCGTTCTGTAAGGGGATATGGGCGCCTATATCCTCAGACGCATCTTGCTGATGATCCCGACGCTGTTCGGGATCATGGTGATCAATTTCGCGCTGACGCAATTCGTGCCGGGCGGACCGATCGAACAGGTCATCGCCCAGCTTGAGGGAGAGGGCGATGTCTTTGCCGGTATCTCGGGTGGCGGGTCCGAGACGATGGGCGCGGATGAGATCGAAGGCAGCAGCTATGAAGGCGCGCGCGGTCTGCCGCCGCAATTTCTTGATGAATTGCGGGTGCAGTTCAATTTTGCCCGCATCGTATGCGAAGATGGGTTCACCGGCACGCCGAGCCTGCGGGCTGCGCAATGTGCGGCCGAGGATATTCCGGGTCTGGAACGCTTTGGCCTGATGATGTGGGATTATGTCCGCTTTGATTTCGGGGAAAGCTATTTCCGATCCATCTCGGTGATCGATCTGGTGATCGAGAAAATGCCTGTGTCGATCACGCTGGGGCTGTGGTCGACGGTGATTGCCTATCTGGTGTCGATCCCTCTGGGCATCGCCAAGGCCACGCGCGATGGCACCAAATTCGACACATGGACCAGCGGCGTGATCATCGTGGCCTATGCGATCCCCGGGTTCTTGTTTGCCATCATGCTTTTGGTGCTGTTTGCGGGGGGGCGCTATTTCCAGATCTTTCCGCTGCGCGGCCTGACCTCGGACGGGTGGGAGGACATGAGCCTGATCCGGCAGATCGGCGATTATTTCTGGCACATCACCTTGCCGGTTCTGGCCTCGACCATCTCGGCCTTTGCCACGCTGACGCTTTTGACCAAGAACAGCTTTCTGGATGAAATCCGCAAGCAATACGTCATGACCGCCCGCGCCAAGGGGCTGGGCGAGGGGCGCGTGCTTTACGGTCATGTGTTCCGCAACGCCATGCTGATCGTGATCGCGGGCTTTCCGGCGGTGTTCGTGGGTGTGTTTTTCGGCGGTTCGCTGATCATCGAGACGATCTTTTCTCTCGACGGTCTGGGGCGGCTGGCCTTTGAGGCGGCGGTCAGTCGCGATTACCCGGTGATTTTCGGCACGCTCTTTGTCTTTGGTCTGATCGGGCTGGTGGTCAATATCCTGTCCGACCTGATGTATGTCTGGATCGATCCGCGCATCGATTTCGACACGCGAGAGACCTGATCGCGATGGCCATGCCCGATCCTGTCCCCGCCAAGACCAATCCCCCCGTCGCGGTGCGTCCACCGCCCTTGCGGCGTGGGTGGCTGTCGCCGCTGAACCGGCGCCGCTGGCACAATTTTACCGCCAACCGCCGCGCCTATTGGTCCTTGTGGGTGTTTGCGGTGTTTTACGGGCTGAGCCTGTTTGCCGAAGTCATCGCCAATGACCGGCCCATTCTGGTGCAGCACCGTGGCGCCTACTACATGCCGATCTTCGCTTTCTACCCCGAGACCGAGTTTGGTGGCGATTTCCGAACCGAAGCCGTTTACCGCGACATCGAGGTGCAATGCCTGATCGTGTCGGGCGGCCTTGAGGCGTGCTGGGATGATCCCGCCGCCGTGATCGAGACGGTGCAGGCGACCGGCGCCTTCAACGGCGAAACGGTGGATGAGGGATGGCTGCTGTGGCCGCTCATTCCCTATGCCTACAACACCGTCAATGACATCGGCCGCGCCGCCCCGTCACCGCCTGATGGCGACCATTGGCTGGGCACCGATGACACCGCGCGCGATGTGCTGGCGCGGGTGATCTATGGCTTTCGCCTGTCGGTGACCTTTGCGCTGGTCGTGACCTTTCTGACCTCGGTCATCGGCATCGCGGCGGGGGCTGCACAGGGTTTCTATGGCGGTTGGCTGGATCTGGTCTTTCAGCGCATCATCGAGATCTGGAACTCCACGCCGAGCCTTTACATCATCATCATCGTCTCGGCGATTTTCGTGATGGATTTCTGGCTTTTGGTGTTCTTGATGGTGCTGTTTGGCTGGACGGGTCTTGTGGGGGTGGTGCGGGCCGAGTTTCTGCGGGCGCGCAATTTCGAATATGTGCGCGCGGCGCGCGCGCTGGGCGTGTCGAACGGCACGATCATGTTCCGCCATGTCTTGCCCAATGCGATGGTGGCGACGCTGACCTTTTTGCCCTTTATCGTCACGGGCACCATTGGCGGGCTGGCCAGCCTTGATTTTCTGGGCTTTGGCCTTCCGTCTTCGGCACCCAGCTTGGGCGAGATGACGCTTCAGGCCAAGAACAACCTTCAGGCGCCTTGGCTGGCCTTTACCGCGTTTTTCGCCTTTGCGATCATGCTGTCGCTTCTGGTGTTCATCTTCGAAGGGGTGCGCGACGCCTTCGATCCCAGAAAGACGTTTCGATGAGCGTTCTGGCCGTGCGCAACCTGTCGGTTCGCTTTGGCGCCACGCAGGCGGTGCGCGGTGTGTCGTTTGACGTGGGACCGGGCGAAACCGTGGCCCTTGTGGGCGAAAGCGGATCGGGCAAATCGGTTACCGCCTTGTCCACCGTTGCGCTGGTGCCCGGCGCTTCGGAAATCACCGGGTCGGTCACCTATGATGGTCAGGACATGGTGGGCGCCGATGACGCCACGCTGCGCCGGATCCGGGGCAACGACATCAGCTTCATCTTTCAAGAACCGATGACGTCGCTGAACCCGCTTCACACGCTGGAAAAGCAGATCACCGAAAGCCTGGCCTTGCATCAGGGTCTGCAAGGTGCCGCCGCGCGCGCGCGGGTGATCGAGCTGTTGCACAAGGTCGGCATCCGCGATCCCGAAACGCGTCTGGGGGCCTATCCGCACCAATTGTCAGGCGGGCAGCGTCAGCGCGTGATGATCGCCATGGCGCTGGCCAACGGCCCCAAGCTGTTGATTGCGGATGAACCGACAACCGCGCTTGACGTGACGATTCAGGCGCAGATCCTTGATCTTCTGGCCGATCTCAAGCGCGACATGGGGATGAGCCTGTTGTTCATCACCCATGATCTGACCATCGTGCGGCGCATCGCGGACCGGGTCTGTGTGATGCAGAATGGCGAGATCGTCGAACAGGGACCGACGGCGCAGATTTTCGCGGACCCCAAGCACCCCTATACCCGCAAGCTTTTGGCGGCAGCGGCCACCGGCACGCCCGAACCCGTGGCCGCGAATGCCCCCGAGATCGTGACCACCACCGATCTGCGCATCTGGTTCCCGATCACGCGCGGGCTGATGCGGCGCACGGTCGGGCATATCAAGGCGGTCAATGCCGCCACCCTGAGCGTGCGTGCGGGCGAGACGCTGGGCATCGTCGGTGAAAGCGGCTCGGGCAAGACGACCTTGGCCCTGGCCATCATGCGCTTGATCGCCTCGCAGGGGCCGGTGATGTTCATGGGGCGCGATGTGCAGGGCCTGCATTCGCGCGATATGCGCCCGCTCAGACGCGACATGCAGATCGTGTTCCAGGATCCCTACGGCAGCCTTAGCCCGCGCATGACCGTGGAACAGATCGTGGCCGAAGGGCTGGCCGTGCATGGTGTGGGTCGCGCTGACCGGCGCGCGCAGGTGGCCGAGATCCTGACCGAGGTGGGCCTCGACCCCCTGATGATGGATCGCTACCCCCACGAGTTTTCGGGCGGCCAACGCCAGCGCATCGCCATTGCCCGCGCCATGATCTTGCGACCCAAGCTGGTTGTGCTGGATGAACCCACAAGCGCGCTCGACATGACGGTGCAGGTGCAGATCGTCGATCTGTTGCGCGATCTGCAACGCCGCCACGCCATCGCCTATCTGTTCATCAGCCATGACCTGAAGGTGGTGCGCGCGCTCAGCCACAAGGTCATCGTGATGCGCAACGGCGATGTCGTCGAGACCGGCGAAACCGCCCGCCTGTTTGCCAACCCGACACATGACTACACCCGCGAATTGATGCGCGCGGCCTTTGGTGACATCGGCGTGCCCTGAAAAGGTTGTAACGGTCAGCAGTTGTCCTTGTAGGCAACATATGCAACCGTCGGTTCATGGTTTTTTTGGTTCCCACGGCCTGTTGCCGCGTGATGCGCGCGAAATCCCAGCCATGGGGTGTGTCAGATCGCAGAGGAATGTCCCTGGCCCTGCGTCTCATAGGCGTCAAGGGTGCGCGCGATCATGCGGGTCAGAGCCCGTCCCTGGGGGAGGATGCCCAGCCCCTTGGCGTCGATGGTCAGCATTCCCGCAAACTGATCGGCGGCCTTGGCATAGATGGCGGCCAGCCTTTCGTGCGGCACATCGAAATCCCGCATCAGGGCCGCGCTGTCGATGTGGAAATCGCACATCAGCATCTCGATCATCCGCGCCCGGAGCCTGTCTTCGCCCTTGAAGACATGGCCGCGCCCGGTCGCCATCTGGCCCGCGCGCACGGCTTTTTGATAGGCGGCGGTCGAACTGGCGTTTTGCGCAAAGCCTTGCGGAAAGCGCGAAATGGCGGATGCGCCAAGACCGATCAGCACATCGCAGGTGTCGTCGGTATAGCCTTGGAAATTGCGCCGCAAATGCCCGGTGCGCGCGGCCACGGCGATGCTGTCCTCGGGTCTGGCGAAATGGTCGATGCCGATCTCCTGATAGCCATCCCACAGAAACAGGCGCCGCGCGGTGTCAAACAGGTCAAGCCGTGCCTCGGGCGAGGGCAACAGTTCGGTCGGGATCATCGCCTGACGCTTGGCCATCCATGGCACATGGGCATAGCCATAAAGCGCCACCCGGTCCGGGTTGAGCGACATCAGCATCTGAACCGAATCCGACAGCCGCGCCATGGTCTGTTCGGGCAGGCCGAACAAGATATCGGCATTGAGCGATCGAATGCCTGCCGCACGCAAGCCTTCGACGGCGGCGCGTGTCACCTCATAGCCTTGCACGCGGCCGATGATCTGCTGGATGTCGGGGTCGAAATCCTGCACCCCGATCGAGGCGCGGGTCATCCCCGCCTCTGCCAGCGCATCGATGCGGGCGGTGTCGATCTCGTTGGGGTCGATCTCGACCGAAAACGCGGCGTCCGGGGCAAAGGGCATCGCCGCGCGCAGGCTTTGGGCCAGATCACGCATCACCGGGGCGCCCAGCAAGGTGGGCGTGCCGCCCCCCCAATGCAGCCGCGCCACCGTGACCCCCTGTGGCAATGCGCGCCCCAAAGCCCCGATTTCTTGGGTCAATGTTGCCACATAGGCCAGAACCGGGTCATCGCTTCGCACACCTTGGGTGCGACAGGCGCAAAACCAGCACAACCTTCGGCAGAAAGGCACGTGCAGGTAAAGCGAGATGCGCGCCCCCTGCGGGATCGCCGCGATCCAGTCAAGAAAGACAGCACCCGTCACGTCATTCGAGAATTTCGTGGCCGGTGGGTAGCTGGTGTAACGCGGGACTTTCGCGTCGAAAAGCCCCAACCGGCGGAGTTGATTGACATGTTCCATTGGATTACCGCTAGAACCAGATCGTGCCGTTTGACCTTGATCTGGATCAATCGCGCGCGGTCCGCCGCCCGGTAAAAGGGATAAGATCATGCCGCACAGACAACATGCCTTTCCACAGGTCGACTGCGCGCAATGCCCGATCCGACATCGCGCGGTGTGCGCCCGCTGCGAGACCGACGAGCTCGAGCAGCTTGAGGCGATCAAGTATTACCGCAGCTACGAGGCCGGCCAGACCATCGTCTGGGCGGGTGACAAGATGGATTTCGTGGCCTCGGTCGTGCATGGGGTGGCGGCGCTGAGCCAGACGATGGAGGATGGCCGCCGCCAGATGGTGGGGTTGTTGTTGCCGTCCGATTTCATCGGCAGACCCAACCGCGACCGTGCGTCCTATGATGTGACGGCAACCACGGATGTGCAGCTGTGCTGTTTCCGCCGCATGCCGTTCCAGGAGATGTTGATCACCACGCCCTCTGTCAGCCAGCGGCTGTTGGAAATGACGCTTGATGAACTGGATGCCGCGCGGGAATGGATGCTGCTTTTGGGGCGCAAGACCGCGCGCGAAAAGATCGCAAGCTTCCTGTCGATCATTGCCCGGCGCAACGCGACGCTGCAGGCAAAAAGGCCAAGCGGCCATGTGGCATTCGAGTTGCCGCTGACGCGCGAGGCGATGGCGGATTATCTGGGCCTGACGCTGGAAACCGTCAGCCGCCAGATGTCGAGCCTGAAGAAAGACGGGGTGATCGCGCTAGAGGACAAACGCCGGATCATCGTGCCCGATTTCGACGCGCTGATGCACGAGACGGGCGACGACGCGGATGGTGGCGTCTACTGATCGGCCGCACCGCGCGCGCCCGTAGTGTCCGCCGGTCGGGGCTCAGTCGCGGGACAGCGTGACAACCGGCGGCGCACCCCAGATCGTGCTGCCATCCGCCAGCACCCAGTTCGGTCGCGACGGGATCGGCAGGCGGATGTCCAGACCGTTCCATCGGTAGACGTGATCCCGGCCATGCGCCAGCGCGACCCGCAGGCCCGGCACGGGGTTCAGGGCCGCATGCACATCCGCCCGCCCATCCTTCTTGAAATGGGCGATATCCCAATCCTCGATCAGGCCCTCGTGCCGGGTGCGCACCCAGCAATGCATGCCCGCCGCGATACCGTCGGGATCGTCGTCGAAGAAATAGCAGGTGAGATAGGCCGTGTCGTATCCAGCCGTGCGCAGCGCCGCCACAAGATAGGTGTTGATGTCGATGCAATCGCCCACCGCGCAGGCGACGGCCGGGATGGCGTCGTGCCCCGTATACCAGCGGTCGGGCCCTTCGATCGCGCCGTAGGCAAAGCGCTTGGCCGTATCGAGGACGATCGCCTCCAATCCGCGCCGACCGCCCCCGGCGTCTTGCGCCATGCGCCGCGCATCCTGTGCCAGATCCTGCGCCGCGCGGCGGCGGGCGGCCGGTTCCGGGTGCCAGGCCGCATCGGCAAGCGTTCCCGGCCGGCCAGAGACAACATGGCCAAGCCGTGCGGGCGCGTCGGGATGGGGCGGGGTGAGCAGGGCGGCAAGCTGCCCGCTGCGCGCCTCACCCAGGATGCTTGTGTTCCATCCCTCCGGCAGGTCGACCCGTTCGAGGCGCTGGAACTCGGTGTCGATCCCCAAGGGAACGATCAGCGCGACCGCGTCATGGTCGCGAGCGGTGTCCGTCATCTCGACGGTGACAGTGGCAAGCGGCAGCGGCATCCATCACACCCCGTGGTTCCGGCCATGGCGCGATACCCCGACCGGATTACGGTTCCATGACGACCGACAGCATCGCTCGCGCCTCAATGTGCCATGAACACCGGCACCGTTGCATGTTCGAGCATGTTGCGCGTCGCCCCGCCCAGAATCGCTTCGCGAAAGCGGGAATGCCCATAAGCCCCCATCACCAGAAGATCGGCGTCGCTGTCGCTGACATGGCGCGCGATCATCTCGGATACGCGCGGCAATGTCTGGGCAAGGATCGAGACCGAGACCTTGACCCCATGGCGGCTGAGCATGCGCGACAACTCCGCGCCGGGGTCCGCGACCTCGGGGCTATGCCGCTCGGGGGCGATGATGCAGATGTCCACCTCGCGCGCGGCTTTCAGCAGGGGGATCGCGTGGCGCACAGCGGCCATGGCTTCGGCCGATTCGTTCCAGGCGATCACGATGCGGTCGGGCCTGCCCGACGGGGCCACCCCTTTGGCCAGAACGATCACCGGGGCATTGCCATTGAAGATCGCCGCTTCGACGATGACCGGGGCATCGGAATACTGCCCTTCGCCATAGGGCTTGGGCTGGATCACCAGATCGGCAAAGCGCGCCCGCCGTGCGACCAGCCCCATCACGGAGGCCGATTGCGCCACCATCGCGTCGACGCCCCATGAGATCGCGCTGCGCGCCAATTCGGTGCGCGCCGCAGCCTCGATCGCATTCGCCTCGGTCTGGGCCTGCATGATGGTTTCCTCATGCATCAACGTCGTCGCACCGGCGAAATAATACCCCGTCTGCGTGCGGTCGATCCCAAGACACAACACGTCAAGATGCGCGCCCTGGCTTTCCGCGAAAGGCACCGCCGCGCCCAGCACGGCGGGCACCTCCTTGGGGTCGGTCAGGATGGTCAGGATGGATTTATAGGCCATGGATACCTCCTCGGTCGGCTCCTTTTGCATCTAGACCGGGGCAGGACGCCGCACCTTGACCTGCGTCAACGGGACGGGCGGTTGCGTTTGACATGGATCAAGGCCAGCCGCCGCCCCTTGGATGATGTGGGGGCAGATGGAACAGCGCCGGGCGGCTTGATGCGTGTCGGAACCGGCGCCTCACGAAGGGACGATCGATGCTTGATTATGTAAAGCTGTTGATCCTTGGCCTAGTGGCGGTCTGTGCTGCCATCGCGGCCAATTACGCGCGGGATCTGGCCTATCTGGTCCATGCGCTGTTGATCATGGGGGCCGCCGCCATCACGTTCGTGATCGTGCTGCGCAGCGCCGATGAGCCCAAGGCCCCGGTGCCGGCCAACGAATACATGGACGGCCCGGTCAGGGCCGCCGCCATCGCCACCGCCTTTTGGGGGGTGGTGGGCTTTCTGGCGGGCACCTTCATCGCCTTTCAACTGGCCTATCCGGTGCTGAATTTCGACTGGGCGCAGGGATATCTGAATTTCGGGCGGCTGCGGCCGCTGCACACCTCGGCGGTGATTTTTGCGTTTGGCGGCAACGCGCTTCTGGCGGCCAGCTTCTACATCGTCCAGCGCACAAGCGCGGTGCGGCTATGGGGTGGGAACACGGCCTGGTTCGTGTTCTGGGGTTATCAGCTGTTCATCGTGATGGCCGCGACCGGCTATATCCTCGGCTCGACCCAGGGCCAGGAATATGCCGAGCCTGAATGGCTGACCGATCTGTGGCTGACCATCGTCTGGGTTGCGTTTCTGGCGGTCTTCCTGGGCACGCTGATCAAGCGCAAGGAACCCCATATCTACGTCGCCAACTGGTTCTTGTTGTCCTTCATCGTCACGGTGGCGATGCTGCATGTGGTCAACAACCTGCAGATCCCGGTGTCGCTGTTCGGGTCGCGGTCGGTCACGGTCATGTCGGGCGTGCAGAACGCCATGACGCAGTGGTGGTATGGCCATAACGCCGTGGGCTTTTTCCTGACCGCCGGTTTTCTGGGGATGATGTATTATTTCATCCCCAAACAGGCCGAGCGCCCGGTCTATTCCTACAAGCTCAGCATCATCCATTTCTGGGCGCTGATCTTTCTTTATATCTGGGCGGGTCCGCATCATCTGCATTACACGGCGCTGCCTGACTGGGCCTCGACGCTGGGGATGGTGTTCTCGATCGTGCTGTGGATGCCCAGCTGGGGCGGCATGATCAACGGGCTGATGACGCTGTCGGGCGCGTGGGACAAGCTGCGCACCGATCCGGTGTTGCGGATGATGGTCACCTCGGTCGCGTTTTACGGCATGTCGACCTTTGAGGGGCCGATGATGTCGATCCGGGCGGTCAATTCGCTGTCGCATTACACAGACTGGACCATCGGCCATGTGCATTCCGGCGCGCTGGGCTGGAACGGCATGATCACCTTCGGGATGCTCTACTACCTGTTCCCCAAGCTGTGGAACAAGCAGCGGCTCTACAGTCTGCGCGCGGTCAGCTGGCATTACTGGTTGGCCACCATCGGCATCGTTCTTTACGCCGCCTCGATGTGGGTGACGGGGATCATGGAGGGCCTGATGTGGCGCGAAGTCGATGCCCAGGGGTTCCTTGTGAATTCCTTTGCCGACACGGTCGCCGCCAAGTTCCCGATGTATGTGGTGCGGGGCTTGGGTGGGGTTCTCTACCTTGCCGGTGCGCTGATCATGGCCTGGAACCTCTACATGACGGTCCGCAAGGGTGTCGTCCGCCGTGACGCGCCGCTTGTGGCCCCGGCCGAATAAGGAGGGCCCGAAAGATGGCACTTGAAGGTCACAAGAAGATCGAAACCAACGCCACCTTGCTTTTGACGCTCAGCTTTCTGGCCGTCACGGTGGGGGGCATCGTGGAAATCGCGCCGCTGTTCTATCTTGAGAACACGATCGAGGATGTGGATGGCATGCGCCCCTATGCGCCGCTGGAGCTTGCGGGGCGCGAAATCTACATCCGCGAAGGCTGCTATGTCTGCCACAGCCAGATGATCCGCCCGATGCGCGACGAGGTGGAACGCTACGGCCACTACAGCCTTGCCGCCGAAAGCCAGTATGATCACCCGTTCCAGTGGGGGTCAAAGCGCACCGGCCCCGATCTGGCGCGTGTGGGCGGGCGGTATTCGGATGAATGGCATGTGGATCATTTCACCAGCCCGCAATCCGTGGTGCCGGAATCGGTCATGCCGGCCTATGCCTATCTGGCCGATACCGTTCTTCAGCCGACCCATGTCGTCGATCTGATGCGCACCCACCGGATGGTGGGCGTGCCCTACAGCGACGAGATGCTGGAAAACGCGCGGGTCGATTTCATCCAGCAGGCCACCGATTTCGGTGATCCGGGCGTGCTCGAACGCTACCCCGGCGCGCAGCAGCGCGATTTCGACGGGCAGCCCGAGGTCACCGAAATGGATGCGCTGATCGCCTATATGCAGATGCTGGGCACGCTGGTCGATTTCTCGACCTTCATGCCCGACCAAGCCTTTGCAAGCCGGTAAGGGGGGCTGAACGATGGAAGACACCTATACCGTGCTGCAGGTCATCGCCCGCAGTTGGGGCGCGATGTTCATGCTGCTCTTTTTCCTTGGCGTGATCGTGTTCACCTTGCGACCGGGCAGCCGCAAGATCCACCGCGACACCGCGAACATTCCGTTTCGTCATGATGACCGGCCGGCCCGGGACACGCCACAGGCCCAGACCCGCCAGACCAAGGAGGCGCGGCAATGAGCGACCACAAGACACCCCATCCCGAAGAGCAAAGGCTTTTGGCGGGTGACCCCGAGACGACCGGCCATAGCTGGGACGGGATCAAGGAATTCAACAACCCGCTGCCGCGCTGGTGGCTCTGGACCTTTTACGCCACGATCGTCTGGGGCATCGCCTATACGGTGATGTATCCGGCCTGGCCGCTGATCAACGGGGCCACGCCCGGGATCTTGGGCTTTTCGACCCGCGCCAATGTCGCCGCCGATATCGAGCGATTCGACGCGATGAACGCCGATATCCGCACCCGTCTGACCGAGGTGGAACTGGCCGCGATCACGCTCGACGCGCATCCCGACCTCTACAACTACGCCATTCAGGGCGGGGCGGCGGTGTTTGCCACATGGTGTTCGCAATGCCATGGTGCGGGGGCGGCCGGTGTTCAGGCGGCGGGCTATCCCAACCTGCTTGACGATGACTGGCTCTGGGGTGGCACGGTCGACGAGATCCATTTCACGATCAGCCACGGCATCCGCAATGCCGATGATCCCGATGCGCGCTATTCGGAAATGCCGGCCTTTGGCGATTTGCTTGGCGATGCGGATATCGCGGCGGTGGTCCAATATCTGCGCAATGTCTCGGGGCAAGCCGCCGATGTCACGCTCGCGGCGGCGGGCGAGGCGGTCTATCTGGAAAACTGTGCGGCGTGCCATCTCGATGACGGGGCTGGCGACCGCTTTCTGGGCGCGCCAAATCTGACCGATGCGATCTGGCTTTATGGCGGGTCCGAGGCGGCGATCGAACACAGCGTGCGCTTTGCCCGATTTGGGGTGATGCCGCCCTGGTCGGCCCAAGCCTCAAGCGCGGGGCGTCTGTCCGAGGATCAGTTGCGCGCCGTTTCGATCTATGTCCACTCCCTGGGTGGCGGCGAATAGGCCGCCTTGGGTCACGGGTCCGCCAACCCCTCCCGGTTGGCGGAATGGCACCGGTCCCGCGCCTGTTCGCGCGTTTCCCGCGGGACCGGTGTCGTCATCACAGCCCGCCCCCTTCCTCAGACGGGGCGCGCGGGCTGTGTTTTCATCCGCCCGCAGCAAAGCCCGCATTTGATCCACGTCAAGGAGGCCGCTCCCCCATCCGTTCTACACGATGGGGGCGCAGGACAGCATTTCTTCCCGGGGGCACACGATCATGAGCGTCACAGGCGCGCCACAAAAGCTCTATGCCGCACGCGAACCCGTTTTCCCCAAGCGGGTCTCGGGCCGGTTTCGCAACCTCAAGTGGCTGATCTTGTTCGTGACGCTGGGCATCTACTACGTCACGCCCTGGATCCGCTGGGACCGCGGGCCGGAATTGCCCGATCAGGCCGTGTTGCTGGATCTGGCACACCGGCGCTTTTTCTTCTTCTGGATCGAGATCTGGCCGCATGAGTTTTACTTTGTGGCCGGATTGCTCATCATGGCGGGGCTGGGGCTGTTCTTGTTCACCTCGGCCCTGGGGCGGGTCTGGTGTGGTTATTCCTGCCCCCAGACGGTCTGGACCGATCTGTTCTTTACCGTCGAGCGTTGGATCGAGGGCGATCGCAACGCGCGGCTCAGGCTATGGAACGCCAAGTGGGATGTCCACAAATGGCGGCTCAGGCTGACCAAATGGCTGGTCTGGCTCTTGATCGCGATGGCCACGGGCGGGGCTTGGGTGTTCTATTTCGCCGATGCGCCGACGCTGTTTGTGGATCTGTTCACCGGGCAGGCGGCGATGGTGGCTTATGTCACGGTGGCGATCCTGACCGCCACGACCTTTGTGTTCGGCGGCTTCATGCGCGAACAGGTCTGCATCTACATGTGCCCATGGCCGCGCATTCAGGCCGCGATGATGGATGAACACTCCATCACGGTCGCCTATCGCGATTGGCGGGGCGAGCCGCGCGGGCGCGGCAAAGAGCGCGAGGGGATGGGCGATTGCATCGATTGCAACGCGTGCGTCACTGTCTGCCCGGTGGGCATCGACATCCGCGATGGTCAACAGCTGGAATGCATCACCTGCGCGCTGTGCATCGATGCCTGCGATGACATCATGGCCAAGGTCGGCAAGCCCCGCGGGCTGATCGATTACATGGCCCTGACCGACGAGGCGCATGAACGCGCAGGCAAGCCCAAGGTGTCGGTCTGGGCCCATATCTTTCGGCTGCGCACGATGATCTACACCGCGCTTTGGGCGGGTATCGGCGTGGGTCTGACGGTTTTGTTGTTCATCCGCTCCGATATCGACATGACGGTCGCCCCGGTGCGCAACCCGCAATTCGTGGTTCTGTCCGATGGGTCGATCCGCAACACCTATGACGTGCGTATCCGCAACATGTCGCATGCCGACAGCCGTTATACGATTTCGCTCGGCTCCGATCAGCCGTTCGAGGTGATGCTCGAGGGTCAGCCCGGCGCCAGCGTGACCGTGCCGCTCAACAGCACGCTGTTGCAGCGGGTGTATCTGGTCGCTCCCGCAGGCAGCCCGGCCGCCGGGCGCGAGCGCACCGATGTCCGCCTGTGGATCGAGGATGAGGCCGGCACCGGGCGTGCCCATCGCGACACCACCTTTTTCGGGAGACCTACCCCATGAGCGACAGCGCACCCACGACCGATCCCGGACGCAAGCTGACCGGGCGCCATGTGCTGGCGATCTTTGTCGGCGGTTTCGGTCTGATCTTCGCGGTGAATGCCTTCATGGCCTACAGCGCGGTGTCGACCTTTCCGGGGTTGGAGGTGTCTTCGAGCTATGCTGACAGCCAAAGCTTCGATCTGCGGCGCGATGCGCAAGACGCGCTGGGCTGGAGCGCGCGGGTCGAGGTGCCGGGCGACGGCACGCTGATCTTGCATCTGCTGGACCGCGATGGCGCGCTGGTGGCCCCCGCCGAATTGACCGCGCTCTTGACCCGGCCCACCAACCGGCAACAGGATCAGTTGCTCGAGTTGCGCCGCGAAAACGGCGCCTTTGTCGCCCCAGTCGCGCTGGCGGATGGGCAATGGCGGCTGCGCCTGACGGGCGTGGCGCGCGACGGGACCGAATACCGCCACAACATCACCTTTCGCCATTTCGAGTGAGCCCGATCATGGTCGCCACCTTTGAGCATATCCGCCCTTCGGCCTGTCCGGCCTGCAATGCGGCGCCTGCGGCCGAATATCTGGCCGATACGCCCAAAGACGCCACCGTGATGCTGTCGCTGCCTGCCATCCATTGCGCGGGCTGCATATCGGGGGTCGAGCGCGCGCTGATGGCGGTGCCGGGCGTGCGGGAGGCGCGGGTGAACCTGACGCTGCGCCGCGCGTCGGTTCAGGCGGGCCCCGACGTGACGGCCGATGCCTTGGCCGCCGTGCTGGAGCGCGCGGGCTATGAAGCCCATGAGCTTGATCCCGGCGCGCTGGCCACCACCGATGCCGACCGCGCGGGCCGCGATCTGCTGATGCGGCTGGCCGTCGCCTTTTTCGCGATGATGAACGTCATGCTCTTGTCGGTCGCGGTCTGGTCGGGCGCCGATGGCGCGACCCGCGACATGATGCACTGGATCAGCGGGCTGATCGCGGTTCCCGCCGTGATCTTTGCCGCGCGGCCCTTCTACGTCTCGGCCTGGGGGGCGCTCAGGGCGTGGCGCATCAACATGGATGTGCCGATCACCACGGCGATGCTGCTGGCGCTGGGCACCTCGATCGTCGAAACGGCGCTCTCGGGCCATCACGCCTATTTCGACGCGGCGGTGATGCTGTGCTTCTTCCTGCTGGCCGGGCGTTACCTCGACCATCGCACGCGCGCCGCGGCGCGGTCGGCGGCGCAGGAACTGGCCGCCCTCGAGGTGCCGCGCGCGATCTTGCTGACGCCCGCAGGCGAACAGACCGTAGCCGCAGGGGCGCTTGTCCCGGGCGACCATGTGCTGGTGCGCCCCGGTGGGCGCATCCCGGTCGATGGGGTGGTGCGCGCGGGCCAGTCCGAGCTTGACCGCTCGCTGATGACCGGCGAAAGCCTGCCCGCCTTCGCGGGCCCTGGCTATGCCGTCAGCGCGGGCGAGGTCAATCTGACCGGTCCCCTGACCGTCGAGGTGATCGCCGCAGGCCGCGACACCGCGCTGCACCGGATCGCCGATCTGGTTGCCGTCGCGGAATCGGGCCGTGCCAATTACAGCCTGCGCGCCGAGATGGCAGCAAGGCTCTATGGGCCGGGCATTCACCTGCTTGCTGCGGTCTCGGCCATCGGCTGGTGGATGCACACGCAAGACATCCGGCTTGCCTTCAACATCGCCGCCGCCGTGCTGATCATCACCTGCCCCTGCGCGCTGGCGCTGGCGGTTCCCGCCGTCACCACCGCGGCCTCGGGGCGGTTGTTCCGCCGTGGCCTGCTGATCAAGTCGGGTACCGCCCTTGAACGTCTGGCCGAGGTCGATACCGTCGTCTTCGACAAGACCGGCACGCTTACCACCGGTACGCCCGAACCCGTCGACCTCGCGGCACAGCCCGAGGCCGAGATGCGCGTGGCGCTTGCGCTGGCCGAGGGCTCATCCCACCCGCTGGCCGAGGCGCTGGCGCGCGGCCTGCGCGCGCGCGGCCTGCGCCCCGCCACCGTCACCGCCCTGACCGAGGTTCCGGGCTACGGCATCGAAGGGCAGTGGCGCGGCCACACCGTCCGGCTTGGCCGTGCCGCTTGGGTCGGGGCCGCGCCGCTTGACGTGACCGCGACCTTTCTCTCCCTCGGAGACGATGCGCCGCCGCGCGCGCTGAGCTTCACCGATACGCTGCGCGAAGGCGCGGCCGAAACCGTCGCCGCGCTGCGGGCATCGGGCAAGCGGGTGATCGTGATCTCGGGCGACACGCAGGGCGCGGTCGACCGCTTCGCGGCGCGCATCGGCATAGACGAGGTCGTGGCCGAGGCGCTGCCGCAAGACAAGCTGGCGCGCATCAAGGCGCTGACCGATGGCGGTGCGCGCGTGCTGATGGTGGGCGACGGGCTCAACGACACCGCGGCGCTGGCTGCCGCCCATGTCTCGATGTCGCCCGCTTCCGCGCTTGATGCCGCGCGCACGGCGTCCGACATGGTGCTGATGGGCCGTTCGCTGGCACCCATCGCCGAGGCAAGCGTGACATCCGTGATCGCCGCGCGCCGCATCCGCCAGAACTTTGCCATCGCCGCCGCCTACAACATTCTCGCCGTGCCGCTTGCGGTGGCGGGCCTGTGCTCGCCGCTGATCGCGGCCTTGGCGATGTCGACCTCCTCCGTTACGGTGGCGCTCAACGCCATGAGGCTGAAATGAGCACGCGATGGATATCCTGGGGGTTCTGATCCCGGTCAGCCTGTTTCTGGGCGCCGTTGGGCTTGGCGCTTTCTGGTGGATGCTCAGAAAGGGCCAGTTCGACGACCCCGATGGCGATGCCCACCGCATCTTGCGCGATGATTACGATGACACGCCCAAATCATGATGGCTCGGGTGTGCCTTCAGGCGCACCATCCGCGCCAAAGCTGCACCAGACAGCGCATCCTTACGCCTGACCCCGTTCCTTGGCGCGCGCCCGCAGCAGCGTGAACAGCCCCGCGGCCACCACAATCGCCGCGCCCAAGGCCACATTCCATTCCAATGCCTCGCCGAACACCGTGATCCCCAGCGTTGCGGCAAAGACCAGTTGCAGATAGGCAAAGGGCTGCACCGCGCTGGCTTCGGCGACATCATAGGCCTTGATCAACAGCCAATGACCCGTGGCGCCGGTGACGCACAAAAGCGCCATCCACGCCCAGTCGACCGGCGTCATCGGTTCCCAGAACCAGATGCCCACGGCCGTCATCACCACCGCCCCCACCGTGCCGGTGTAGAAAAAGCTGGTCGCCGCCGTGTCCTTGCGCGCGGCAAACCGCGTCATCAAGCCGTAAAGCGCGAACATCAGCGCCGAGGCAAGCGCGATCAGCGCCTCTGCCTGAAACACCCGGAAACCCGGCTGCAAGATGATCAAGACACCCGCAAACCCTACACCGATCGCCGTCCAGCGCCGCCAGCCGACCTTTTCGCCCAAGATCGGCCCCGAGAGTGCCGCCACCAACAGCGGGTAGCAGGTAAAGACCGCATGGCTTTCCACCAATCCCAAAAGCACAAAGGCCAGCACCATGACACAGATCTCGGCCGCCAACAGAACGCCCCGGAATATCTGCACGCCCGGCTGGCTGGTCGCCGCAGCCGCCCGCAATCCGCCCGCCTTGCGCGCGGCCACCGCCATGACAAAGGCGGCAAAGAACCAATAGCGGAGCATCACCACCATCAGCACATTGTATTCGCCCGCAAGGTGCCGGCTGATCCCGTCTTGCATGGCAAAGACAAAGCTGGTTGCCACCATCAGCCAGATGCCCAGTTTCGTATTCTGAACCGCCACTAAAGCCGCCCTCGTGTCATGTGCCGCTTGCGTCCATAGCCCGGCACGCGACAAACCGCAAAGCCCGCTTCGGCCAGTGCGGCACGCACACACCCCGCTGCCGAATAGGTGGCACAACTGCCCCCCGGTGCCGTATGGTCGGCCACCGCACGCAACAGCGCGGGCTCCCATAATTCCGGATTGCGGGCGGGGGCAAACCCGTCAAGAAACCACGCATCCGCGCACCCCCCCCACGCCGGCACGGTCTGACGCGCATCGCCAAAGACGATCCGCACCGATAGCTCTGGCGTCTCGATCTGGCCCGATCCCTCCAACGCGGCGGCGATGGCATCGGCAAAGGGGGCTGCCTCGGGAAAAGCCGCAAGTGCCAGGCGTGCATCGCGCGGGGACAGGGGAAAAGCCTCGAAGCTGGTGAAATGCAAGGGCCCCCGCAAGCCCGCCTCCGACCAGGACAGCGCAGCCGCAATCAGGTTCAGACCCGTCCCAAAACCCAGCTCGGCAATATGAAAGCCGGGCTGGAACCGCATGGGCAGGTCGTTGCCCGCCAGAAACACATGGCGCGTTTCGGCCAACCCGTCATCGAGCGAAAAGAAGGGGTCGTCAAAGCGTTGTGAGACAGGCACCCGGCCACCTGACGCGGTGTCGCGCCAATCGATCTGATGTCTTGGCTGGTCCATGCCCTGCGGCTCGTCTAATGCTGCGCTCCGGCCGTAGCGTCATGTTGCGCGGGGCCCTAGCGACACGACACTGCGGCAGGGCCGGGGGATTGGCAATGGCAGAGCTTCGGATATACGGCGCGGGCGTCTTTGGCCTGTCGATCGCATGGGAGGCCACCCGGCGCGGCGCGTCGGTCGAAGTGGTGGACCCCTATGGAATCGGGGCCGGATCCTCGGGTGGGCTGGTTGGTGCGCTGGCCCCGCATGTGCCCGATGACTGGACCGCCAAGAAACAGGTGCAATTCGACGCGCTGGAAATGGCCGATGGCTTTTGGGCCAGCGTGGCGATGGCGGGCGGGGTCGATCCCGGCTATGCCCGGACCGGGCGGCTGCAACCCGTGATCGATGAAACCGGCCTTGCCTTGGCCCGTCAGCGCGGCGCCACGGCGCGCGATCTGTGGCAGGGGCGCTATGACTGGTCGCTTGTGCCTGTCACCGATTTCCCCGGTCTGCTCGACAGTCCGACGGGCTGGCTTGTGCATGACACGCTGACCGCACGGCTGCACCCGCGCCGCGCCTGTGCGGCACTTGCCGCTGCCATCACGGCACAGGGTGGGCGCATCCGGGCGGCGGCCTCCGACGGCGCCGCGACCGAGGTCTGGGCCACCGGGGTCGCCGGTTTGAACGATCTGTCGCGCGATCTGGGCCGGGCCGTTGGCAACGGCGTCAAGGGACAGGCTGCGCTTTTGCGCGCCGATCTGCGCACCGCGCCGCAGCTTTTCGCCGAGGCGCTGCATATCGTGCCTCATGCGGATGGCACTGTGGCCATCGGTTCTACCTCGGAACGTTACTATGACGCCGCCGATACCACCGATGCCCAGCTTGATGCCTTGATCGCCACCGCGCGCCGGCTTTGCCCGGCCTTGCAGGATGCTGCGCTGCTGGATCGCTGGGCGGGGTTGCGCCCGCGCACGCTGTCGCGCGCGCCGATGCTGGGGGCGCACCCCACGCGGCCCGGCGCCTATGTCGCCAATGGCGGCTTCAAGATCGGCTTTGGCATGGCGCCGATGGTCGCGCGGCTGATGACCGATCTGGTCCTTGAAGGGCGTGACGCGATCCCCGACAGCTTCCGGGTCGCGGCCAATCTCTAGCCCGCCGCGCGCTTCAGATCGCCCATCAACTCGGTCAGGAGCTGCACCGGCTTCTCGCCCGTCAGCCGCCCGTTTGCATCGAATTCCCGTTCGGGGGCAGCGATCATCACCTCGGGCCCCGGCAGAACCTGCGCCCGAAACGGCGACAGCGCATGGCGCAGCGTCATCTGCGTGCGCTCGCCGCCCGCGCGGCCCGCGGCGGCCGACAAGATCGCCACCGGCTTGTCGCGCCAGACCCCGCCCGGCACCCGGCTGATCCAGTCGAGCGCGTTTTTCAGCACACCCGACATGGCCTTGTTGTATTCGGGCCCCGCGATCACCACCGCATCGGCAGCGCGGATCTGATCGGCCACAAGCCGCACCTCGGGCGGGATGCCCAGCGCCTCCAGATCGCCGTCATACAGCGGCAGGCGCAGGTTGGCTTCGGTGAACTCTGCGGGGTCGAACAGCCGCGCGGCCTCAAGCATCAGCTTGCGGTTCCACGATGCCGCCCGCAGCGAGCCACAGATTCCAAGCAGCCTCAAGCTGGACATTTCCCGTTCCCTCCGGTCAAACCCTCTGGCAACGGAGCTAACGCAGGAGCGCGCGATGTCCAAGCGGCATGGGGGAAGAATTCTGGCCGACCAGCTGGCGATCAACGGCGTGCGGCGTGTGTTCTCGGTGCCGGGCGAAAGCTTTCTGGCGGCACTTGACGGGCTTTACGATCACCAGATCCAGAACATCGTCTGCCGTCAGGAAGGCGGCGCCGCGATGATGGCCGAGGCCCATGCCAAGCTGACAGGCCAGCCCGGCGTGATCTTTGTCACGCGCGGGCCCGGCGCCACCAATGCCGCTTCGGGCCTGCATGTGGCGATGCAGGACCAGACACCGATGGTGGCTTTTGTGGGCCAGATCGCGCTGACCGACCGCGACCGGGGGGCCTTTCAGGAGGTGGATTACCGCCGCTTCTTTTCGCCGCTGGTGAAATGGGCGGCCGAGGTGGAAACCACCGCGCGTCTGCCCGAATACATCGCGCGTGCCTTTCATGTCGCGCGCTCGGGCCGGCCTGGCCCGGTGGTTCTGGCGCTGCCCGAAGATATCTTGTCGGCGATGGCCGATGTGCCCGATCTGGGGCCCGCGCGCCCGCCGATGTCTGCGGTCGATCCGCTGATCGCACAGGCGCTTCTGGATCGGCTCTTGGCCCATGATCGCCCGCTGATCGTGGCGGGTGGTCCGGGCTGGACACAGGCCGCACAGGCCGATCTCGAGGCGCTGGCCAGCGCCACGGGCCTGCCCGTCGCTGTCACCTTTCGACGGCAGGATTACATCGACAACGCGCATCCCGGTTTCATCGGTGATCTGGGCGTGGGGATGAACCCCAGGCTCGGCGCCCGCCTGCGTCAGGCCGATGCGCTCTTGATCCTTGGGGCACGCATGGGGGAAAGCGCTACAAACGGCTATACGCTGATTGACCCGGCCAATCCCGCCAAGATGATCGTCCACATCCATCCCGACCCTGATGAGATCGGCACGGTTTACCAGCCCACCGCCAGCCTTGCCGCGCCCGCCCCCGCGGTGCTGGCCGCCTTGCGCGGCGCCAAGGGCCGGATCAGGGACCAAAGCTGGACCCTGCAGGCGCGTGCCGATTACGAAAGCTGGCAACAGCCGCAAGAAACGCCGGGTGCGGTCAAGATGGAACAGGTGGTGCGCACGATCTCGGATCGTTATGCCGGGCGCGCGATCTACACCAATGGCGCGGGCAATTATGCAGCCTTTGTCCATCGCTATGCGCGCTATCACGGCTACAAGACCCAACTGGCCCCCACATCGGGTTCGATGGGCTATGGTCTGCCTGCCGCAATCGCCGCCAAGCTGGAATATCCCCAGCGCCCGGTGATCTGTTTCGCCGGTGATGGCTGTCTTCAGATGACACTGCAAGAACTGTCGACTGCCCGCCAATATGGCGCCGACATCACGGTGATCATCGCCAATAACGGCCGCTACGGCACGATCCGCATGCATCAGGAACTGCACTACCCGGGGCGGGTGTCGGGAACCGACCTGTTCAACCCCGACTATGTCCAGCTTGCCGCCTCCTATGGCGGCACGGGTCATCTGGTGACCGCGATGGAGCAACTTTCCTTGGCCCTCGATGCCGCCGATCGGGGGGGGCTGCATCTGATCGAATTGCGCCTTGATCCCCAGATGCTCAGCACGACCCGGAATCTGCCCCTCTGATCTTCTCTGGTTCTCGGATATCCTTGGGGAGTCTCGGAACGGGACGGGGGCAGCGCCCCCCAATCGACAAAAGCAATGCGCCGCAGGCGCGCCGCTGGATCACGCCCTTGCACGCGCCCGGGCGGCCCAGTAGATCAAACGCAAGATGCATGGGGTTTTCGACATAGCGGATCGGGCACGGATGCCGTGGCGCTTTTTCGGTGCGCGCCTGTCGCGGCTGGGGGATCTTTGAGCGCCGCCTTTCGCCCAACCCATCGACGCCCGGAACAAAAGGACACGCAGCCATGACCGGCAAAACGCTTTACGACAAGATCTGGGATGCCCACCTCGCCCATGAGGCCGAGGATGGAACCTGTCTGCTCTACATCGACCGCCATCTGGTCCATGAGGTCACCAGCCCACAGGCCTTTGAAGGGTTGCGCATGGCGGGCCGCAAGGTTCGCGCCCCCGAAAAGACCATCGCCGTGCCTGACCATAACGTGCCCACGACGGCGGGCCGCGAAAACCCCGACCAGATGCCCGAGGAAAGCCGCATTCAGGTGGCGGCCCTTGACCAGAACGCCCGCGATTTCGGCATTCATTACTATCCGGTCAGCGATATCCGTCAGGGCATCGTGCATATCGTGGGCCCCGAACAGGGCTGGACGCTGCCCGGCATGACGGTCGTGTGCGGCGACAGCCACACCGCGACCCATGGCGCGTTCGGCGCGCTGGCCCATGGTATCGGCACCTCCGAGGTCGAACACGTCCTGGCCACCCAGACGCTGATCCAGAAGAAATCGAAGAACATGAAGGTCGAGATCACGGGCCAGTTGCCGCCCGGCGTGACCGCCAAGGACATCACGCTGTCGGTGATCGGCCTGACCGGCACGGCGGGCGGCACGGGCTATGTCATCGAATACTGCGGCGAAGCGATCCGCGCGCTGTCGATGGAGGGCCGCATGACCGTGTGCAACATGGCGATCGAAGGCGGCGCGCGCGCGGGCCTGATCGCGCCGGATGAAAAAACCTATGACTATGTCAAGGGCCGCCCGCATGCCCCCAAGGGTGCACAGTTCGAGGCAGCGCTCGCGTGGTGGAAGACGCTTTATTCCGATGAGGATGCCCATTGGGACAAGGTCGTCACCATCCGCGGCCAGGATATCGCCCCCGTCGTCACCTGGGGCACCTCGCCCGAGGATGTGCTGCCGATCACCGCGACCGTGCCCGACCCGGCGGATTTCAAGGGTGGCAAGGTCGATGCCGCCCGGCGGTCGCTGGAATACATGGGGCTCAAGCCCGGCACGCGGCTGCAAGATGTCGAGATCGACACGGTCTTCATCGGTTCTTGCACCAATGGGCGGATCGAGGATCTGCGCGCGGCGGCCGCGATCTTGAAGGGCAAGAAGATCAAGGACGGCCTCCGCGCCATGGTCGTGCCGGGATCGGGCCTTGTGCGGCTTCAGGCCGAAGAAGAGGGTCTGGCCGACATCTTCAAGGATGCCGGTTTCGAATGGCGCCTTGCGGGCTGTTCCATGTGCCTGGCGATGAACCCCGACCAGCTTTCGCCCGGCGAACGCTGCGCGGCGACATCGAACCGCAATTTCGAAGGCCGTCAGGGCCGTGGCGGGCGCACCCATCTGATGAGCCCCGCGATGGCGGCGGCGGCGGCTGTCACCGGCCGCCTGACGGATGTGCGCGACCTGATGTGAACCGGCCGAACCGGGCGCCCCTTGGGGCGCCCGTGGCGTCTCAGGGCGCGCGCAGCATGCGACGCATCACGGGCCACATCGCCAGCGACAGCCCCAGACACCAGATCGCCATCACCCCGGCCTGATCTGGCACCGGGAGGCCGGCGTCGATGATCACGCCCCCCACGCCCGGACCCAGCGCGGTCGAGACGACCAGCACCGCACTGGCGACCGCGCGCACCGACCCGATGTGGTCGGTGCCATAGGTCGCGGGCAGAAGCGTGCCCCAGACCGTATTCGTCAGCCCCTGGGTGACGCCGATCAGCCCGATGCCGATGATCCACGCCAGCGGCGTCTCGGCCATGCCGATCATCGCGATGCCCACACCCATCGGCAGGAGCGCCACCGGCAACAACCGTGCCGGCCCGAAGCGATCCGCGACAAAGCCCGCGACAAAGGCCGCCGCGACCTCGGACAGGGCCCAGGCCGGATAGGCCGGGGCCATCGCCACCAGCGTCCAGCCCTTGATCTCGGCGATATGGACCTGATGGAAAAACACCACTGTTCCGACATAGCCGGGCGTCAGCATCAAGGGCACCAGCGCCCAGAACAGCCAATGGCGCATGGCCTCGCGCCGGTGCCAATGTCGCCCGCCAAGCCCGGGTGCCCCGACCGTCCCGCCAAGGCTGTGTTGGGGCGTGCGGTCTTGTTTCAGCAACCCCACAAGCAGCGGCAAGATGAACAGCAACAAGACGGCCGCCACAACCAGCCAGCTTGCGCGCCACCCGATCCAGCCCATCAGCAATACCGCGGGCAGGGGCAAAAGCATCTGTCCTGTCGTGTAGCCCAGATTGGCGATGGCCATGGCGCGGCCCCGCGTGGCCACAAACCAGCGCGCCATGGCCGTTTGCTGGATATGGCTGAACATGCCCTGCCCACAAAAGCGCAGCAAGAAAACCGCGACCCCAAGGGTCCAGATCGCATGGCCAAGCGCCATCAGCACCGCCGCTGCGGCAAAGACGACGGCCACCATCGGGGCAAGCCGCGATAGCGGCACCGTATCTGCCCATGAGCCGCGCCCGAACAAAAGCGCCGCCGAACTCAAGGTCGCGGCTGTGTAAAGCAGCCCCCATTGCCCGTCGCTCAGCCCGTATTCTGCCCGGATTTCGCCCGCGAACAGCGCGATGAACCATGTGTGTCCAAGACAGGCACCAAGCGCGAGCAAAACGCCTGTTGCCAGCCAGCGCCTGTTATCAGCCAGAAAGCTCAGCATCGGGGGCCATCACGGAAAGATGCGGTTCGCCATCCCATACGCCCCGATTGCGGCATCCGCCAGCCAGACCCGGATCGCCATGCCCATGTACCCTGCAGCCGCGCCATGGCCTGACCCCTGACCCCTGACCGCGGCGCCGATGGTGGTCACACGCGGCGCCTAGACATGCGCGCGGTGTCACTGGATGGCCAGCCCATGACGCCGGATCCGGGCCATTTCAGCCCCGAGGGGCGGGCTTTTTCATCTCCCGGCCACGGAACCTCTGGCTGGATGGAAAATTCCCATATAGAGACACATCAACTCTTAAGATGAGAAAAAACAAACTTTGGAGAATGTGATGAAGGCGTGGGTCAAGTGGCTTGTTCTTGGCATTCTATCGGTCGCCTTTGGCCTCTTTGTTCTGGCCAATCCGGTTGCGGCCTCGGTGTCGGTCACGATCATGGCGGGTATCCTCTTTGCCGCAGCGGGCGGTTTCCAGATGCTCGTCGGGTTCAGCGATGCGGGGGTTTGGTCCAGGCTGGTCGGTCTTGGGATCGGGCTTTTCATGCTGCTGCTGGGCGTTTCGCTGATCTTCAACCCGCTTGAGGGGGTGTTTTCGCTGACGCTTTTGGTGACGATCTTGTTCGCGGCATCCGGCATCGCGCGGCTGATCACATCGTTCCAGATGCGCGCCACCGCATTCTTTTGGCCGATGCTGATTTCGGGTGCGCTGACACTTCTGCTGGTCGGCTACATCGGCGCCAATTTCTTCGAAGTCGCGCCGGGGCTGCTGGGCGTGCTGCTGGGGATCGAACTGATCTTCAATGGCATCGGGTTGGTCGTTCTGGCCTTCTTCTTGCGCAAGATCAAGGCGCGGTTGCGGGGTTGAACCCGGCCCGATGATCTTGCGCGGTGCGCTTGTCACGCGGCACGTCTTGGTGCGGCAGGGCCCAAGCGCGCAGGCGCGCGCGATCGGACAGGACAGGACAGGGCCGGGTCAGTGACACCCGGCCTTGGCGGTCACAAAAGCGTGCGTTCCACGACCCAATAGGCGCCGATCAAGGAAATTCCGAGCGATGCCGGGATGGCGATAGCCCGGCGATACCAGGGCCGCGCGATGAACCATCCGGTCACGGCAAAGGCGATGGCGATCACGGCCAACTGCCCGATCTCGACCCCGATGTTGAAGCCCAAAAGCGCCGGCACGAAGCGCCCCGAGGCGATGCCGTAATCGCCCAGCACGCTGGCAAAGCCCAAGCCATGCAAAAGCCCGAACCCGAACACCAGCGCGGTCCGACCCCGCATGGTGCCGCGACCCAGAATGTTTTCGACGCCAACATAGACGATCGAGGCCGCGATCATCGGCTCGACGATGCTGGCGGGTATCTTGACCACCCCCGTCGCGGCCAGGGCCAGCGTGATCGTATGCGCCAGCGTAAAGGCCGAAACCTGCCACAAAAGCGCACCCGCGCGGCTGGCAAAGAAATACAGACCCAGCACAAACAGGATGTGATCGAGCCCCAGCGGCACGATATGTTCAAATCCCACAACGATGTAGCGCAAGAACACGGCCCCCGCCGCTTCGGTCAAGATGCCCCCCCGTGGCAATTCCGGTGTCATCTCGCCACCGTTCAAGAACCCCTCATAGGCATCGGCGCCGCCGCCGATCTGGCGGGGGATAAAGCTGCCGTAACCGGGCGCCAATCCAAGCCGCACGCCTGCCTCGCCGGGCGGCAAGGCGGCCCGGATCGTCAGAATGCTGTCGCGCGGCAGCTCGATCTCGCCGGGCGCGGGGATCGACACGCCCGCGATTTCCGGCGACAGGCGCTGGCCTTCGACCTCGATCAAGAACCCCTGCGACAGGCGCGGCCAGTCGGCGCGCAGCGCCGCCTCGAGCGGGCCCTGATCCATCGCGCGCAGGCTGTCGTAGATCGCGGCCTCGGGCGCGTCATTCGTGTCTTGCACCCGGTCCAGATCGATCCCCGCCAAGAGCGTTTCCAGCGTGATCCGCAGCGTCAGCGTCACCTCATCGGGGCCGATGTCGATATCGGCGATGGTCGGCCGGATTTCATGGGCGCGCAGATCGGCAGCAAACGTAACCATCAGCGCCATTGACAGCGCGAGCGCGCGACCCAGCATTGGAAAGACCATAACCAGGAGCTCCACCAGATGAAAATCACCACACTGGCCATGACACTTGTGGCATTTGCCGCCGGGGGCAAGGGGGTCTTGGCGCATGAGTTCTGGATCGATCCGGTGGACTTCATGGTGGCGGGCGATCAGGCGGTTGTCGCCAATCTGCGGGTGGGCGAGGCCTATCGCGGCGCCCCCATGCCCTATCTGCCCCAAGGCTTTGCGCGCTTTGAGGTGATGGCGCAAGGCATGGTGCACCCGGTCGAGGGGCGTCTGGGTGACATTCCCGCCCTTGCCATGGGGGGGCTGGCCGAAGGATTGGCGATCATCTTGCATGAAACGGCGGGCCAAAGCCTGACATGGTCGGAATGGGCGCGGTTTGTGGCTTTTGCCGACCACAAGGATCTGGGCGATGTGGCCATGATGCAGGCCGCCCGCGGGCTCGATCAGGAGGGGGTGGCCGAGGTCTATATCCGCTATGCGAAGTCGCTGGTCGCGGTGGGGCCGGGTGCGGGCGCGGACGCGCGGTTTGGTCTTCGCACGGAATTCGTGGCCTTGGCCAATCCCTATGTCGATGATCTGAGCAGTGGATTTGGCGTGCAATTGTGGCTGGGCGATGCCCCGCGCGCCAATGTGCAGGTCGAGATGTTCGCCAAGGCCCCCGACGGCGCGGTCGAGGTGACGCTGCACCGCACCGATGGGCAGGGCATCGTGCGGTTGCCCGTGGCGCCCGGGCATCGCTACATGATCGACGCGGTCGTGCTGGAACCGATGACGCCACAAGCCGCAGGCGACGCCGAATGGCGCACGCTTTGGGCCAACATGACCTTTGGCGTGCCGCGATAAGCGGCCCGCATCTTGCCGCCAGCGGGCCGAGGGGCTAAAGCACCTCCGATGGTTCGAGGAGACGACCGATGGACAAGTTCACCACGCTGAGCGGCATCGCGGCGCCGTTGCCGCTGATCAATGTCGATACCGACATGATCATCCCCAAGCAGTTTCTGAAAACCATCCAGCGTTCGGGCTTGGGCAAGAACCTGTTCGATGAGATGCGCTATGATGACAGCGGCGCGGAAATTGCCGATTTCGTGCTGAACAAACCCGCCTATCGCAGGGCGCAGATGCTTGTCGGCGCCGAAAATTTCGGTTGCGGTTCGTCGCGGGAACATGCGCCATGGGCGTTGCTCGATTTTGGCATCCGCTGCGTGATCGCGCCGTCCTTTGCCGATATTTTCTACAACAACTGCTTCAAGAACGGCATCTTGCCCATCGTCTTGCCCCAAGATCAGGTCGATCTGTTGATGGATGATGCCCAAAACGGGGCCAATGCAACGCTGAGTGTCGATCTGGAGTCTCAGACCATCACGCGCCCGGACGGCAGCGCCATCAGCTTTGAGGTGGATGCCTTTCGCAAGCATTGTCTGCTCCACGGGCTCGACGACATCGGTCTGACGCTGGAAAAATCCGCAGCCATCCAAAGCTTCGAGGAGCAGGCCGCGCAAGCCCGCCCCTGGGTCTGATCCCTGCCCCGGCCTGCATTTCGCCCGCCATGGCGTCGCGCGCGTTAACGCAATCTTAGGATTTGCGCCCTTAACGATCCGCTAACGGGCCCGGGGCCGATGCCGCGTCGGCGGGCGCAATCGGCCCTGTCGCTGTGGACGCGGGCGGGGGGTGGCACGGTGGATCGTCTTGGGCCTTGCTTTGGTGTTGTGCCGTGCGGCGCGCGTCGCTGCGCGGCGCGGGTGATCGGTGCAGCAGTGGCTTTGTGGCTGGCGCTGCCCGTGGGGGCCGAGCCCTTTCGTCTGGCCAATTTTCACACCCAACTCAGCCGCGATGGGCCGGGTCTATTGCTGCGCGACATCTTGCGCGGCGAGGATCGCGCGATTGCGGCCAGCATCGCCGTGATCGCGGCCGCACGGGCCGATGTGGTGGTGTTGCAAGATATCGATTACGATGCGCGCGCCGCCGCGCTTGATGCGCTGGCCGCGGCGCTGGCCCAGGCGGGCGCGCCCTATCCCCATCGACTTGCGCTGCGCCCCAATACCGGATGGCCCACCGGGGTCGATGTCGATGGTGATGGCCGGAGCCACCGGGCGCGCGATGCGCATGGCTATGGCCTGTTCAACGGGCAGGGCGGCATGGCGATCTTGTCGCGCCACCCCATCGGTCCGGTCCGCGATTTCAGCCGGTTTCTCTGGGCCGACCTGCCGGGCAGTGCGGCCCCTGGCGTCTTGAGCCCCGAGGCTTTGGCGGTGCTGCGGCTGGCCACGGTCGCCGCCTGGGATGTGGCGATCGAGACGCCGCATGGCCGGTTCCATATCCTGACCTTGCATGCGGGCCCTCCGGTTTTCGACGGCCCCGAAGACCGCAACGGGTTTCGGAATGCAGATGAACTGCGGTTCTGGCAGCTTTACCTCGATGGCTGGTCCCCCGAGGGGCCGCCCTTTGACGCGGACCGTTTTGCGCTGATGGGCACGCTGAATGTCGATCCCGACCGGGGCCAAGGGCGGCGCGTGGGCTTGCGCGCCCTGCTCGATCATCCGCGGCTGCAAGATCCCGTCCCCCGGCGCCCCGGTGGTGGCACCGAAACCGCCGACTGGGCCGAGCCGGCCCCGGGCGATCTGCGGGTCGACTACATCCTGCCCGCGGCAGGGCTGGAGGTGCGGGGCGCAGGGGTGCTCTGGCCGGAGGACGCGCTGCTGATGGGCGTGTCGCCCCAGGAGGCCGCTGAGGCCTCGGATCACCGGCTGGTTTGGGTTGACCTGGCGTTCTGACCCAGCGGCGCGATGGCGGCTCGCAGGACGTCATCGAGCGACCTGTCGGCGGGTGGGCCGATCAGGGCGGCAAGGGCCGAGCCGTCGATCCGGTGCGGACGGCTCCAGAGAAAGCGCATTTCGAGAAGCTGCCGGGCCTCGGGCCAGACAGGCCAGGCGAGATGGATCGGGAGCCAGGACATGCGTTTCAGCGCGATCGGCCTCCCGGTGACGCGCGCGATCCCTTCGGCCATCTGCCGCCCGGCCGCGGTGTGTCCCTCGAAGGTGAACTCGGAGAAACGGGGCAGATCGTCGAGCCGGTCGGCGACACGGGCGAGCGCCCCGGCTAGATCGGGCAGGAAGGCCCAGGCATGGGGGATGTCGGGTGGGCCGGGATAGACGAAGCGGCCGCGCGCGATCCTGGCTGCGAGGATGCGGTCGAACCAGTTGCCCGAGGCCTCGGTGTCGAGGAAATCGCCCGCGCGAAGCACAAAGGTCTTCACGCCTGCCTCGCGATAGGCGCCTTCCATCTCGCGCCGGATGCGGCCGAGGGGGTTGGTCGCGCGATGCGGCGTGTCGGGCGACAGGACCGGGGGCAGGTCGGTGCCGTAGACATAGACATTGCCCGGGATCGCCACGGCGGCCCCGCTGGCCCGCGCGGCCGCGATCACCGAACCGGTGAGGCGCGGCACCTCGGCCGCCCATCGCGAATATGGCGGGTTCCATGCGTTCACGATCAGGGCGGCGCCGGCAGCGGCGCTGGTGAGGTCGTCGCGCTGGCGGTCGAAACGGCGGACCTGCCAGCGGGCGGTCTCGAGCGCGGCGGCGGCGCTCCGGCCGAAACGGCCATGCGCGCCGAGAACAAGGGCGGTGCGGGGCATCGCGGCATCCTTTCAAGGTTGATGACCCGGTTCTTGATCCATTCAGTATCGAAAGGGCATTGAGGAAATTCGGACATCTGATATTTAATAATGAATGGATATTGCCCACGATCTGGACTGGACCTTGTTGCGCAGCGTGTTGGCAGTGGCCGAGGCGGGGTCACTTTCGGGCGCGGCGCGCGTGTTGGGCCAGAGCCAGCCGACGGTGGGCCGCTACGTGCGCGGCGCTGAGGACCTGCTGGGCCAGCCACTGTTCCAGCGCCATGCGCACGGCCTGCGGCCCACGCCCTTCTGCGAGACGATCCTGCCGATGGCACGTGACATGCGGCACGCGGTTCAGCGGCTGTCGTTGCAGGTGGCGGGCACATCGCACTCTGCCGCGGGGCGCGTGCGGCTGACGGCGTCGGTCTTCGTGACGGCGCTTATCCTGCCCGACATCCTGGTCGGGTTGCAGCAAAGCCATCCGGCGATCGACGTGGATGTCGTGGCCAGCGACACCACCGAGAACCTGCTGTTCCACGAGGCCGACCTTGCGCTGCGGATGTACCGGCCGACGCAGCTGGACATGGTGACACGGCATCTGGGCGACCTGCCACTGGGCCTTTATGCGTCCGAAAGCTACCTTACGCGGCATGGCGCGCCGGCCACTGCGGGGGATCTGCGTGCGCACCGGATGGTGGGCTACGACCGCAACGAGCAGCTGTTGCGCGGAATGCGCGAGATGGGGTTCGAGGTGACGCGCGACTGGTTCGCCACCTGCACCGACGACCAGGTCGCCTATTGGAACTTCGTTGCGGCGGGCTGCGGCATCGGCGTGGGGCAGGCGGTGGTGGCCGACCGGACGCCGGGCATTCGGCGTATCCTGCCCGATCTTCGGCTTCCGGTTCTGCCGGTCTGGCTGACGGCGCATCCGGGCCTGCGGCACCAGCCCCGGATAGCAGCCGTGTGGGATGCGCTCGACCGCGGTCTGACGCCTTTGCTTTCTTGACGCTGTCCGGGCCGCGGGATAGGCGGTGCGCAACGCATTTCCAGAGGGACAAGACCCATGACCACTCGTAGTTTGCTAATCCTTCCCGGCGACGGGATCGGCCCCGAAGTCATGGCCGAGGTGCGCAAAGTCATCGACTGGTTCGGCACGCGCGGCATCACGTTCGAGGTCTCCGAGGATCTGGTGGGCGGTTGCGCCTATGATGTGCATGGCACGCCCCTGACCGATGCCACCATGGCCAAGGCGCAGGCGGTCGATGCCGTGCTGCTGGGCGCTGTCGGCGGGCCGAAATACGACAGCCTCGATTTCAGCGTGAAGCCCGAGCGCGGTTTGCTGCGCCTGCGCAAGGAGATGGACCTTTACGCCAACCTGCGCCCGGCTCAATGCTTTGACGCGCTGGCCGATTTCTCATCGCTGAAAAAGGACGTGGTGGCGGGGCTCGACATCATGATCATCCGCGAATTGACCAGCGGTGTCTATTTCGGCGAGCCGCGCGGCATCTTCAAGGAAGGCAATGAGCGCGTGGGCATCAACACCCAGCGCTACACGGAATCGGAAATCGCCCGGGTGGCCCGGTCGGCGTTCGAGCTGGCGCGCAAGCGCGGCAACAAGGTCTGTTCGATGGAAAAGGCCAATGTGATGGAATCGGGCGTGCTGTGGCGCGACGTGGTTCAGGAAATCCACGATGCCGAATACCCCGATGTGGTGCTGTCGCACATGTATGCCGACGCGGGCGCGATGCAGCTGACCCGCTGGCCCAAGCAGTTCGACGTGATCGTGACCGACAATCTGTTTGGCGACCTGTTGTCCGATCTGGCGGCGATGCTGACCGGATCGCTGGGCATGCTGCCTTCGGCCAGCCTTGGCGCGCCGATGGAAAACGGGCGGCCCAAGGCGCTTTACGAGCCGGTGCATGGTTCGGCCCCCGACATCGCGGGCCAGGGCAAGGCCAACCCCATCGCCTGTATCCTGAGCTTTGCCATGGCGTTGCGCTATTCCTTCGATCTGGGCGCCGAGGCCGAGCGGCTGGAACATGCCGTCAATGCGGTTCTGGCCGATGGTCTGCGCACCGCTGATCTTATGGGCCCTGACGGCGGCCAGCCTATTTCGACCGCTCAGATGGGCGATGCCATCGTGGCCAAGCTGGCGGCAGGCGTCTGAACATGAAGACGGCGCTCGTCACCGGCGCCGCACGCGGTATCGGGCTTGCCACGGCGCAATTGTTCGCCCAGCAGGGCTGGCGGGTGGTCATGGTCGACCGTGACGCGCCCGAGTTGACACAGGCGGCGGCGGGCGTTTCGGATGCTGTGGCGATCACCGCCGATGTGGCCATCCCCGATCAGGTGGCACAGGTGATGACGGCGCCCGTGCTGGCTGATGGGCTGCACGCGCTGGTCAACAATGCCGGCGTGGCCGATTTCGGCCCGATCGAGCAGACCGATTTTGCCCGCTGGCGGCGTGTGATGGAAACAAATCTTGATGGTGTGTTCCTGATGAGCCAGGCGGCCATTCCCGCGCTTCGGGCGGGGCGGGGTGCGATCGTCAACATCGCGTCGATTTCGGGGCTGCGCGCCTCGACGCTGAGGGTGGCCTATGGCACGTCAAAGGCGGGGGTGATCCAGTTGACCCAGCAACAGGCGGTGGAACTGGGCGCGCATGGCATCCGCGCCAATTGCGTCTGCCCGGGCCCCGTGCGCACCAAGCTGGCCATGGCGGTCCACACCCAAGACATCATCGACGCCTATCACGATGCGATCCCGCTCAACCGCTATGGATCAGAGCGCGAGATCGCCGAGGCGATCACCTTTCTGTGCTCGGATCGCGCCAGCTACATCACAGGCCAGACGCTGGCCGTCGATGGCGGGTTCGAGGCCACGGGTGTGGGTCTTCCGGCGCTGCGGCGCGGCTGAGGGTTTCGCCCGGCGGCTAGATTGCCGCCAACCCCCCTTGCGCGAAGGCGCAGGGCTGATATCGCTCACCACACCCCGTGACGGCAGAGACAGGCCATGGCATCGGAAAAAGCGACCCATTTGCGCGGCGTTGCCCTGGCGCTGGCATCTTTTGCCATCTATGCCACCCATGACGTGCTGATCAAATATCTGGGCGGCATCTATTCACCGTTTCAGATCGTGTTCTTCAGTGTGCTCTTCGGCTTTCCGCTGGTGACATTGTTGATGATGCGCGATGGCAAGGGGTCATCGCTCAAGCCTGTCTTTCCGGTCTGGACGGCGCTGCGCACGGCGATCATCGTGGTCAATGCCGCGACGGCCTTTTATGCCTTTTCGGTGCTGCCGCTGGCACAGACCTACGCGATCTTGTTTGCCGCGCCCTTGCTGATCACGCTGTTGGCGATCCCCATATTGGGCGAACGGGTCGGCCTGAGACGTGGGGGGGCGGTGCTGGTTGGATTGTGCGGCGTGATCGTCGTGCTGCAACCGGGGGTGACGGATTTCAGCCTTGGGCATCTGGCGGCGCTGGTGGCGGCGGTTTGCGGTGCGCTGAACGCTGTCATCATGCGCAAGATCGGCGGGGCCGAGCGGTCGGTGGTGCTGTTGCTTTATCCGATGATGGCCAATGTCGTGGTGATGGGGGCGGTTTTGCCGTTTGTCTACAAGCCCATGCCGGGGCTTGATCTGTTGGCCGCTGCCATCATCGCCGCATTCGCCTTGATCGCAACATGGCTTTTGATCGTTGCCTATCGGCTGGCGCCCGCCGCCATGGTGGCGCCGATGCAGTATTCCCAGATCATCTGGGCCGCCGTGTTTGGTGTGTTGTTTTTCAACGAATCGCTCGATGGCAGCACTGCTCTTGGCACGGCGGTGATCATCGCATCGGGTCTTTACATCGTGTTCCGCGAGGATCGGGGCGGGCGTTCGGCCACCATGCCGGTTTTGCGCAGCCGGACGCGCGCGGCGTCATCAGCGGTGCCGCCGATGACCACGCTACCCCCCGACGCGCCCAAGGATCCCGGCGTGCCGCGCGACCCGTCGTAGCCGCAGATGACCCTTTGCAAAGCCATTGGCCCTTGCAAAGCCATTGGCCCTTGGGTAAGCCGCCCCTCACGGTCGGAGTGTAGCTCAGCCTGGTAGAGCACTGTCTTCGGGAGGCAGGGGTCGGAGGTTCGAATCCTCTCACTCCGACCAGAAATTCCAGTCAGCCATGGCGCCGAACAGGTGGCATTTGCGTCCTTGCACAGGGGTGGATGTCGCATGATGTCGGCCGCCCTGATGGCGCGATTGCGATCGTCATGCACAGGAGGAAACGACATGACATTGGACGCCAGCCTCATCAAGACGCTTCAAGGCGTATCCACGGCAACGCTGACCACCATCCTTTTGAAGAAAGGTCTGCGCAATGTCTGGCTGCGCGGTACCATGCCGATCCGCCCGGGACAGCCGCGTCTTGTGGGCCGTGCCTTTACGCTGCGCTTCGTGCCCGCGCGCGAAGATCTGGCCACGCCCGCCAGCTGGGGGGCGCCGATTTCGACCCGCGCCGCGATCGAGGCCATGCCCGAGGGCTGCATCGCGGTGGCCGATGCGATGGGCATCACGGATGCGGGCATCTTCGGCGACATCTTGTGCAACCGCATGGTGCAACGCAAGGTCGCGGCCCTGATCACCGATGGGGTGGTGCGCGATGCGGCGGGCGTCTTGTCGACCGGTCTGCCGATCTGGTGCCGGGGTGTGGCCGCGCCGCCTTCGGTCGCGGGCCTGACCTTTGTCAGCTGGCAAGAACCCATTGCCTGCGGCGGGGTGGCGGTGTTTCCCGATGATGTCATCGTGGTCGATGATGACGGCGCGGTGCTGATCCCGCAGGCGTTTCTTGCCGAGGTCGTGGCCGAAGCCCCCGAGCAGGAGCGGATGGAGGCCTGGATCATGACCGAGGTCGATCGTGGCGTGGCGTTGCCCGGTCTTTACCCGATGAACGATGACACCAAGGCACGCTACAAGGCGTGGAAGGACGCGCAGTAATCGCGCCCACGGGCCGGGCGCGCGCGGGGTTTATCCGCGCGCGCCGTAATAGAGGCCCACCACATGCTCGGCTTGGGCGAAAAACAGCCAGCGCGACACCGCGATCCCCACAACATGGCTGACCACCGCAAGCCCGCCCAGCCCATGCGCGGCACCGGGGATCAAGATCAGGCACAGCGGCAGCGCATATCCCGACACAAAGGCGATGCGTCTTAGCCGCCGCGCATGTTTGCGGCCCACGACATGGACCATTTCACGCAACAGGTAGTTGGTTCCGGTATGGGGCGCTTCAAAGGCGCGGACATGGCCGGGCCGGCCCAGACCCGTGGCGCTGGCGATGGATTGGCCCGCTTCGGCAAAGCGTGTGTCGCCCACCCACCAATGGCCGATCTGGATCACGCCGGCCACCAGCAGCAGCACTTGCGCCGCGCTGATCTGTCCCGCCAGAAGCGCACCCCCCGCAAGGCTGACCGAGACCAGATGCAGCGGCGTGGCGATCTGGTTCCAGCGGGGCACGGATTTGAGCTGCGCGTAGATCATCGCGGTCGTGATCACGGTCGCCAGCGACAAGGCCGCGCTGATCCAGCCCAGCGCCGTGATCCTTGTGCCCATGAACACCGCCCCAACGGCATAAATCCCCATGACGACAAGTGCCGCCACCGCCGCGATTGCCTCGCGGCTGAGCCAGCTTGTGCGCCACTGGCTGAAGGCTTTCAGCGCGCGTTCGGGGTGGCCCAGATGAAAGGTCGAGGCCAAAAGCCCGCCCACCGACAGACCAAAGGCGAATGCAAAGAACCAGAACGCCACCCAGCCCGTGACTGGCGGAAACCCCAGGCCCAGAAAGATCATGAGCCCAAAGCCCAATCCCGAGAGTGTGGTAAACAGGATGACCGACGGCGCGGGATGCATCACAAACGCTCCAGCGCGCGGTCGAGCCAGCCGAGGAACCCTTGCGGTGTCTGGGCGACGGGTTCGAGAAACGGCGCAAGAATATCGGTGTCGTCCCATTGATCCTTGGGCCGGGGGGGAAGGTATTTGTTGACCGGCCTGGTGCCCAGATCGGGCATCAGATCAAAGCCGCCGCGGCTGGCCACCAATTGGCTGACGTCGCTGTCAGGGTCGCCCAGATCGCCAAAATGGCGCGCGCCCGACGGGCAGGTGCGCACACAGGCCGGCATGCGGTCTTGTTCGGGCAGATTTTCATTGTAGATGCGGTCGATGCAGAGCGTGCATTTCTTCATCACGCGCGCGGTCAGATCCATTTCGCGCGCGCCATAGGGACAGGCCCAGGCGCACAGCCCGCAGCCGATGCAATCGGCCTCATTGACCAGAACGATCCCATCCTCGACCCGCTTGTAGGAGGCCCCGGTGGGGCAGACGGTGACGCAGGGCGCATCTTCGCAATGCAGGCAGGATTTGGGGAAATGGACCAGCTGTGCGGGGCCGGCTTCGGGGGTGATTTCGTAGGAATGGACGCGGTTGAGAAAGGTTCCCGAAGGCGCCGCGCCATAGGCGTCCTGATCGGACAGGGGCGCGCCGTAATGCTCGGTGTTCCAGCCCTTGCAGGCGATCACGCAGGCATGACAGCCGACACAGGTATCAAGATCGATCACAAGGCCAAGCTTGCGGTCCGTATGGGTGGGAAGGCTGGTCATCTGCGCACGCTCCGGCAGGTGGTCACAAAGTCGGCCAGATCGCCGGCAAAGCGGTCGGGCTCCTCAAGAAAGGGGGCATGGCCGATGTCGCGATAGGCAAGGTGGCGGCCATCACGCATCAGCGCCGCGGCGGCCGCGCCGGTTGCGGGGGTGACGACGGCATCCTCGGTTCCATGAATCACCAGCCCCGGGCAAGTCATGGCCGCATAGCTGGGCCGCAAATCGAGATCGGCGCCGAACAGTGCGCGGCGGACAGGGGCGGGGCACAGCATGTTGGCCCCTACCATCGCGCCATACTGCGCGCGCGGCAGCGGGTGGCGGGTGCAGGCATCGACAAAGCGCGCCGTGGCTTGCAGGCGGCGGGCCAGATCCTCGGTATAGAGATCGCGGTCACGCCCGGGTGAGGCGGGGCCGACCATCCAATCCTCGCGCAGGGCGCCGATGGCCAGAATGCCCCCGGCCAGAACCACGCCCGCCAGATCTGCGTCGCCATGGCATGCAAGATACGCCGCGATCACGCGCGACCCGTAGGACCAGCCGACAAGGGTGGGGCGGTCCAGCGCTTGCGCGGCGATGACCGCAGCCACGTCTGCGCCCCAAAGCGCGGTGTCGGTATAGGCGGCGGCGTCATCGGGTTTGCCCGATGCGCCATGGCCGCGCAAATCCATGGCCACAAGGTGAAAGCGATCCGACAGCCGGTCGATCAGCGGCTCCCAGCAGATGCCAGCCTGGGCCCAGCCATGGATCAGCACGATCGGCGGATGCGCCGGATTGCCGGCGCTGCGATAGGCGATGGCGGTGCCATCGGTGGAGGGGACAAAGCCGGTGGTCATGGGCGTGGCTTTTCGCCGTGACAGGGATTTCGCCCGCTGGCGCAGGCGACCGGTGCGAGGGGGCTGTCTGCCCCCTCGCGCTCCCCCGAGAGTATTTCGAAAGCAAAGATGGGGCGGCTCCGGGTCATCGTTGCGTGATCGGCCATGGGGAACGCAGGGGTGGAAAATTTGGCTGAACCTCTGCCGGGGCGGGGGCCTTTTCGATGCGCACGCGCAGATCGAACCATGCCGCCTGCCCGGTGATCGGGTCGGAGTTCGACCAGCGATGCCCGTCGCCGCGCGCCGGCAGAAGCTCGTGGATCAGGTGGTTCAGCAAGAAGCCCTTGGTCGCCTCGGGGGCATCGGGGGCCAGCGCCCAGGCGCCCTTGCGCTTGCCGATCGCATTCCATGTCCAGACCGTGTTGGGGTTGAGTGCGGCCATATGCGCCACCGGCACGGTGATCGTGCCATGCGGCGAGCTTACGCGTGCCCAGTCGCCTTGGGCAAAGCCGTGATCTTGCCAGATATTGGTCGGCACATAGAGCGGGTTGTGGCCATGGATCTGGCGCAGCCACGCGTTCTGGCTGCCCCAGCTGTGATACATCGCCATGGGGCGTTGCGTAAGGGCATGCAGCGGAAAGGCCGCCTGCTCTGACAGGGCGTCGCCCAAGGGCGGGTACCAGATCGGCAGCGGGTCCATCGTGGCGCGGATGCGGTCGCGCAGATGGTCGGGCGGCTGCTGTGCCCCATGCCCTTCGGCCGCCAGCTGGAAGCGGCGCAAGGGTTCGAGATAGAGGTTGAAGACATAGGGCTGGGGGCTGTCGTAGAGCCCAAGATCAACCGCCCAATCCTGATAGGCGGTGTTCCAGGGTTTGAAGTATTGTGCTGCTTCGGGGATGTGGTGGGTGAAAAACCCGCCATTCCCGATATAGCGGGCAATCTGCTCCGCGTTGGGGGCGCCGCGGCCGGTCTGGGTGCCGTCGCCGCGAAAGCCCATCAGCGGGCCGATGCCCGGACGGCGTTCATGGCGCTGGATGTAATCGGCGTAATCGGCATAGGCGGGGCTGCCATCGGCGGTCACGAAACCCGGCAGGCCCAGGCGCGCCCCCAGATCGATCAGCACCGATTGAAAGCCGCGCACGCCCTCATGGCCGGGGCGATCGGGCGCCACGACCGGCCATCGGATGGCATCGGCGGCGGCATCGGCCTCGGATATCGGGCGGTCGAGCATCGAGATGCAGTCGTGGCGTTCCAGATAGGTCGTGTCGGGCAGGATCAGATCGGCATAGGCCACCATTTCGGAGGCGTAGGCATCGGAATAGATGATGCGCGGAATGACATATTCCCCCGTCTCGGGGTCGGTGTCGGTGAGCATCTCGATCACGCGGCCCGTGCCCATCGAGGAATTCCACGCCATGTTCGCCATGTACAAGAACAGCGTGTCGATCCGGTAGGGGTCGCCTGCATGGGCATTGGCGATGACCATATGCATCAGCCCATGCGCCGAAAGCGGGTTTTCCCACGAAAAGGCCTTGTCGATGCGGGCGGGTGTGCCTTCGGGCGTCAGCGCCAGATGTTCGGGGCCCAGCGGATAGCCCAGATGCGGCCCCTTGAGCGGCTGGCCGGGGGTGGCGGTGGCATGGGGTTTTGGGTGGGCCTCGGGCGGTTTGGGATAGGGCGGCTTGAAGCGGAAACCGCCCGGCGTTTCGACCGTGCCGAGCAGGATCTGCAACACATGCAGCGCGCGGGCGGTCTGAAAGCCGTTGGAATGGGCCGAGATGCCGCGCATCGCATGCATGGCGACGGGGCGGCCCACCATCTTTTCGTGCCGCACACCGCGGAAATCGGTCCAGGGCTGGTTGATCTCGATCGCCTCGTCAAAGGCCACGCGGGCCAGTTCGGCGGCCAGTGCATGGATGCGTCTGGCTGGGATGCCGCAGCGCTCGGCCACGGCTTCCGGGGCATGGGCGGGGTCAAGATAGCGCTCGGCCAGAAGCTGGAACACCGGGCGGTGGGTGATCCCCGCGCGGCGCAGGCCATGGGCCAGATCGGGCAGGATGCCGGGCGCGTCATAGGCCACCGGCTGGCCTGTCGCGCGGTCGATCACCAGGGGCTTGCCAGCCGCATCGCGCAAGAACAGCCCGCATTCGGGCGAGGCGGGGTCTTCGTTCACCAGAACGGGCGCATTGGTGAAGCGCGCCAGATAGTCGAGATCAATCTTGCCCGCCTGCAGAAGGCAATGGATCAGCGACAAGATCAAAAGCCCGTCGCTGCCCGGCGTGATGCCGATCCAATCATCAGCGACGGCGTTGTAGCCTGACCGGATGGGATTGATGCCGACCACGCGCGCCCCGCGCGCCTTGAGCCGACCCAGCCCGATCTTGATGGGGTTGCTGTCATGATCTTCGGCCACGCCGAAGATCAACAAAAGCTTGGTTCGATCCCAATCGGGCTGGCCGAATTCCCAGAACGCGCCGCCCATCGTGTAGATGCCCGCCGCTGCCATATTGACCGAGCAGAAGCCGCCATGGGCGGCGTAATTGGGCGTGCCGAATTGTTGCGCCCACCAGCTGGTGAGCGATTGCGACTGGTCGCGCCCTGTGAAAAAGGCCAGCTTTTCAGGTGCATGGGCCCGCAGGGGGGCCATCCAGCCTGTCGCTGTCGCCAACGCGTCGTCCCAGCTGATTTCTTCGAACTGGCCCGATCCGCGCGGGCCCACGCGGCGCAGGGGCGCACGCAGGCGTGAGGGGGCGGTGACCTGCATGATCCCCGCCGACCCCTTGGCGCACAGCACGCCCTTGTTGACCGGGTGATCGCGATTGCCTTCGATATAGGCGACGCGCCCATCCTTGAGGTGCACATCGACGCCGCAACGGCAGGCGCACATGTAACAGGTCGTCTTGGCGATGCTGTCGCCGGTCTTGGGCGACAGATCGAGTGATGGCTGCTGGTGCTTCATCCGCTTTCCGCTGCGATGTTTGTTCCGGGACAAGCTTTGGCCGGGTCTGGTCCGGGATGCAATGGGCGAGGTGAAGGGCAGCCGCCGCTCCAAAGTGTGTAAACTTAAATTGACAGCTTGAATGGCGCGTCAGATAGTGACGGGTGTCTGTGGATCGGACCCATTCCTATGCCCAAGGATCATTCCCTGCCTGGCCTGAACGTGCCCGTGATCACGGGCGCCGCGCGACCCGGGCTTTGCACCGATTGCGGCATCAGCCGGATCGGCGATGGTCGGGCCTGTGGGCGGGCCTGTCAATTCATCCAACCCGATTACGAGACGGCCGAGCATCGCGTCCATGGCCGGGTGGCCGACCCCGATCTGGGCGATGAGGCGTTTTTTGGGGTCACATTGGCAATGCAGCGCCTGCGGCTGTCGCCCCCCGCCCCCGGCGCGCAGTGGAGCGGGATCACAACCGCTTTGGCGGCCGCACTGCTGGAAAGCGGACGGGTCGATGCGGTTTTGGCCGTGCGCGCCCATCCCGAGGATCGCTGGCGACCGGAACCCGTGATCGTGACCGACCCGGCCGAATTGGCCCAATGCCGCGGCATGCGCATGGGCTATGCGCCGACGCTGGCCGCGCTGGAACCGGCGGCAGCGGCGGGCCACAAGCGCATCGCGGTCATCGGCATTCCCTGTCAGGTCTACGCTTTGCGCGCAATCGAGGCAGAGCTTGGATTTGCGCGCATTTATGTCATCGGAACGCCATGTTCCGACAACACCACGACAGAAAACTTTCATGAGTTCCTGGCCTTGCTCGATACGGCACCTCAGACGGTGTCCTATCTGGAGTTTCGTGCCGATTACCGTGTCGAATTGCGGTTCGATGACGGGCGGCCCGCGCGGGTCGTGCCGTTCCTGAAGCTGCCGATTTCAAAACTGCGGCCCGATTTCTTTCCGATCACCTGCAAGACCTGTGTGGATTACACCAACCGGCTGGCCGATATCACGGTGGGCTACATGGGCGGTGACGGTGATCAATGGGTGATCACCCGCAACCATCGCGGCGCCGAGATGCTGGCGGGACTTGCGGGGCGTCTGGCGGAACGGCCCTTGACCGATCGCGGCAAGCGCGAGGGCGCGGTCAAGGGCTTCATGGCCAATACCCTGCGCGCCGCGGGCGGCATGCCCTTGCGTGCCATGCCCGATTGGCTGCGCCCCATCGTGAGCTTCCTGCAGCCCCGGATCGGTCCAAGGGGGCTCGAGTTTGCCCGTGCGCGCATCGAGATGAAGGCGATCGAGACGATTGTGCATCTGCGCCGCGCCCATCCCGCGCGGGTCAAGAACATGGTGCCGTCGCATGTCTGGCGGGTCGCCGCGCGCTATGGGCTGATCCCCGCCAAGGACGAGACGCGCGCCGATTGATCCGTGATCCAAAGGTGCGCGTTCCGCGCGTTTTCTTTGCCTCGCCGGCCCCCTGCGGGCCCGGCTCAGGGTCTGTGCCTCTGGCGGGGACAGGTTTGAAACAGAGACGTTGAACCGGTTCACCCCGCCCGATCTTGTATGCACCGCCACGCCATGGGATGGTGGCATCATGACCCGACCCACCCCTGATCTGACCCATGAAATGGCCCTTGGCACCCGTGTGGCGGGGGTGGATGAGGCGGGGCGTGGCCCCTTGGCAGGACCGGTGGCGGCGGCAGCGGTGGTGCTGGATCTGGCCCGCATACCCGACGGGCTCAATGATTCCAAGGTGTTGTCGGCCGCGCGGCGGGCCGCGTTGTTCGATGTGATCCATGCCACAGCCCATGTTGGTCTTGGCTGGGCCAGCGTGGCAGAGATTGATGCGCTCAACATTCGGGCCGCATCGCTGTTGGCGATGCAGCGCGCGGTTCTGGGGTTGGGGTTTGTTCCCGATGCCGCGCTGATCGATGGCAATGCCTGCCCCGAGGGTCTGCCCTGCCCCGGGGTCACCTTGATCAAGGGCGATGCCAAAAGCCTGTCGGTGGCGGCGGCCTCGATCATTGCCAAGGTGGCGCGTGATCGGCTGATGGCGGGGCTGGCCCGGGCGCATCCCGGCTATGGCTGGGAGGTCAATCAAGGCTACCCAACGGCGGCCCATCTGGCCGCCCTACAAGATATGGGGGTAACACCCCACCATAGACGTTCGTTCCGTCCGGTACACAACATCTTGCAATCGGGTGGCTTGCAAATCCTTGATTCCAAAAAATAAATTGACTGCGAATCACCTTTAGGCGATTCTGCCCGCGAACACCGCGAACGCCCGTCAGAGGCGCGGAACAGAGGCAGAGATGAAAACCAAGACAAATCCCGAGGCAGCCCTGCTGCCGCTCAACACGATTCTGGCCGGCGATTGCATCGAGGTGATGCGCGGGCTTCCCGAGGCGTCGGTCGATCTGATCTTTGCCGATCCGCCCTACAACCTGCAACTCAAGGGCAGCCTGCACCGGCCCGACAACACGCTGGTCGATGCCTGTGACGACCATTGGGATCAGTTCGCGAGTTTTGCCGCCTATGACGCCTTTACCCGTGACTGGCTGGCGGCGGCGCGGCGTCTGCTCAAGCCCGATGGGGCGATCTGGGTGATCGGCAGCTATCACAACATCTTTCGCGTCGGGGCCGAATTGCAAAATCAGGGCTACTGGATCCTCAACGATGTGGTCTGGCGCAAGGCGAACCCGATGCCGAATTTCCGGGGCAAGCGGCTGACCAATGCGCATGAGACGATGATCTGGGCCTCAAAGGGCGAGGGTGGCAAATACACCTTCAACTACGAGGCGCTCAAGGCGCTGAATGACGGCGTGCAGATGCGGTCGGATTGGGTGATCCCGATCTGCAACGGTGGCGAGCGGCTGAAGGATGACCACGGCGACAAGGCCCATCCGACGCAAAAGCCCGAAGCGCTGTTGCACCGGATTCTGGTCGGATCGACCAATCCCGGCGATGTGGTGCTGGACCCGTTTTTTGGCACCGGCACGACCGGGGCCGTGGCCAAGATGCTGGGGCGCGATTTCATCGGCATCGAGCGCGAGGACAGCTACCGCGCGATTGCCGAAGCGCGGTTGGCCAAGGTGCGCCGCTTTGATCGCAGCGCCTTGGAGGTTGTGGGGTCGAAACGGGCCGAACCGCGCGTGCCCTTTGGGCAGTTGATCGAGCGCGGGATGCTGCGCCCGGGCGAGATGCTGGTCAATGCGCGTGGTCAGATGGCCAAGGTGCGGGTGGATGGCACCTTGATCGCCGATGCGGTCAAGGGATCGATCCATCAGGTGGGCGCGATGCTGGAAGGCGCGCCATCCTGCAACGGCTGGACCTATTGGCATTTCCGCCGTGAGGGGCAGACCGTGCCGATCGATGTGTTGCGCCAGCAAGTGCGCGCCGAGATGGAGCGCTGATCTGTCCCGACTGAACCGCGCGACTGCGCGGCATGCGTATTTGGGAAAGATGAAGCGATCAGTCGCGCGGGGCCGCGGCGCGGCGGAGCCGGTCGTTGATCGCGCGGCCAAGGCCCGTGTCGGGGATGTCTGCGATGCGGATCGCGGGGGCATGGCGCGCCTGGGCCAGGGCGTCGGCGGCGTGGAGGGTGGCAAACAGGCGATTTGCGGCCTCGGTCAGATCGCCGCTGGCCGACAGCGTCAGATCGCCCGGCGTGTTGGCGCCAAAGCCGATCACGATCTCGCCCTGGCGGGGCGCACCGCCCAGATGAAGGGGCGTTTGCGGAGCGTAGTGGCTGGCAAGCTGGCCGGGCGCTTCGATGCGGGCACCGGGCGTGGTGTCGGCGATGAGCGGGCCGGTGACAGGCTCGATCGCCTCGCGTGGAAGGCCGCCTTCGCGCAGCAGGCGGGTGCCGGTATCGGATGGGGCGAGGATGGTGGATTCGACCCCCACCATGGTCGGGCCGCCATCAAGGATCGCGGCGATGCGATGGCCCAGCCCCGCGCGCACATGCTCGGCCGTCGTGGCGCTGATCTGGCCCGACGGATTGGCCGAGGGTGCGGCAAGCGGGCGGCCCGTGGCGCGCAACACCGCCTGCATCACCGGATGGGCGGGCAGGCGGATCGCGACCGTGCTCAGCCCCGCCGTCACGCGTGGCGACAGCCCATGGCCCGGTTTCAGCGGCAAGACCAGCGTCATCGGGCCGGGCCAGAAGGCACGGGCCAGCGCCAGCGCGGGGCCGGAAAAATCGGCGATTGCCATGGCACTGGCCAGATCGGGCAGATGCACGATCAGCGGGTTGAATTCGGGCCGCCCCTTGGCGGTGTAGATGCCCGCCACAGCGGCGTCTTGCGTGGCGTCGGCGGCCAGCCCATAGACCGTTTCGCTGGGCAGCGCGACAAGTTGGCCCGCGCGCAACAGGGCTGCGGCGCGGGCGATGCCGGTGGCGTCTGGCAAAAGAAGGTCTGCGGCGGGCATCGCTTTGACGTGACGTTGGGGTTGATCCGGGCCGGGCGCGGCGCCTAGCTGTGTGGGGGTAGCGCGAAGGGCGCGCCCATGCAATCACATGGCAACACCATCACGACGGAGAGCCGGCCCATGCCCTATCAGGCGCCCGTGCAAGAATTCGAGTTTCTCTTGACCCATGTGGTGGGTTTCGAGCGCCTGCGCGCCACCCCCGCCCATGCCGAGGCAACGCCCGATGTCGTGCGCGCGATCCTGACCGAGGCGGGGCGCATCAGCCAGGAGGTTCTGGCGCCGCTCAACCGGGTGGGCGACCGTCACCCCGCGCGGCTGGAAAACGGGGTGGTGCGCACGCCGCCGGGCTTTGCCGCGGGCTATCGCGCCATGGCCGAGGCGGGGATGACCGCGATGTCGGCCGATCCGGCCCATGGCGGTCTGGGTCTGCCGCAGACGGTGGCGGCCTGTGTCAACGACATGACCGGCGCGGCCTGTCTGGCGTTGCAGATGAACCCGTTGATGACCCAGGGCCAGATCGAGGCGCTGGCCCATCACGGGTCGGATGCGATCAAGGCGCTCTATCTGCCCAAGCTTGCCAGCGGCGAGTGGTGCGGCACGATGAACCTGACCGAACCACAGGCGGGCTCGGATGTGGGGGCATTGAGCACCCGGGCGGTGCCCAATGGCGATGGCAGCCATGCCGTGACAGGGCAAAAGATCTACATCTCCTGGGGCGATAATGATTTCACCGAAAACGTGGTGCACTTGGTGTTGGCCCGTCTGCCGGATGCGCCCGGTGGCACAAGGGGGATATCGCTGTTTCTGGTGCCCAAGCGCATTCCCGATGCCGATGGCAATCCCGGACGGGCCAACAGCCTGAGGGTGGTAAGCCTTGAGCACAAGCTGGGGCTGCATGGCTCGCCCACCTGTGTGATGCAGTATGAGGCGGCCACGGGCTGGCTGGTGGGGGAACCTCATCGGGGGATGGCCGCGATGTTCACGATGATGAACAATGCCCGGCTGGGTGTGGCGCTGCATGGTGTGTCGATCGCTGATGCTGCAACGCAGGCTGCCGTCGCCTATGCGGCGGCCCGCCGACAGGGCCAGCCCCTGATCGCGGGTGGCACGGGCATGATCATCGATCATGCCGATGTGCGGCGGATGCTGGCAGAGATGAAGGCCGAAACGCTTGCCGCGCGGGCGCTGGCGCTGGATCTGGCAATGTCGATCGATCTGGGCCATGCGGGCGATGCCGATCAGGCGGCGCGCGCCGCCCTGTTGACCCCCATCGCCAAGGCGTTTTGCACCGAAACGGGGATCAAGCTGGCCAATCTGGGCATTCAGGTGCATGGCGGCATGGGCTTTATCGAAGACACCGGGGTGGCGCAATTCGCCCGTGATGTGCGCGTCTCGGCGATTTACGAAGGCACCAATGGCATTCAGGCGATGGATCTGGTGGGCCGCAAGATGGCCGATGGCGGCGCGGCGATCCATGCGCTGATCGATGCGGTGGAACATGAGGCCCGCGCTCATGCCATGGGCGCGCCACTGGCGCAGATGGCGGAGGCCTTGCGCCGGGCAACGGCCGCGATGCTGGCGATGGACCTCAACGACCGCTTCGGGGGCGCCGTGCCCTATCTGATGGGTTTTGCGCGGAGTCTGGGCGGGCTTTACCATTTGCGCGCGGCGGCGGTGGGCGATGCCCCCCGCGTGGCTTTGGCACGCGTCTACATCGACCGGCTCTTGCCCGAGGCAGGCGGCTTGTTGGCTCAGGCGCAGCAGGGGGCGGCCGGGCTTTATGACCTGTCGCCCGACGATCTGTCGGCATGATCCACACCCCCCATGACACCCCGCCCGAACCGGGGCACGCCACCCGTATCGCCGAGGATGTGCTGTGGTTCAGGGTGCCGCTGCCCATGGTGCTGAACCATGTGAATGCCTATGCGCTGCGCGACGCGGATGGCTGGACGCTGATCGACACCGGGCTTGACACCGGCCGCACCCGCGCCTTGTGGGAGGCGGCGCTGGCCGGACCCTTGGCCGGGCTGCCGGTGCGGCGGATGATCGTGACCCATCACCATCCCGATCATGTCGGGCTGGCGGGCTGGTTTCAGGCGCGCGGGGCGGAAGTGTGCATGCCGCGCACCGCGTGGTTGATGGCGCGGATGCTGGTGCTTGATGAACAGCCCCTGCCGTCCGCCGAAACGCTGGCCCATTGGCAAGGGGCGGGGATGGACCCGGCGCTTTTGGACAAACGCCGGGCCGAGCGGCCGTTCAATTTCTGCGATGTGGTCCACCCCTTGCCGCTGGGGTTCACCCGGCTGCACGATGGCGGTTCCATCCGCATGGGCGGGCGCGACTGGGACATCCGCTTTGGCCAGGGTCACGCCCCCGATCACGCCACATTCTGGAGCCGCGACGATCATCTGGTGATCGGGGGCGATCAGCTTTTGGCCACGATTTCCCCCAATCTGGGCGTTTATGCGACCGAACCCGGCGCCGATCCGGTGGGCGAATGGTTGGAAAGCTGCGCAGGCTTTCAGCCCTTGGCGCGAGCGGATCATCTGGTCTTGCCGGGTCACAAGCTGCCCTTTACCGGCCTGCCCGACCGGTTGCGCCACTTGATCGACAATCATCATGGCGCGCTGCAACGGCTTTGCGATCATCTGGCGAACGGGCCGTTCAGCGCGGTCGAATGTTTCGCACCGCTCTTCAAGCGCGAGATCGACGAAAGCAGCTATGGCCTTGCCCTGGTCGAGGCGGTGGCGCATCTGAACCATCTTTTGGCGCAAGGCGCGGTCGCGCGGGTGCGTCGCGCGGATGGGGCTTGGGCCTATCATCTGGCGCGCTGACCTGCGGCGCCGTGCCCGATGCCCAAAGGGCTGACAGCACAGGCGGAATGCGCTATGGCCCGATCAAAGCACAGACAGACCCGAACCGGAGGGAAACGACATGGCCGACAAGCAGCACAAGCATGGCGATATGGACATCACCGAACAGCAAAAGACCTTTGACGGGTTCATGCGCTGGAGCGTGAACATTGCCCTGATCAGCATCGGCATCGTTGTCTTTCTGGCAATTTTCGCGCGATGAATGCCTTGCGGCGCATCGCGGGCGCGCTGGCAGTGGTCAGCGCGCTGGGCGGTTGCGTCGCCCAAGAGGTCTGGGCGCCTGACACAGCCGTCAGCGCCGCGAGCTATAGCCCCGGCGGGCCCACCACCGTGACGCTGATGACCATGATCTCGAACACCAACGGGACAGGCGGTCATTCGGCCCTCATGATCGACGGGGCCGAACGGGTTTTGTTCGATCCGGCGGGCAGCTGGTTTCACCCGATGATCCCCGAGCGAAACGACGTGCTTTACGGCATGCGGGAGCCGTTTTTGGGATTTTACAATGATTACCACGCCCGCGAGACCTTTCACATCGTCGTGCAGGCGGTGGATGTCACCCCCGAGGTGGCCGCCAGCCTGATCGCTGCGGTCGAACGCGCGGGCCCGGTACCACCCGCGCGCTGCGCCTTTTCGATCAGCCGGGTTCTTGCTGCCACGCCCGGCTTCGAGGCGATCGGCACGAACCTGTTTCCGGCCCGCATGATGCAGCGCTTCGCCCGGCTGCCCGGTGTGCGCGAAAGCCGGATCTATGATGACGACGCAGACGACAATCTGGAACTGTTGCAAGCCCAGGCCCGGGCCGAATTGGGCCGCCAGCGTGCGGCCGAACAGGTGGCCGCGACCAACTGAGCGCGCGATACCGCCGGCAGACGACAGTCCCAAAACAAGCCCCCCAAAAACAAAACCCCCGTGGCCAGGCCGCGGGGGTTCGTTTCTTATGGATCGCGTTACCGATCGGACAGGCCGTTAAAGCATGCCTTCGCGCTGCGCCTTCTTACGCGCCAGCTTACGGGCGCGGCGGACGGCTTCAGCCTTCTCGCGTGCTTTCTTGATCGAAGGTTTTTCGTAATGCTGCTTGAGCTTCATTTCACGGAAAACGCCTTCGCGCTGAAGTTTTTTCTTCAGAGCCCGGAGCGCCTGATCGACATTGTTGTCGCGAACACTGACCTGCATTCTGGTGTCACCACCTTCCTAAGTTAGAGTTGCGTTTGAGTGCAGGAACTGGCCCATTAGCAAATCCCCCCTATCTTGTCCATCGCTCCCGAAACGACCGCCAGAAAAGGCCCATCTCATGTCTGACAGCACTGATCCAAAGACCCGGCTGATCGCGGCCGCCTTGATGCATGTGCCCTTTGATGGCTGGTCAGAGACCAGTTTTCGTGCGGCGGCTGCCGATGCGGGGCTCACCCTGCCCGAGGCGCGCGCGCTCTGTCCGCGTGGGGCGGTCGATCTGGCGCTGGCCTTTCATGCGCAAGGCGATGCCGCCATGCTGGTCCGCTTGGCCCAGTCCGATCTGGGCGCGCTGCGCTATTCCGACCGGGTGGCCTTTGCGATTCGCACCCGGCTGGAATTGGTGGAACACGACAAGGAAGCGGTGCGCCGGGGCGTGACGTTGTTTGCGCTGCCCCTGCATGCGGCCGATGGGGCCAAGGCCCTGTGGCAGACGGCCGATGCCATCTGGACCGCGCTGGGCGACACATCCGATGATTTGAACTGGTACACCAAACGCGCGACGCTTTCAGGGGTGTATTCGGCCACGGTGCTCTATTGGCTGGGTGATCAATCGATGGGTCATGGTGCAAGCTGGGCCTTTCTGGATCGCCGGATCGATGACGTGATGCAGATCGAGCGCGCGAAAAAGGCGCTTCGCGACAGCAAGATCCTGGGTCCGCTGATGGCTGGCCCGGACTGGCTGGCCGCCCGCATCAAGGCGCCGGGTGCCGCGCCCGCCGATCTGCCGGGGCGTTGGCGGCGCTGAGGGGCGGGGGCGGAAATCTCAAGATTTCCGCACGGAAAACCTATCGGTTTTCATCCGGGAAAACTTGCGTTTTCCCGCCCGCCGTCTGTGTGGAAACCGGCTCGCGCCCAAAGCTCTGCCAGCCTGCGATCAGCCGTGTCACGCCGGTGACCGTACAGGCGGCGGCAAAGATCAGCGCCAGAACCGGGAAGGTCTGCGGAAACAGGCAAAACAGCGCGAAAAGGGCGACGGTCTCGGCCCCTTCGGTCAGGCCGCCAAGATAGTGGATGCCCTTGGAGGGATAGGCCGGTGCCACCATCCCGCGCTTGGCCGCCACCGTGGCGAAGGCCAGAAACGATGTGCCCGACAAGATGAAGCTGGCGATCAAGACCGCGCCTGCCAGCGCGTTGGCCCCCGGATCGGCCAGAACGAAGCCCAGCGGAAAGGCCGCGTAGAACACGAAATCAAGCGCGATATCCAGAAATGCGCCACGGTCGGTCGGACCGCTGATGCGCGCCACGGCCCCGTCCAGCCCATCGGCCAGCCGGTTGATGATCAGCCCCAAAAGTGCCAACCCGTAAAGCCCCAGCGCCGCCGCCCCCGCCGCCGCCAGCCCGATCACACAGCCCGCAAGCGTGATCTGATCGGCACGCACCCCGCGCGCGGCCAGAAACCGGCCGGGCGGTGCAAGCAGCCGGCGCTGCAAAGGCAAAAGGGCGGCGTCGATCATGCGACAGCTTTGGTGCCTGTGCCCCGGCGGGTCAATCGCTTGCTGCGCATCTGGTCGTCAGCGTGCAAGATCGGCCACCAGCGCGGGCAGCCCGCCCAGATCGGGCAGTTCGCGGAACCGCACATGCCCCGTGGGCGGTTCGGCATGTTCCAAGGCCCAGCTCAAGCCATGAGGCACAAACACCCCCCAGGCCCCCGCATCAAGGGCCGGGCGCACATCGGATTTCATCGAATTGCCCACCATCATGGCACGCTCAGGCCCATCGCCATGCCGGCAAAAGGCATCCGCATAGGTGTCGCGCCTCTTGTCCGAGACGATTTCGACTGCATGGAACAGATCGCCCAAACCCGACTGTGCCAGTTTGCGTTCCTGATCCAAAAGATCGCCCTTGGTGATCAGCACCAGGCGGTGACGCGATGCAAGTTCGGCCACAACCTCGGCCGCATGGGGCAAAAGCTCGATGGGATGGCGCAGCATGTCCTGACCTGCGGCCAGCAGTTCGGCGATGACTGTGGCGGGAACCTTGCGATCTGTCACCTCGATGGCGGTTTCGATCATCGACAAGACGAAACCCTTGATGCCGTAGCCGTACTGGCCAAGGTTGCGCCGCTCGGCTTCGAGCAGCCGCGCCTCAAGCGCGGTGCGGTCGGCATAATCGGCCAGCAAGCCGCTGAAGCGGTCCTGTGTCAGCCGATAAAAGCTTTCATTCTGCCACAGCGTGTCATCGGCATCAAAGCCGATGGTGGTCAAATGGGCTGCCATCGCTTAAACCCCCTCTTTGCGGAATCGCCTTGCGCCTTATATAGTGCAGCCATGCAAGGGACAGCCGGCAGACCGAAGCGGAATGGAGACGCGATGCAGATCGACCGCTGGCAGATGATGGCGGACAAGCCCAAGACCGAGGGCGACGCCACTGTCATCACCAAGACCAAACCAAAGACCCAGCGCCCGCCCCTCTATAAGGTGCTGCTGCTCAACGACGACTATACGCCGATGGAATTCGTCGTGCTGGTGCTTGAGCGCTTCTTTGGCATCAGCCACAGCCACGCGGTCGAGATCATGCTGACCGTCCACAAAAAGGGTGTGGCCGTGGTCGGCGTGTTTTCCTATGAGATCGCGGAAACCAAGGTCGCGCAGGTGATGGATTTCGCCCGGCGCAACCAGCACCCCCTGCAATGCACGATGGAGAAAGAGGACTAGATCGTTCTCGCACCATGCCATGACCCCTGATCGTTGGACCCTTGCGCTTGAGGCGGGTGACATAAGCCTGCCGGATGGTGCTGTTTTGGTGATGGGCGCGCGCGGCGATGCGGATTTCGCAGCCCTGGGGGCGGTGCAGTGCATCCAGGGATTTGCCCCCGATCACGACCGCTTGGCCGCGCGCGGTCTGCCCGTGGCCCCCGATCTGCCCGAGGGCGAAAGCTACGCAGCAGCCCTGGTGCAGATCGTCAAGGCCAAGGCTGGCACGATGGGGGCCATTGTCGACGCGCTGGGTGCGCTGCGTCCCGGCGGGCTTTTGATGGTCGATGGTCAAAAGGATGAAGGCATCGACGCAATCCAAAAGCTGCTGCGCGCCGCGTTTGACATCGCGGGCAGCTTTTCAAAATCGCATGGCAAGCTGATCTGGCTCATCCGCCCCGCGGCGTTGCCCGAAGCGGTGCTGGGCTGGTTGGCCGCGCCCTTTGAAACCGAAGAGGGCTATGTGACCGTGCCGGGCGGCTTTTCCGCCGATGGCCCGGATCGCGGGTCGGAGTTGCTGGTGGCGCTCGTGCCGCCGTTGACGGGGCGGGTGGCCGATCTGGGTGCGGGATGGGGCTATGTCGCGGGCGAACTTCTGGCCGAGCAGGCGGGGATCAACACCCTTGACCTGATCGAAGCCGATCACGCCATGCTGGAGGCGGCGGTGGCCAATATTGACGATCCCCGCGCGCGGTTTCATTGGGCCGATGTAACGCTGTTTCAGCCCGAAGCGGCCTATGACGCCATCGTGTCAAACCCGCCCTTTCACATCGGGCGACAGGCCGATCCGGCGTTGGGGCGCGGCTTTATCGCGGCAGCGGCGCGCATGCTCAGCCCAAGGGGGCGATTTTTCATGGTCGCAAACCGCCATCTGCCCTATGAAGACGCTCTGAAGGCTGCCTTTGGGACCGGTCGGCTTTTGGGCGAGTTGGAAGGTTACAAGATATACGAGGCGGCAAAGCCGAAGCGCTGAACGCCGATAGCTGGGGGCCGGATACGACAGATGACCCTTTCCATTCAGGGCAAGACCGCGATTGTGACGGGTGCGGCCAATGGCGTCGGCCTTGCCATCGCGCGCCATTTCATCGACCGGGGCGCCAATGTGATGTTTGCCGACCGCGACAAGGCGCGGCTGGCCGATGAATGCGGCGAAATCAGGGAGGATCAGGGGCAGATCTGCTGGTTCTCGGGCGATCTGCGCCAGAAACTGACGGTTGAAAATCTGGTTTCCGCCACGGTCGATGCCTTTGACGGGATCGATATTCTGGTCAACGCCAGCCGCCAGCTTTTGCCGACCGATCCGCTGGATGCGGCCGACAGCTCTGTCGAAACGCTGTTGGAGCAAAACATGATGACCGCGCTGCGCTTGAGCCAAGCGGTTGCGCGGCGGATGATCGCGCGTGCCGAGGCCGAGGGCCGCGCGGGCGATGGTGCAATCGGGTCGATCATCAATATCTCGACCATCGCGACGCCTCGCAGCCATCCCGATCTGATGGGCTATTCCATCGCCGCCGCCGCCCTTGAGCAGGCCACGCGCAGCTTGGCGCTGGCGCTGGCGCCGCACCGGATCCGGGTGAACGGGGTCAGCTTTGGCTCGGTCATGTCCAACAGCCTCAAGACGGCGCTGGCCGAGACCGATGGCCTGCGCGACGAAATCCGCAACCGCACGCCCATGGGCCGCATCGCCGCCGCCCGCGAGGTGACGGGCGCGGTGCAATTCCTTGCTTCCGAAGGGGCTGGATTTGTCACGGGCGAGATCATCACCGTTGATGGCGGCCGCAGCCTGTTGGACCCGGTCGCGGCACCCGCGCATTGACCGGGGTGCGGCCTGGGCTGGCATGACAGACACAGGCCCCGATCCTTGCGGTCGGGGCCTGTGTCATTCCGGGGGGATCGTCGCTGTGCTGTGCGGATCAGCGGCGGCGGGGCTTGTCGTTGTCCTCGTCCTCGTCGTCTTCGTCGGCGGCAGGAAGGTTGAAGAGGTTGCTTGCGTCCAGATCGCGGCGCGGGCGCGGTTCATCCTCGTCATCACGCGACAGGGTAAAGCTTTCCAGACCTGCAAGCTTGCCGGGCAAGCGCGGTTCGGTATCCATGCCAAGGCTCGTTTCGGTCGACACAAGCTTCATGCGCTCATCATCGGTCATCACGCGACCATCCTTGGTCTTGCGCGCATTGGCTTTTTGAACGGCGGCGTCCAATTCCGACTGGCGGCACAGCCCAAGCGCCACCGGGTCGATGGGCTGGATGTTGGAGATGTTCCAATGCGTGCGCTCGCGGATCGTCTGGATCGTGGGCTTGGTGGTGCCCACCAGACTGGAGATCTGACCATCCGTCAGCTCGGGGTGGAATTTCACCAGCCACAAGATCGACGCCGGGCGGTCCTGCCGCTTGGAGAGCGGCGTGTAGCGCGGGCCGCGGCGCTTTTCCTCGCCTACGGCGGCAGCGTTGAACTTGAGTTTCAGGATATGGGAAGGGTCTGCTTCGGCCTTTGTGACCTCGTCTTGGGTCAGTTGGTTGTTCACGATCGGGTCGAAGCCCTTGACGCCTTGCGCCACGTCGCCATCGGCGATGCCCTGAACCTCCAGCTCGTGCAGGCCGCAGAAATCGCCGATCTGCTTGAAGCTGAGCGTGGTATTGTCCACCAGCCAGACAGCGGTGGCCTTGGCCATGATCGGTTTGTTCATCGTCATCCGTCCTTCAGATACGCCTCATCCCCTGCCGGGCGGGCCGGCGGCGGAGCCAGTCCGCCATTCCTCGATTTCGGGGAAGTTGCGGGGTATATAGGCGCCCATGGCCGCTGAGGGAAGAGGAAATGCGGGTTTTGGTGCTTTGCATGATCTGGCTGGCGGGCATGGCATCGGCCCAGGGCCAGCGATCGGGCGATTTTGACTATTATGTGCTGGCCTTGAGCTGGACGCCCACATGGTGTGCGCTGGAAGGCGATGCGCGCGCCGCGCCACAATGTGAGCCACGACAGGGATATGGGTTCACCCTGCATGGGCTATGGCCGCAATACGAGGAGGGTTGGCCCAGTTTCTGCCCGACCACAGCGCGCCCGCCGTCGCGTGCGATGACCGCCGGTATGGTCGACATCATGGGGTCATCGGGCCTGGCCTGGCATCAGTGGCGCAAGCACGGCACCTGTTCGGGGCTTTCGGCCGGGGCGTATTTCGACCTGTCGCGGCGGGCCTATCAGCGGGTGCAGCAACCCGCGATCTTGCGCCAGATCGACCGGGTGGTCCGGCTGTCTGCCGCCATGGTCGAAGAGGCCTTTCTTGAGGAAAACCCCGATCTGACGCATCCCATGCTGACCGTCACCTGCCGCGAGGGCCGGGTGCAGGAGGTGCGCATCTGCCTGACCCGCGCGTTGGAACCGCGCGATTGCGCCCCCGATGTGGCGCGTGATTGCCGCCTGCGCGACGCGCTGTTTGCGCCGATGCGCTAGGGTGGGCTCATGGGCCGCCCGTGGGGCCCATGGCTTGTGTCTGTGTGCCGCCCGCAGATCAGCGCCCCGGCAGGGCCGCGCAATGCGCCCCGCTGGCGGCCTGCCCCGAGCCAAGCGCAATCGCGGGGGGGGCCCGGAACGGATCAAGCGGCAGGCTGGTCGCCAGATCGGCGATGATGATCGCGGTGATCAGCGCCAGTGTGGCGGTGGCGGTCAGTCGTCTGGTCAGCATGCCATCACCCTTCAAAGCCCAAGGATCGCCGCAGTCGCACACCCACCACCGAGCCCAGGAACGCCGCCGCGAACCATACCCAGCCATGCAGGCTGCCTGTCGATATGCCGCTGAAGAACGCGCCCACGTTGCAGCCGAACGCCAGCCGTGACGCATAGCCCAGCGCAAGCCCCGCGATCACGGCGGCGACCCACGCCCGTCGCGGCAATCGTTGCAAGGGCTGCGACAGCCCACCGCGCCAGACCGTCACCAGAAAGGCCCCGCCGATGATGCCGATATTGGTCAGCGATGTCACATCCGTCAAAAGGCTTTGGGCCAGACGCGCCTGATTGCCCGCCGCGCCCCAAAAGGGGTTTGCGGCCAGATCGGCGCCCACAAGGCTTGCGCCCTTGGCGACCCAAAGCCCAAGCCCATAGACCACGCCCCAGGGTTGGCCAGCGATCATCAGGTTCAAGACGGCAAGCCCCGCCACGGCCAGTGCCGCCAGCATCAGACGCCGCGGCAGCACCCGACCCTCGGGTGTCGCGCGCCACCAGACCAAAGCGGCCAGACCCGCAAGCCCGGCCAGCGTCACGCCAAGACCCGATCCCCCGGCCAGGGCCACGACAGGCAAGCTGCCAAGCCCTGTCCACCAGAACAGGTGGCTTGCGCCCAGAAACGAGCCGATGGCGAAAAACGGCAAGGCCACAAGGCTGACCGCATTGCCCGAGCCTGCGTTGACCAGCGTGCCCGAGCCACAGCCCAGCACGATCTGCATCGCCGCGCCAAAGACAAAGGCCCCGCCGATCATGGCAAAGCCAACCGGGGCATGCGCGCCCAAGATCTCATCGGGAAAGGACGCCAGCAGCGGAAAGGCCACCACCGCCACCAGCGCGATGGCCAGAAGCTGGGCCAAGATCCCACCCCCCTCGCGGCGCAGGATCATCGCCCGCCAAGGCCCGGCAAAGCCGAACCGCAGACCTTCCAGAGCGATCCCAAAGCCAAGACCCACCAGCAGCAACAAGCCGTAGCGCGCACCCGCAAGTGCCGCCACGGCCAATGCCAAGACAAGCGCCGCCCCTATCAGGGCGGCGCGGGTTGCGATGCCGGCGCGGGCCGGCGTTTGTGCTGCGATCAACATCAGAAGATATTCTTGATCTGGATCCAGAGGTTGCGGATCGGTCCGGGCACATTGGCCATCTCACCGCCCGCATTCGACCAGCCGACCATCGATTCCGGGTAAAGCTTCACATTTTCCAGACCGGCAAGCTCCGACAAGGCGAACCAGTTGGTCGCGGCCCAATGCCCGGTGTTGCAAAAGCTGACCAGCTGTTCTTGCGTGCTGAAGCCTTGCGCCTCGGCCAGAGCGCGCGCCGCCGTGGCATCGATGATCGCCGGGCCATTGCCGAACCAGCCTGCATGTTCGAAATAGCGCGACTGCGGCAAGGTGCCGGGGCGGGCGGCGGCGGCATGGCTGGTTTCGCCCGACCAGAAGGCCTCGGGGCGGGCATCGAGCAACAGGGCCTGATCCTGACCGGCCAGAATGGCGCGGATGTCGTCGGCGCTGGCCGTCCACTGGTCCGAAAAGGCGACGCTGATCGTGCTGGGCTGGGCTGTCGCGCCGTCGGTCGACAGCGGCTGACCGGCCGCGACCCAGGCGTTCAGCCCGCCGTTGAGGATGGAAAGCTGCGTGAGCCCGCTTGATTTCAGGGTCCAGTAAACCCGGGCGGCGGCGCCGAAATCGGTTTCGTCCTTGCCCTGATGGACAATGACGACGCGGCTGTCGGCCTCAAGCCCCAATTCCCGCAACAGCGTGGTCAGATCTGCCTCGGAGGGCGGCTGGCCGGGGTTTTCGGCCGGGCCACGGAAGCGGCCATAGGGCGCGTTGATCGCGCCGGGAATATGGCCGGCGGTGTAGGTTTCGACATTGGGCTTGCCCTCGGCGGCGCGCGGCGCGCGGATGTCGAGGATGATGGGCGGATCGGTCTGGAGCGCGCCCGTCAGATCGGCCGTCGTCACCAGCGGGCCAAGATTGGCCCAAGCCGTACCAGTCATCAAGATAAGCGCTGTTATGGCGGTTGCGATGCGTTTCATGATCGTTTCCTTGCAGATTACAGGATCGGGATGATCGCCATGTCGCCGCCGTCGCAGGCAAAGACAAGCCAAGCGCCCCCGCCAAGGCCGGCTGAGCCAAGATTGATTTTCGCGCCGGGCGCATTCTGGCATGGCGCCTGTTCGCGCAAGGCCGCTGGCTGACAATGTTGCCCCTTGTCAGCCGCATGAACAGAACATTCGTTCTTCTTTTTCGTGACAAGTCAGAGAATGGAAAACATTTGGACTTTGCCGTTGCCCAGCGCAACGGATGCGGTTTTCCACGACCCGCGGCTTTTGTTGGCTGTGGTGATCGCAGGGCCGAGTCGGTTTTCGATCCGACCGGCCGCCGCTTTCAGCGGTTCGCCCCCGCCCGATGGGCCGGGGCTTCGCCCTTCCGGGGGCCGCCCGGTCCACCGGACCGGCCGCCGC
>ERZ888423.62-NODE-62-length-100270-cov-8.322656_pt1 | contig 100270 bp, 90 predicted proteins | sample MGYA00520523_ERZ888423 | MGnify/ENA primary metagenome ERZ888423 (study PRJEB32303, sample SAMEA104408611) | aquatic metagenome | biome: Brackish water; feature: Pelagic; material: water | place: Baltic Sea | collected 2014-06-08T10:24:00 | depth 30,27 m ...
GAGCAGTCACCTGAGCTCACCAGCGAGCAGTCACCTGAGCTCACCAGCGAGCAGTCACCTGAGCTCACCAGCGAGCAGTGGCGCTAGAAAGTGGCCGGTATAGCTCTGTTTGGCTGCAGCGATTGTTTCGGGGGTTCCTTCGGCCACCACGGATCCCCCGCCGCGACCGCCTTCTGGCCCAAGGTCAATGACCCAGTCTGCAGTTTTGATCACATCCAGATTGTGCTCAATCACCAAAACCGTATTGCCTTGATCAACAAGCCGAGACAGCACCGTCAGCAGCTTGCGAATATCTTCAAAATGCAGGCCGGTGGTTGGCTCATCCAACAGATAAATCGTGTGGCCCGTTGAGCGCTTCGCTAACTCAGATGCCAGCTTCACTCGCTGGGCTTCGCCCCCAGAGAGCGTGGTAGCGGGCTGGCCAAGTCGCACATACCCTAGGCCCACATCTACAAGGGTGCGCATATGCCTAGCAATGGTGGGCTGATTGGAGAAGAACGCCAAAGCTTCTTCACAAGGCAGGTTGAGCACCTCGGAGATGTTTAACCCCTTAAAGGTCACTTCAAGGGTGTCTCTGTTATATCGAGCACCGCCGCAAACCTCGCAGGGCACATAAATATCTGGCAGGAAGTGCATCTCGATCTTGATTGTCCCGTCACCAGAACAGGCCTCGCAGCGGCCACCCTTGACATTGAAACTGAATCGGCCGGGAAGGTATCCGCGCACCTTTGATTCAGAGGTCTGCGCAAACAGCTTCCTGATGTGATCGAACACACCGGTATACGTGGCTGGGTTAGACCGAGGTGTTCGACCGATGGGCGACTGGTCGATGTCGATCACTTTGTCCAACTGGTCTAGACCCTCAATGCGCTTATGCAATCCCGGTGGAATCTTGGATCCATAAATCTGCTGCATCAGCGAACGCATCAGGATGTCATTGATCAGCGTGGACTTGCCCGAACCAGACACCCCCGTGACTGCAACAAAACATCCGAGCGGGATATCAACATTTACGTTGCGAAGGTTGTGTTCCCGTGCCCCCTGGATTTTCAGCCACTGCTCCCCTGGCTCCCGTCGAACCTCGGGCAGAGGAATGGAGCGCTTGCCTGACAGGTACTGCCCCGTGACCGACTCTTTTGCACGTAGCAACCCTTTGAAGCTTCCGGAATGCACGACTCTCCCGCCGTGTTCGCCTGCACCCGGACCAACGTCAACAATGTGGTCGGCAATGCGAATGGTGTCCTCATCGTGTTCCACCACGATGACGGTGTTACCCAAGTCTCGTAGTCGGATCAGCGTCTCAATCAGGCGATGGTTGTCGCGTTGATGTAGGCCGATGGATGGCTCGTCGAGCACATACAGCACGCCGACCAAGCCGGAACCAATCTGTGAAGCCAAGCGAATGCGTTGAGCCTCGCCGCCCGAAAGCGTGGCCGCTGAACGAGCAAGGGACAGGTAATCCAAGCCCACATCGCATAAGAACTTGAGCCGAACGTTGATCTCTTTCAGGATCCGTTCAGCAATCAGAGTCTGACGCTCATCTAGGTGGAGGTGCAGCAGTTTGTCAGTGGCCTCGGCGATCGACAGGCTGCAGAGTTGATGCATGTTGAGTCCATCAACAGTGACTGCAAGTGCATACGGGTTCAAGCGGGCACCGTCGCAAGTAGCACACGGCACAAGGCGCATGTAGCCCTCAATGGCATCGCGTGAGGAGTCAGTTTCGGCCTCGCTATGACGACGTTTGAGATACGGAATCACGCCCTCATACTTGGCTGAGTAACTACGTGTTCTGCCGTAACGATTCTTGAACTTGACGGCTACGCGAGTTGATCCTTCAACACCAAAGAGCAAGAGCGTCTGCTGCTGCTTCGGAAGCTTCTCAAACGGAGTGTTGATCTCAATCTCGTACTCCTCGCAGACTGATTCCAACAAACGGTGAAAGTACTTAGCGTGGCCCGAGGCCCAAGGAGCGAGTGCGCCATCGGCCACCGAGACCTCGGGGTCTGGAACCACCAGTTCTGGGTCGACTTCGAACAAGGTTCCTAGGCCATCACATGCAGTGCATGCGCCATAGGGGGTATTGAAAGAGAAGTTTCGTGGAGCCAGTTCTTCGAAGCTTTTGCCATCAGATGGACGCGCCAACTTCTCAGAAAAAGTCAGCGTCTCTGACTCTGCATCAGGACCGGCGTCCTTAGCAGCAAGCAGTTCGATCTGAGCCACTCCCTCGGCCAATGTCAGCGCTGTTTCCATGGAGTCGGTGAGGCGCCGCTCGATGCCATCTCGCAACACCAGGCGGTCAACAATGACCTCAATGGTGTGCTGCTCATAGCGGGCAAGGTCGAGCTCTACCGGAAGCTCGTGTACTTCGCCGTCCACGCGAACGCGACCAAATCCTTGGCTGGCAAGGTCAACGAAAAGCTGCTCGTAAGTTCCCTTGCGCCCACGGATGACTGGGGCAAGCACTTGAAAGCGTGTGCCCTCGGGTAGGGCCAAAATGCGATCCACAATCTGTTGTGGAGTTTGACGAACCAGTGCTTCGCCAGTTTCGGGATCATGGGGTTCACCGACTCGTGCAAACAACAGTCGTAGGTAGTCGTACACCTCGGTGACCGTGCCCACTGTTGAGCGGGGATTGCGAGAGGCCGACTTCTGATCAATCGAGATTGCTGGAGACAAGCCCTCGATCACGTCGACATCGGGCTTATCCATCTGACCCAAGAACTGACGCGCATAGGAGGAGAGTGACTCGACGTAGCGGCGTTGACCCTCGGCATAAATGGTGTCGAATGCAAGCGAGGATTTGCCCGATCCAGAGAGACCAGTAAAGACAATGAGCTGGTCGCGGGGAAGGTCAAGCGAGACATCGCACAAGTTGTGCTCGCGAGCGCCTCGAATCGTGATGCGATCGAGCGCATGATGCGACTGCGCTCTCTTGGCTACAGCTGCCTTGGGTGTAGCTGCCGTCTTGGCTACAGCGACCTTGACTACAGCTGCCTTCTTGGGTACAGCTGCCGTCTTCTTTGCAGGTGCCTTGCGGGGAGTGGCGCTCGTTCGCACCTTGGGTGTCGACATGATTCCCTAGTTTAGTTGGCGAACAGGTGTTCGTGGTTCAAGCTCGTTTACGGCAGAAAGATTTGCAGATCTGCCGAAACAAGGTGTGGAGCGGCCTTCATCGACTGCCATACTTGCTTGATATGGGTTCAAGCACCGGTCGCCTCTTTCGCATTACAACCTTTGGCGAGTCTCATGGTGGCGGGGTTGGCGTCGTTCTTGATGGGTGCCCTCCTGGGCTGGAACTCTCAGAGGCAGATATCCAGCCAGACCTAGACCGCCGTCGGCCCGGCCAAAGCCGCTTAGTCACGCAGCGGGATGAGTCGGACAGAGTCGAGATTCTTTCTGGGGTGTACGAGGGTCGAACGCTCGGATCGCCGATTGCCATGCTCGTCCGCAATGCCGATCAGATTTCTGGCGCGTACGAGGAAATGAAGAGCAGCTTCCGCCCCTCGCATGCAGACTTTACTACCGAGGCCAAATACGGGATTCGAGCTGTGGCCGGCGGAGGGCGGGCATCGGCAAGAGAGACGATCGGCAGAGTCGCGGCGGCCGCAGTGGCTCGCAAGCTCCTCGCTCAGAGCTGCGGTGTAGAGGTACTTGGCTGGGTCTCGCAGATCCATACAATCATGTCGGCCGTTGATGCCAGCCTGGTACAACTCGATCAGGTCGAGGCCACGCCCACCCGCTGCCCAGACCCAGTAGCAGCCGAACTCATTGTTACGGCTATTGAGCAGGCCCGCCGAGATGGCGACTCGCTTGGCGGAATTGTTTCTTGCATTGCTCGAGGTGTGCCCGCCGGCTGGGGCGAGCCCGTATTCGACAAGCTCGAGGCCGACCTGGCAAAGGCTGTCATGTCGCTCCCCGCGACGAAGGGTTTCGAACTGGGAAGTGGGTTTGGCGCAGTTGCCATGACGGGCAGGGAACACAACGACGCTTTTGTTCCCGGTGCAGATGGCAAGCCGCGCACACTCACGAATCACTCTGGTGGCATACAAGGCGGTATCTCGAACGGCGAGGAGATCAACATTCGTGTTGCCTTTAAGCCAACCGCCACGATTTCTTCTGAACAGCAAACGGTTGACCGAGACAACAATGCCGTCACTCTGGCAGCTAAGGGTCGCCACGATCCATGCGTGCTGCCTCGTGCGGTGCCACTCGTAGAGGCAGCCATGCTATTGGTACTCGCCGATCACTGGCTACGCCAAGAGTCGATTCGCACTAGCGCTGGGTTGTCCTAGAGCGAGTGCTAGCTAGGCCCCGCCGGCAGTGCGCAGTTCTCTTTTCAGGTCTTTAATCTCGTCTCTCAGCCGAGCCGCTTCTTCAAAGCGCAGTTCTTCAGATGCTGCGTTCATCTCGTCCTCGAGCAGGGAGATCAACTTGCCAAGGTCAGAGGGAGGCAGGTCCTTGAACTGTTCAGCTCGAGCACGCTCGCCGGGTCGCTGCTTGCGCTTGCCTTGGCCCGGGTAAGGCGCCTCGTTCGAGGTTCCCCGCAGCTGATCCAAGATGTTGGTCACTGGCTTAATAATCGTCTTGGGGTCGATCCCATGTTCAGTGTTGTACGCCTCTTGCAAACCTCTGCGCCGGTTGGTCTCTGAGATTGCCTTGGTCATTGAGTCCGTCACACGGTCCGCATACATAAAGACTTGACCACGCACGTTGCGTGCAGCGCGCCCAATCATCTGAATCAGCGAGGTTTCGGAGCGCAAGAATCCCTCTTTGTCAGCATCAAGAATCGCCACCATCGAGACCTCTGGAATATCAAGGCCCTCTCGCAACAAGTTGATGCCGACGAGCACATCGAACTCGCCAAGTCGCAAGTCCCGCACCAGTTCAATGCGCTGCAACGTGTCAACGTCTGAATGCAAGTAACGCACCCGGACACCCATCTCGAGCAAGTACTGCGTCAGATCTTCGGCCATTTTCTTGGTGAGCGTGGTAACCAAGACTCGATCGCCTAGCTCCACTCTCTCATTGATGTTTCCTAACAGGTCATCGATCTGACCCTCGGTCGGCTTGATGACAACCTGCGGATCAATCAGGCCTGTAGGACGCACAATCTGTTCAACCACTCGAGAGCTATGTTCGATCTCCCATTTACTTGGCGTGGCAGACAGGAACACAGTCTGGCCGGCACGCTCCACCCATTCCTCAAACCTGAGCGGCCGATTATCGCCAGCCGAAGGCAGACGAAACCCGTGCTCGATCAGGTTGTTCTTTCTTGAGCGATCACCCTCGTACTGCCCGTGCAACTGCGGAATCGTGACGTGGGATTCATCAATGATGGTCAGGTAATCAGAAGGAAAAAAGTCCAGCAGCGTATTCGGCGGCTCTCCTGGGGCACGACCATCTATCGGCCCCGAGTAGTTCTCAATACCGTTACAGAATCCCAACTCCTGCAGCATCTCAAGGTCGTATTCAGTTCTCATTCGCAGTCGCTGGGCCTCGAGCAACTTGCCTTCACTCTCAAACAACGCCAGCCGCTGCTGCAACTCGACTTCGATGCGCCCAATTGCGTCCCGGAGTCGCTCATCAGAGGTTGCGTAGTGTGTGTTCGGGAAGATGACCACTTCCTCCAATTCCTGCACACGCTCACCAGTCAGCGTGTCAACCACAGAGATCGACTCAACCTCATCCCCAAAGAGCGCAATGCGCACTGCAGTTTCTTCATAGGCCGGGTGGACTTCAATGATGTCGCCGCGCACCCTGAACTTGCCTCGCACCAGGTTCATATCGTTGCGCTCGTATTGCAGATCGACGAGCCGCCGAAGCATCTCTCGCTGGTCAATTGTTTCGCCCACCCGGGCGGCAAACAATCTCTTGGAATATTCCTCGGGCGAGCCGAGACCATAGATGCACGACACTGAGGCAACCACAATGGTGTCTCGCCGAGTCAGGAGTGCCGAAGTAGCGGCATGACGCAGACGATCGATCTCGTCGTTGACCGAGGAGTCCTTCTCGATGAATGTATCGCTGGCCGCCATGTAGGCCTCGGGCTGGTAGTAGTCGTAATACGAGACGAAGTATTCGACGCGATTCTCTGGGAAGAACTCACGAAACTCGTTGGCTAGCTGCGCAGCCAAACTCTTGTTGGGTGCCAGAACCAGCGTTGGCCGCTGCACCTGTTCAATCGTCCATGCCATGGTGGCTGACTTGCCCGAGCCCGTGATGCCAAGAAGGGTCTGAAAGCGTTGACCAGTGTTGATGCCTTCGGCGAGCGCAGCAATTGCGGCTGGCTGATCCCCTGCAGGCTGATAGTCCGAGACCATTTTGAATGGCCGCAGTGCAGAGGGTTGCACCCGATCGGGGCTTGCCTCGGAACTCACGGGGCCAGGCTCTGGATCCACTGCCATGCAAGAGCGATCTGCTCATCAAGCTCGTGTTGTTGACCGTGGTTATCGATCACAAAGTCGGCACGGGCTAGGCGGTCAGATCGGCTGGCCTGTTTCGCGATCCGGTTTCTTGCGTCCTGTTCGGAAAACCCCCGAAACTCGATAAGGCGAGCAATCGCCACCTCGGGATCAAGGTCAACCACGATGGTGCCTCGCAGGTCCTCCCATCCAGATTCGACTAGCAACGGCACATCAAGAATGACGACAGAATCTGTGCTTGATTGCTCTTCGATTCTTCGGGCGATCTCTTCGTGCACTCTTGGGTGCACGATCGCACCCAGATCGGCCAAGGCCGTGGCGTCAGTAAAGACCAAATCGGCTACGGCAGCACGATCAAGCTGGCCCGACTCATCGAGTATTCCCGGCCCGAAACGCTCTTCCATCTCTTTGAATACCTGCGTTCCCGGCTGCTGAAGTTCCCGCACGATTGCGTCGGCGTCTACCACCACAGCGCCTCGCTCAGCGAGACCCAGTGAGACTGTTGATTTTCCGGCGCCGATTCCGCCCGTGAGGCCTATTAACAACATGGGTTTGAACCCTACCCGCGGGCCGCTCTTCGCACATCTCAGCCGCTGTCTGCCCTACTGCAACCCGCCCGCCGCCGCGTAGGTAATTTGAACTATTAGTCCAGTTCGGGATTCAACCTGCCGATACCAATAAATATCTCGGATTTTGACCCAACCTCAGGACTACATATGCCCACAGAATTTCCTACTGACAACCTGAGCGAGCACCCGCTATCGGTGGCTGAAAGCAGCAGTACAAGCTTGGCTGCTGGTTTGGAAACAGGCTCAAGCTCTCTCTCGCAATCAGACCCAGAACCGGAGTCACTCAGGCAGAAAGCCACTGCCAGGCTGCGGAGAGACCTAAAAAGTGCACTCATAGACACTTCACAAAAGCCCACCGGAGACTTCGACCTTCTGGCGGATCAGAGTCCCAGCGGCACCGCCGATCGCGTCTCTAGCTTTAACGGCCTCATTACCACCATGCGTTTGGCAACCATGAGCATCTCGTTGCTGTTGGTTTCTGCAGATACGAGTTCCAATTCTGCCGCGCTGCGTTTTTGGACTGCAGTTCTGGTGCTCTACGCAATTTTCCGTACTGTTCGACCAATCAAGTACACGGATTCTGTCAGTTCGCTGGTACTCGTGATTGCCGAGGTGTTTCTTGGAGTCCTCGCTGTTGTCGCAACCGGTGGCTGCGATTCACCGCTCATCTTCATGCTGCTGCCTGCCATCACCGTGGCTGGACTTGCTCGAGGGTTCGGATTCTCGTTCAGGGTCGCAGTTGTAACGATTCTGGCAGTGAGCTTTGTGTTTGTAGATCAGGCGAGCAACCCACGCGAGGCGCTGGTCAGAGCCGCATCCTGGGCCGGGATCATCATGCTCGTGGCGATCATCGCTGGCTACACAAGGCGTATTTCCGGAGTTGCTGACCGAGATCGCGAGCTCACTCTGGACCGCCTCGACAAACTGTCCGACGCGAACGATCTGCTTTTCTCGCTTCATCAGGTCACCCAGACACTGCCTGCCTCGCTCGATATGGGAGAGGTTCTGGATACAACCCTGCAGAGACTGCACTCACTCGTGAGCTTTGAAAGCGCTGCAGTTCTGCTCTTCGATGAGACCGATGCCCACTGGGATGTTGTTCGCCATGAGGGCCTGCATATTCCAACTCGACTCGGGCCAACGGATTTGCCCGTCGGACTCCGAAAGGCGCTTGCGCAGAATGGCAGTGCGGCGGTTTCTAACCTGATTGCAGAGCCAGGAGGTGGCCTTTCCAACCGCTCTGGGTCTGGGCTCTACAGCGTGCTCACCGCACGTGGAACCATCATTGGGCTGTTAGGTCTTGAGCATGGAGAGGTCGGCCATTTCACTCATCGAGAGGAAGAACTAGTCGCCGGATTCATTGCACCTGCTGCTCTCGCAGTAGATAACGCTCGATGGTTTGCTCGGTTACGCACGGTTGGTGCTGATGAGGAGCGCACGCGAATTGCTCGGGACCTTCATGATCGAATTGGGCAATCCTTGGCTTACCTTGGCTTTGAACTTGACCGGCTGGTGGAGAAGGACTCCCAAGGAGAATCGGTCTCCCAGCCAATCGCACAACTCCGAGATGATGTGCGAGGAGTTATCCGAGAAGTCCGCGACACCCTGTACGACCTTCGGACTGACGTCTCAGACGAGCGCAGTCTGGGTCAGGTGCTTGAGCAGTATGCCGAACGAGTAGCAGAGCGAAGCGCCTTGCAGGTACACGTTGAGGCAGAAGAGTCTGCCCGCCTTCCCATCCTGCAAGAACGTGAGATGTGGCGTGTGACCCAAGAGGCACTAGCCAACGTTGAGCGTCACGCCTCGGCCACTGCAGTACGAGTGGTCTGGCGCTGCGACGGCCACAGGGCACTCGTCGACATTACTGATAACGGCGTGGGGTTTGAACAAGGTCGAGCCGGCCGCTTGGACTCCTACGGGTTGTTAGGCATGCGCGAGAGGGCTGCGAGTGTCGGAGCCAGCTTTGAGATTGTTAGCGCTCCAGGACGAGGAACACGGGTGCGTTGCACGCTGCAACCAGCCACTACCGAAACTCAGCCCTCAAGCAGCCAAAGAAATTGGCCAAATCGGTGATTCAACCAGCTCATCAAGAACCAGCAGCACTACTAGAAGGAAGAACGTATGACGATTCGACTGATGTTGGCAGATGACCATCGGATGCTCCGCGAGGGCCTTCGACGTTCCATGACAGAGTCGGGCTTTGAGGTGGTCGGAGAGGCCTGCGATGGTCTCGAAGCCGTCACCATGGCCGACGCACTCAAACCCGACGTCATTCTCATGGATGTGACTATGCCGAACTGCGGCGGGGTTGAAGCTTGTCGCTTGCTCAAGTCCACTGGCAACAAGTCCAAGATCGTCATGCTGACCATGCATGCCGATCAAGAGGTACTGACCAATGCCATTCGTGCAGGGGCTATTGGCTACCTGACCAAGGATTGTTCCACCCGAGAGATTGCTGATTCCGTGCGTCTTGCGGCCGAAGGGGACTCGGTGCTCTCCCCCCACTTAGCTCGGTCGATGCTTGAGGAACTGCGCAAGCTCGAGGTCCCGCAGGATGCCGAGGAGGAACGAATCGTCACGCGAAGAGAAGAAGAGGTTTTGCAGCTCATCGCTGATGGCTGTTCAACCCCAGAGGTTGCGGAGAAGCTGTTCATTTCACAGAAAACAGTGAAGAACCACTTGGCCTCGATCTATCAAAAGCTCGACGCTCGCGACCGCACCCAGGCCGTTCTGCAGGCAGTTCGGATGGGAATTGTCAGCCTGAGCTAGAAGCCGCTGCAAAAGATTTCTAGGAAATTTCAAGAAATTTGTAAAGGTCCCATCTGAGCCGTCGATACCACTTTCACGGATCTCACTACGGGGTTCGAAGTAGGACCCGATCCAACAACACCTCAATCAACAGGGAGACCAAAATGTCAACTCAGTTCAACTTCATCAAAGCATGGATGCAAGCACACGCAAAGACCGAACGAGGAGCCTCCCTCGTGGAGTACGCACTGCTCGTAGCGCTCATCGCTGTGGTCTGCATCGGCGCAGTTACCTTCCTCGCCAACGGCACCAAGAGCACCTTCAGCTCCGCCGGAACCTCACTCGGAGCCTGATCAAGCAGAGCCTAAGTAAGCAGAGCCAAGCGCTCAGCAACAAAGAAACTCGAACGATGGGGTCCCGCAAGGGGCCCCATCTTCGCGTTCTGGGTCGAACGGCACGGCAAGCCACTACTGCACGGCAGGCCTCGAGTACACCGCAGGCCTGGAGTTCACCGCAGGCCAGGAGTCCTCGATCAGCCATGAGCTGTTCACCATGGCAAAGGCGGGTGCTGCGCACTGGTTCCTCCGACATGGGTCATGCGACCCAGAAAACTTCGAAAACATTGTCAAGGTTCTCTCCGAGTTGTCGATACAACAATCACGGATCTCTCCCCAGGGGGTTCGCAGAAGAACCTGATCCACGAATACTCACCAACAGCACGGAGACCACAATGACAACCCAGTTCAACTTCATCAAAGCATGGATGCAAGCACACGCAAAGACCGAACGAGGAGCCTCCCTCGTGGAGTACGCACTGCTCGTAGCGCTCATCGCTGTGGTCTGCATCGGCGCAGTTACCTTCCTCGCCAACGGCACCAAGAGCACCTTCAGCTCCGCCGGAACCTCACTCGGAGCCTGATCAAGCAGAGCCTAAGTAAGCAGAGCCAAGCGCTCAGCAACAAAGAAACTCGAACGATGGGGTCCCGCAAGGGGCCCCATCTTCGCGTTCTGGGTCGAACGGCTCAGAGGGCCTGCCAAGCAGTCAGTCGAGGAGTCGCATGCCTGCCGGGTTGAGCGAGCCGCCGTCAGCTTCCAATCCAACTGGCAACTCAACGGCAAAGCGAGTGCGGTGAGCCGGAAAGACATGCTCGCTCATCAGCACAGCCACACCGTCTTGGCTGCGAGTGATGCGCTCAGCGACGAGAACCGGGGAACCAATCGGCACACCGAGGAGCTCCGCATCGGCTTCGCTCACCAACTCGGCACCAATAGTTTGGGTCGCTCCGCCAATGCGAACCGGAAGCTGCTCCAGGAATGATGCACGCTCTACGTCATCTCTGCTCAGTGAAGACCCGAGCGCCTCGGGGCACCACACCGTGACTCGAGCAAATGCCAGACCATCGGCAAGGTTCAGCCGCCGAACCTCAAGCAGGTTGGTCTCGCCAAGCACTGCTGCAACGTGCTCGGGTGCTGCAACAAAACCGAACGAGAGGATCTTTCGGTCGGAGCGGATCCCGGCCGCTGCGAGCTGAGCATCAAGGGTTCCTAGATGAGAGAGTTGCTGCTGGAGTGGTTCAGCCGCCACGAGCCAGCCAAATCCTTGCTTGCTCTCGATCAGGCCCTCTGATCGCAGAAGCTCGAGCGCTCTACGGACTGTTACTCTGCTCGCCGAGTACTGAGACGAGAGGTCTGACTCAGATGGCAGCACTCGTGCCGATGCGAATTCTTGGCCTTGCAGCCGCCCACGCAGGTCATCGGCGATCGACTGATAGCGGATGCTCCTCACAGACTTGTAGTGTACTTGTATTCTTTTCCGATTCGATCTGAGGAACACCCCATGCCCGCTAGTGCTTCAACTCCGCTTGAGCTTGTAGAAACCGTTTACGAGCGATTCGAAAATCGCATTGACGCAGCCCGCGATCGCCTAGGCAGGGCGCTCACGCTGTCAGAGAAGATTCTGATTGCACACCTAGATGATCCAAGTTCTGCGTTTGAACGCGGCGTGACTTACAACGACCTTCGCCCCGACCGAGTGGCGATGCAAGATGCCACGGCGCAGATGGCACTGCTGCAGTTCATGACTGCCGGCCTCGACAAGGTGTCAGCACCTTCGACTGTGCACTGTGATCACCTGATCCAAGCTAAAGAAAACGGCAAGGTTGACCTGCTTGCGGCAGAGGCGAATAACTCCGAGGTGTACGAATTCTTGGAGTCAGTCTCGGCTCGTTACGACATTGGTTTTTGGGGACCAGGATCGGGAATCATCCACCAAGTAGTACTCGAGCAGTACGCCTTCCCCGGCGGCATGATGGTTGGTACCGACAGCCACACCCCAAATGCTGGCGGCTTGGGAATGATTGCCATTGGAGTAGGCGGTGCCGATGCAGTTGATGTCATGACTGGCTTCCCGTTCAACCTGCGCTGGCCAAAGCTGATTGGTGTGCACCTGACCGGAGAACTCAATGGTTGGTCAGCCCCGAAAGACATCATCTTGAAGGTGGCCGAGATCCTGACCGTCAAGGGTGGGACTGGCGCAATTGTTGAATACTTTGGGGCAGGTGCGAATTCCATCTCATGCACAGGCAAAGCAACGATTTGCAATATGGGTGCCGAGATTGGTGCGACTACATCTGTCTTTGCCTATGACGAGGCAATGGGTCGCTACTTGGAGGCCACCGGCCGCCAAGAAATCGCTGCTGCTGCAAACGGACTGGCACGTCACCTGCGCTCGGACGACGAAGTGCTGGCAAATCCTGAGCAGTATTTCGATCAGGTGATCGAACTTGACCTTTCGACCCTTCGCCCTCATATCAACGGCCCTCAGACCCCAGATTTAGCAAGGGAAGTCTCGGCTCTTGGGGACGAGGCTCGCGCCGAGGGCTGGCCACTCGAAATCAGTTCGGCGCTTGTCGGGTCTTGCACGAACTCCTCGTATGAGGACATCACTCGTGCGGCTTCGATTTTGCGATTCGCCGCTGCAAACGGTCTGGCTGTCAAGGTCCCTCTCATGATCACTCCCGGTTCTGAGCAGGTTCGCGCAACCATCGCCCGAGATGAACTCCTCAGCACCTTCGAAGCTGCTGGCGCAACTGTGTTGGCGAATGCCTGTGGGCCCTGCATTGGCCAATGGGATCGGCCTACAGCGGCAAACGACCACCCGAACACCATTGTGACCAGCTACAACCGAAACTTTCCGAAGCGCAACGATGGCTCTGTGAACACGCTGGCCTTTGTCACCTCACCAGAGACAGTTGTGGCACTCGCACTTGCGGGGACGCTCGACTTTGATCCAATCAGTGACACGCTCACCAACGCTTCGGGTGAGCAAGTGCTTCTGCCCGAGCCCATTGGAGAAGAACTTCCTGCGCTCGGATTCACCCCAGGCGAGAACACCTTTGTGTCTCCCCCACAAGATCGCAGTGGGATCAGCGTCAAGGTTTCGCCCACCTCGGATCGCTTGCAGCTTCTCGAACCATTCGCCGCTTGGGACGGACAGGATTACCTTGACTTGCCGATCTTGCTCAAGGCCCAGGGGAAGTGCACCACGGATCACATCTCCATGGCTGGGCCCTGGCTCAAGTATCGGGGACACCTTGAGAACATCTCGGGCAACCTCTTTTTGGGCGCGATCAATGCCTTCACTGGCGAGGCCGGCCAGGGCAAAGACCAACTCGATGGGACAACAAAGTCCTTCCCGGATATTGCCAAGCACTACCACGAGGCGGGGGAACGCTGGGTGGCAGTTGGAGACGAGAACTGGGGCGAAGGTTCCTCGCGTGAGCACGCTGCCATGGAGCCCAGATTCCGTGGTGCGGCCGCAATCATCGTGCGAAGTTTTGCTCGCATTCACGAAGCCAATCTCAAGAAGCAGGGAGTGTTGGCCCTCACGTTTGCCGAGCCCGAGGTTTACGATGTGATTGGCGAAGACGACCGGATCAGCATTCTCGGCTTGGCAGACCTTCAGCCGGGCAAGCCCGTTGAGTGTCTGCTCACCAAACCCGATGGAACCTCATTGAGTTTTCTAGGCAACCAGACGATGAGCCCTGAACACATCGAGTGGTTCCGCGCTGGCTCTGCTCTCAACATCATCAGGGCTCGCACTGCCTAACGGGTTACCAATTTGCAGCAGGCGAGGGTTGCACATGTGCGACACCGTCCGTGATGCTGCACCTGCTGTCAGAGGGAGGGCCAGGTTGTGACAACGATCGCTGAGGAACCCCGCAGCCTTGCTCTGTCGCAGGCAGAACCACTCCCCCACATTCCTGGTTTAGATGGTCTTCGGGCCATCGCAGTCATGTTGGTGCTGTTCTTTCACGCGGACTTTCCTTGGATGCAGGGTGGGTTTCTTGGAGTGTCACTCTTTTTCACCTTGTCAGGATTCCTGATCACCGCTCTGCTGCTGCGGGAGTGGTGGAGTACCTCCTCAATTAGCGCCGGCAGTTTCTGGACACGCCGTTTACGACGGCTGACGCCAGCAGCATGGGCGGTGATTGCGGGAGTACTAGTCCTTGCCGTTTTCCGAGTCTGGGAGGACAGCCAACTTCGCGACCTTCGTAGCGACGTACCTTGGTCGATTGTCGACTTGGTGAATTGGCACTTCATTTCTGTTGGCACGAGCTACGGCGAAGCGTTTACGGCACCTTCCCCTCTCGAGCACTTTTGGAGTTTGGCAGTAGAAACTCAGTTCTACGCGCTGTTGCTGATTGTCATTGGCACTGTCCTAGTCCTAGGGAGACCCACGACCCGACGGGTTCGCCTCAACCGCCTGATTGCAACTCTTCTGGCTGCCACAGTGATGTCGGCCACGGCGAATCTGTTGTTGGCCAGAAACTCAATGGATCGGGCTTATTTCGGCACCGATACCCGAGCAGCCGAGATGCTGATCGGGGCCTTGCTGGCATGCGCGACTCTTCGACACCTTCGACTGGGTTCGCAGATTGCTCGCAAAGCCCTCGCTGCCGCCGCACTGCTTGGCGTCGTTGTAATCCTCGCCCTGAGCAATCTGGCCCGCTTGGACTCAACTTGGCTCTACCCCTGGGGCTTACTCTGCAGCGCTCTGTGCACCGCGCTCATCATTGGCAGCGTGATTCAGGGCGGAGTTCTGACTCGGGTGTTGCAAACTCGAGTGCTGGTCAATCTAGGCAGAATTAGCTACGGGATGTATCTCATCCACTGGCCAATCTTTCTGTGGCTGACCCCACAGCGAACCTCGCTTGGGCTGTGGCCGCTTTTCGCAGTGCGTATGGCCATCGTTATACCGCTAGCGCTGTTGTTGTTCCAGTTTGTAGAGCGGCCAATACGAACTGGCCTAGTACCCATCCGAAGTCGAGCAGTGGTTGTAGTTCCCCTCGCAGCAAGTGTTCTGGTGTTGGCCACCTTGGCTATCACCAGGGACCTTCCGCCTGCCCCAGCGTTTCTTCAACCGCGTGCAATGGGAGATATCTCCACCTCGAGTCCCAGGCTTGGGAAGCAGTCCGATTCAGCCCAAGAAGGCATAGCCTTTCTGCCTGTCCCCTCAACGATCGCACCGAGCACACCTGTCGCACCGGCAGCAACACCGGCCACTCCCCGCCCGCCAGCACGGGTGTTACTCGTAGGAGACAGCGTGGCAGCAAGCCTTCAGGACGCTCTGGCAGAGTCCCTAACGGCACGCGGAATCACATTTGCATCTGTCGCGACTCCAGGATGTGGGGTGATCGTGGGGGTCCCCGGCAAAGGCCCAGACAAGCCAATCACGATGATGGGCAATGTGAAGGTCGCTGAATGTGAGAATTCCATTCCGCAACGGCAAAGCGATTCCGTAGCCCAGTTCAATCCTGACCTAGTTGTTTCGCTATCAGTGTGGGAGGGCATTGATCGCACGGTTAATGACGTCTGGTATCAGTTCGGTACCCCCGAGTCAGACAGCATGTTGCAGCAGTTGTTCACCGATACCTATAACCGCCTGTCATCTGGCGGTGCGGCAGTGGCATGGGTACGCATGCCCGATACCGTTTCTGCGCCCAACACGCCGACCGGCAGCCCAAGCCCGCAGGACTTGCAGACTTCTGCACATTTGAGGGAACTGATTGATCGCTATGTGGCTGCTCAGCCATCTGGAACAGCTATCGACTTGGCCGGCTTTGTCTGCCCTGAGATTCCCTGTCCGAAGCAGAGAGATGGCCTCACGCTTCGTCCCACCGACGGCTTGCACTTCGATACTCCGGACGGGGCCCGCTACGTGGCCGAGCACATGAGCGACTTGATTACTCAGATGGACTTGAATCAGATTGCCAAGCAGTAAAGCCCAGTCAGTTCAGGCTCAGCCTGTTCTGGCCCGATCAGTTCCTGCTCAGTCAGTTTCTGGTCAGTCAGTGCCCGGTCGGCGGACCGTTTCGTGATCACTGGCCCACTCGACGTCATCGGGTAGAACTCCCCCGGGATAGGTCCGGGCCAAGTCATCGTGTGAGGGCGGACGTTGAGAACGCGACTCCTCGGGAAGCAGCTCAGAGATCGCTGACATCACCAGCTTGGTATCTTGATCAACCGATCCGCCTTCTAACTCAACGGCCGTTCCAACCACTATTTGCACCCGAGGCGGTCGAAGCACCTGAGTCACGTCTGGGAAGCGAGAACTACGCGGCCAGACCTGCTCGGTACCCCAAAGCCCAATCGGAATAATCGGCGCACCTGTGGCCTGCGCAAGCCGCACTGCCCCCCAGCGGCCTTGCAGTTCGGGGTTGAAGAAGGCTGAGCCCCGCGGGATCGTCCCTTGCGGCATGAGCGCCACCATCTCTCCTGCAGAGAGCGCATCCTCTGCAGCTCGAAGTGGGGCATCTGAGCCCGTACCCCGGTCAACTCTGATTCCACCGAGCGCAGTTACTACGTCGCCCACAAGTGGAGCATCAAAGACTTCTTTCTTGCCCAAGAACCGAGCGGGCCGGCCAGCGCGAGCCAAGAGAAAAGCAATTGCTAGAGGATCGAAGTAGGAACGATGGTTCCCTACTAAAATTGCTGGGCCCTCCGAGGGGAGATTCTCAACTCCCTCAATTCCAAATCGTACCCAGGGGAAGAGCTGCGGCTGAGCTAGCAACAAAAGCAACCGCTGCGGCTCAATGCCCGCAAACTTGGGCACACCCGGGGGAACATCAAAGTGCATCACTGGCCAACGCCTGAGTGTGGCTTGGGCATACATGCGGGGATCTGGATTGACAGCTCTAGGGTTACCCACGATGGACAGTAGGGGGACGTCGTAGTAGCTGTCTGAGTATGCATAGCTCTGCTCAAGGTCAACGTGATTGTTCTGAGCCCATAGCTTGATGGAACGTGCTTTGCCTTTACCCCACACAAACTCGCCATCAATGCTTCCGTCGTAGCAACCACTGTTTGTTCCGTAACGAGTGGCAACCACATCGTCAAAGCCGAGCGCTGCAGCAAGTGGTGTAATCAGATCAGCTGGGGTTGTCGTTGCCATCACTAGCTTGCGACCGACTGAGCGATGCTCATCTATCTCTTGAAGTGCGAAAGGCAAAACCGATTGCAAAAGGCGAGAGGTTGCTATCTCGGCGGCCTCTTGCACCAGCTCAACCGGCCAGCCTCGAGCCGCTCTCGCACCCTGTCGAGAGATCAGCATCGATGGCCAAGTCTCGCCAATCAGATTGAAGATCCCGAATGCGATGGACTCAATTCCAGAGGTCGAAGTTGACAGCAGTCCGACCTGCCTGAGCGCATCGCTGATGATCGGTCCGCTTGCTCCAGCTAGCAGAGTGCGATCAAGATCAAAGATCGCAGCGCCTGCGCCTGCCGCCTTGGTGCTATCTGAGCCGCTCTGCAAAATTTCCATAAGGGAACATTAGTGTTGGAACTCAGAAAATACCTTATGGATACTGCTTGGGAGTAAAAAGGCCGAAGGACTGGCGGGGGGAGCCAGTCCTTCAGCAGTTGAGCCATCAGATCGGGGGGAGACCCGATGACTCTGGCACGAGGGGGGCTTTCGCCCGCACCCCCGGCGTTTCTGTATGAGTAATAAGTTAGCCATTAGCAAGCAATCTTTCAAGGACCTTGTTCAGATAGTTGCTATCTGAATTTGTGATATACATTCCCTGTGGATCGCAAGCAATTGAAAGCCTTTATGGCGGTGGTCGAACTTCGCTCGTTCTCTGCTGCCGCACGCTCACTAGATACGGTGCAATCAAACGTGTCTGCCCATGTCTCGCGCCTAGAGAATGAGCTCGGGGTGACTCTCATCGACCGTGCAACCACCGAGCCGACTGACGAGGGCCGGGCGGTACTCAGCCGAGCACGCCGCATCGAGGCCGAGTTTGAAGCTCTTGACTCAGACGTTGCCTCACTTCGAGACGAGGTTTCTGGAACAGTGCGATTAGGCAGCATCGGAACGGTTGCTCGATGGCTTGTCCCTCCCCTACTCAACGACCTCGCGCTGCAGTTTCCGCTGGTCTCAGTCATCATTCTCGATGCCACCACAAGCTCGCTCGTATTGAACCTGCTCTCGGGTGCAGTTGACCTTGCCGTTGTAAACCTGCCGCTTGACGATGTAGAGCTCAAAGTAGACCCGCTCTTCGACGAGGATCGCGTGCTGATCGCCCCTCTGGCGCACCCTCTGTACGAGTACGAATCAGTCACCATTGAAGAGGTAGTGCACCATGAGCTTTTGCTTGAAGCACCCGGCAGTCCGTTCCGCGCCCAACTCGAGCAAGTCGCTGCAGAAGAAGGCGTACGCCTGCGACCCAAGGCCCAGTTCGATGGCATGAGACTGCTTGCATCGCTGGTGTTTAGCGGGTTCGGAGCCGGAATCGTGCCTGCATCCGCTGCGCCGACTGGCCTCGGCGGCGACTGGCGACGGGTTCCGATCTCTGGTGCAGCGGGCCGCTCAGTCGGTCTCGGGGTTCGGCGACGAAGCTTTCCATCTGCTGCGCAGCGCGCTGTGGCTGACTCAATTCGAACAGTCATAGCCCGAGAGGCAGCCGGACCCTCTGGCATCTATCCAGCTACAACAGTGACCAAGTAGCAGAACTCGCAGATTTCGGCCCTAGGCCGCGTCAACCCAACCCTCCGGGAGGTCCTAAGATGCAAAGCGAGAAGACCTCAGGAGAGCAGACGTGGCCGAGACAATCACCATCACCGATAATCGAACCGGTGAAGCAGTAGAAATTCCAATCCTCAATGGCGGAGTTGACTCCAAGGAGTGGAGCAAGCTCTTGCCAGGAGTCTGGTTTCAAGACCCTTCCTTTGGCACCACATCGGGCGCTTCCTCGGCAATCACCGAACTTGATGGCGAGAACGGGATTCTTCGCTATCGCGGCTACCCAATTGAGCAACTCGCTCAGAAATCAAGCTATCTAGAGGTTGCCTACCTGCTGATCTTCGGTGACCTACCAACGCCTGAGCAGTTCGAGGCTTGGCGCTACGAGATCACTCATCACACCTTCATCCATGAGAACCTGCGCAAGCACTTCATGGAGGGCTTCCATCACGACGCTCACCCGATGGGCATGTTGGTTTCAACAATCGCCGCCTTATCAACTTTTTACCCAGAGGCTAAAGACATCGAAGACCCAAGCGTGGTCATGAAGCAGGTCATTCGCCTCATCGCCAAGATGCCCACGCTGGCAGCTGGCGCATACCGCCATTCCGCAGGAATGCCCTTCGTCTATCCAGACAACAGCTTGGACTTTGCTGCCAACTTCTTATCCATGATGTGGAAGACCGCCGAGCCGCGATACGACGCCAACCCTGTCTTATCTAGGGCTCTCGACGTGTTGTTCATCTTGCATGCTGATCACGAGCAGAACTGCTCAACTACAGCGATGCGCACTGTTGGGTCCTCTCACGCAGATCCATACAGTGCAACGGCCGCCGCAACTGCAGCGCTCTACGGGCCTCGTCACGGCGGAGCAAACGAGGCCGTCATCAAGATGCTTAACGTGATTGGCTCAATCGACAATGTGCAGTCGTATGTTGATGCAGTCAAGCGCGGCGAGATGCGTCTTCAGGGGTTTGGACATCGCGTGTACAAGAACTACGACCCCCGTGCACGCATTATCAAGAAGACAGCCGATGAGGTCTTTGAGGTCACAGGAAAGAGCCCGCTGCTTGACATTGCGCTCAAGCTTGAAGAGGTTGCCCTCAGCGATGAGTATTTCCTGAGCCGCAAGCTTTACCCGAATGTCGACTTCTACTCGGGGCTGATCTATCAGGCGATGGGTTTCCCGATGGACATGTTCACGGTGCTTTTTGCCATTCCTCGCACTGCCGGTTGGCTGGCTCACTACATTGAGCTTTTGGATCAAGACTCCCGGATTTGTCGGCCACGGCAGCTCTATATCGGGAAGCCCGAGCGCGATTACGTTCCAATCGAGACCCGTACTGACGCGCAGGCTGGATGAGTTCTTCCGGCTCGGGGCGTCAACCTGATGTCACCAACATCACGATTGAGCGTGCAACCATGGAACTCCGGTTGGAGTTCGACGATGGTATGAGCGGGACCATCAACTTGATGGAGTTGCGACTGCACTGCCCCTGTGCCACCTGTCGCGCAGCCCGACAGGCTGGGCGCGCGGCTTGGCCAACCTCTAGCAACGAGCAGGCCCTCGAACTCACTGATGCCTCCCTAGTTGGTGCATGGGGGCTTGGCATTACCTGGAACGACGGTCACGCTACCGGGATCTACCCCTTTGCTTCGCTGCATGATTGGGTTCGACTAGGTCACCCCACATTTGCACCCGATTCTGGGTTGGGGAACTGAGCTACTCGTGGACTTTCGCCTGAGCTCCGAGTTGCAGGCACTCTCGAATGAGGCGCACGAAGTTGGAAAGATGGCTGCAGCGCAGCAAGAGATTCGGGAGGATTCTTGGCTTGTCGGAACCTCACGGGAGTTCTCTCAGGAGCTAGCAGCACGTAACTGGCTCGGTATGACTTGGCCGGTAGAACAAGGTGGGGGCGGCCGAACTGCCCTTGAGCGGTTCATAGTTTTTGAGGCACTCATTGCCGAGGGAGCGCCCGTTGCTACCTCTTGGTTCGCAGACCGGCAGATCGGCCCAACCTTGTTGCAGTTCGGGACCCAACAGCAAAGAGACCGTTGGCTTCCTGACATCATTTCGGGAACCTCGGCTTGGTGTATTGGCATGAGCGAACCCGCAGCGGGGTCCGACGTTGCGGCGCTGCAGACGAGCGCAGTTCGAGTCTCCGAATCTGACGGGGCAGCCAACAACAACGTGTGGAGAGTGAACGGGCAGAAGGTCTGGACTTCTGGAGCAGCCCAAGCTGACTGGTGCTACCTGATCGCGCGCACCGATCCAACTGCACCTCCTCATGCTGGACTCTCGGAGTTTGTAATCGACATGACCACCCCTGGGATTGAGGTACGGCCGATTCTTGATGCAACCGGAAATGCCCACTTTTGCGAGGTGTTCTTCACTGATGTTCAAGTGCCAGCAGATCACCTTGTTGGAACCCTCAATGGCAGCTTTAAACAAGTCATGCGACAGATGGAACACGAGCGCGGAGGAATTGATCGACTCGTCTCAAACAGGGCGCTGTACCTTGATGCAGTGAAGCAGGCAGACATGAGCGACCCTCGTATCCGTGACGAGTTTGCTGCTTTGGAGTCGGGCTACACAATCGGCCGACTCTTAGTCCTCAGAGAGGTGCTGCAGCAAGCACCTGCCGGTTTCTCGGCGGCCACAAAGACGCTGTGCACCGAGTTTGAGCAGCGCGTAGCCGAGTTCTGCGTAAGAGTTGCCGGTGCAGAGGCCATGTGCTCCGGAAGGGTTGCGCGCAATATCTGTTACGCGCCGGCCTACACAATCATGGGCGGCACGACCAATATCTTGCGTAACATTGTGGCAGAACGAATGTTGGGACTACCGAAGGAATCGGCCAAGCGTTACAGCTGATGCCGAATTGATGCACCACTCAGGAGCAAGCCCCGAACGAAACGCTGACCTCTCTCAGATTTGTGCCGAGTACTGGGCTCTGTCGCTAGAGAACAGCCCGCTCTCTGCGACTCTGCTTGGAGTGCACGATTTCGACGATCGCCTCGATGACTTGTCGCTTGAAGCTGAGCAAGGTCACCGCGCAGCTCTTCATGGGTTGCGTGTGCGTAGCTCAGCGCTTAGTGATGCCAACCTGAGCATGGCAGATACGGTGACACGCTCAGTTCTTCTTCATCAGCTGCAAACGGGTATCGAATCAGCAGACTTACGTCTGATTGAACTTGCCTCTGATCAGATGGACGGCCCGCACGCAGCGCTGCTCATGCTCGCCCCACAGCTCACGTACCCCGAGCCTGAACAGGCTCAGGCAGCTTTGGTCCGCTACGCACAGGTCCCTCGAATGCTGAGGCAGGCAATACAGCGCTTCAGTGCAGGCCTTGCTGCGGGGCGAACCCCTTCTGAGCGGGTCATTGGCCGGTCGCTGCACTCACTGGATTCCTATCTGGCTTCGAGCCCCGATGAGGATCCATTCCTTGCGGCGGGATTACCCGAGGGGTGGTCCGAGACAGAGCAATGGCAGAGTGAGATGGCTCAGTTAGTTCGGGAATGCATTCGGCCCGCCTTTGGGGAATATCGCGATGCGCTTCGAGATCAGATCGCCCCGTCAGCTCGCTCAGATGACCAGCCCGGATGGTGCTGGCTACCTGACGGGGAGGAGTTGTACGCGGCGTTGATCCGCTCACACACCACCTGTGAACTCTCTGCCAACGAACTGCACGACCTAGGCCGACAACACACAGAGGTCACCCTGCCAGCAGAGTATTTAGCTATGGCAGAGCAACAGCCAGACCCAGGGGATGAACTCTCGGCAAGCTTCAGAACGCTGCAGAACACGCCCGGGTCGGATCAGAGCGCTGCTCCTAGCAGTCTCGCTGCCATCTTTGAGTGTCTGCGCACCAACCCGGCGCTGCGCCATGTGGACGCAGCCGAGATTGTTGAACTTGCCGAGCGAAGTGTGGCTCGGGCGACGCAAGCGCTCCCGGAGTATTTTTCTTTGCTGCCAAGTTCGCCATGTTTGGTGTCTCCGATCCCCGAGTTCCTAGCCGCCGACGCACCCTACGCGTACTACTTCCCGCCAGCCATCGATGGAACGCGCGCTGGTACCTACTTCATCAACACCTCTCACCCAGAACAGGCCTCGCGCACCGAGGCTGAGTCCATTGCTTTCCATGAGGCCGTTCCAGGGCATCACCTACAAATTGCGATTAGCCAGGAACTCACAGGACTCCCGGAGTTTCAACGCCACGATGGCCCTACTGCCTACATCGAGGGATGGGCCTTGTACGCCGAACGCCTCGCCGATGAGATGGGCTTGTATTCAGACCGGGTTGCCCGATTTGGAATGCTGGCGGCTGATTCTTGGCGATCTGCCCGACTTGTGGTCGACACCGGACTGCATGCACGGGGTTGGTCCCGCCAACGCGCCATTGACTATTTCGAGCAGCACACACCCGTTCCGAAAGATCAGATACCCGGTGAAGTGGATCGCTACTTAGCCATCCCTGGCCAAGCGCTCTCCTACAAGGTCGGGCAACTTGAGTTCCTGCGACTGCGCTCCTTTGCAGAAGATGCCCTCGGAGAACGGTTCGAGTTGCCCGCTTTTCATGACACAGTGCTTGGTTCTGGGGCAGTCACCCTGCCCGTGCTCGCCAACCTTGTCGAGGCATGGGTAGCGGGGCAGACAGCCCGCCCGGTCAACGGGTCAGACTGAGTTCCTCGTTCAGAATGCTGGCCAGTTCGAGGGGGCGATCACCTTGGATACTGTGGCCAGCACCTTCGATGACCTGCACGCGAGCCTCGGGTTGGCGAACGAGAAGCTCAGACACATCCTCATCGTCGACTACTGGACTGAGCGCACCCCTGAGCAACAGGTAGGGCGCTTGAACATCGGCAACCTCTCCCCACAAGTCCCCCGCGAACGTTGCTGCGTCGCCATCTTCAGGGTTGGCGATCGACTCCTGCAGGATTGGCCGGCGGTCATAATTCCACTCCCACGAGCCATCGGGAAGTCGGTGCGCATTGTGCAAAATACCGCGTCGCAACGAATCGGCAGACCGCGTGGGATTGAACTCTGCAGTCCGGTCGAAGATCTCCGTGAAGGATGCAAAATGCTGAGGCCCTTCGATGAATGCATGTACTTCGGCCGCTTTGTTGCGAGTAACTCCGGGAGTCACATCAATGATCACGAGTCGCTCAACTAGCCAGGGGTAGGTGGCAGCCAGAACGTTTGCAGTGAGTCCGCCTAGTGACATCCCAACAAGCACCGTTGCGGCGGGGGCAAATTTGTCAATCATCGCTGCAGCATCATCAGCATTGTTCTCTGGTCCGTACCCGCCATCGGTTCGCCAATCCGAATGCCCGTGCCCGGCTAGGTCGATCGCAAGGATTGAACACGGTCGAAGCGCTAGGGCGACTGTGTCCCAGGTATGAGCGTTCTGAGCCCCGCCGTGCAGAAGTACCAACTCTGGCGGGCCATCGCCCCATTTCAACGCAGAAGCAACCCTGCCATCGGGCAATTCATGACTCACTCGCGTGACTTGAGCTTGGCCGTCCCAAGGCAGTGCGTACTCGTTGCAGTTGCCCGCGAAGTGCGAAAACTCGTTATAGACAAACTCTGCAGAGTCGGGATTTTCGCTTGAGGAAGGGACCTGCGAATCAGGGTTGTTCTGTTCAGCCATGGTGGCCATCCTCGCGCGTTCCTGCACTCCGTGGCATCTGTTGTCTCAGGTTTGATCTGATTCTGCCGATAGAGAGAGGATGGCAGCGCCGGCCGATTCCCCGAATCTCGTAGTAGGGACTCATGTCAGCCCGCTGTGGTATTCGCACCACCATGTTGAGCAATACGACCGCTGCGTTCAGATTGGCAAACGACATGTGTGCCGACGTTGTGTGGTGTTGTATCCGCTAGTTCTGCTCAGTACAGCGGCCCTGATGGCCTTGGGAGTTTCGATTGTTCCCATTCTGGTGCTGGGAATGTGGATACTTCCGCTACCCATGACCTTGGACTGGATCGCCGAGTATCTCGGGCAGGTTCGCTACTCCCCTAGTCGCCAAATCCTGCTGACGGCTCTTGCTGCGCCTGCTTTGGGCTGCGCATTTGCGCTGCACTTGCAACAGGCATTCAGTCCAGTGGCCCTTGCGCCGATGACTCTTTACGTTCTGCTGTGTTGCGCCGCTGTCATGTGGAGATCACGAAGAGCTAGGGCATTCCAAGGATTCGAATCTACGAACGACTCCGCTCAGGTGGCCCCTCTTGGCACCCAAGTTGAACCGCCGGAATGGGAACAAGCCTTCCTGACCGAAGAAGCCGAGCGCACTGCTGCTTTGCATGCCCTCCTGAAATAGTTCGGACTCGTCAACACCAGCCCAGCGATCTCGAACCCGACCCTAGGTAGCGTCGGCCGGTTTGCGTCGGTGCGCCCATCGGCCAGCCAGCGGCGCAATCACAATCCAGCTCAACAACATCAAAGTCGGAGAGACAAAGGCAAGCGGGATCGTCACTAAAAACATGGTAAATGGGATCATCGACCCGACTACCTGCCAGCGATAGACCTGGGTCGAGGCTGGCGTTTGCATGAGTCCTGCCCGCTGAGCGTGCCACAAGAGAACTGTCTCAAGGCCACTCACCGCAGCAAGGGACAGGGCGAATAGAACCCCAGAAATGGGGTTGCTCTCGTATTCGCCGATCAGCGAAGTCGGGAATGGCAGGAACGCGACACTAGCTAAGTAACACATACAAATAGTGAGGTACCGCTTGTCGAACCGTCCGATGCGGGCGAAGAAGCGGTGATTAGCCATCCAGTATTTGGCAAGAAGAGTAAAGGCGACACCGAAGGAGACGAATTTTGGAGTCAAGTCCCCCAGAGCGTTCAGAATCGACGCTGAATCGTTGGGGTTCCCCGACATCCGAGGCAGGCGCAGGTCGAGCACCAAAAGAGTAAGTGCTATCGCGAACACTGCATCAGTGAAGAACGCTATTCGGCCGAATTCAGGCTCCTCGCCGCGTTCCCAGAACGTCACTTCGCCGGGGGCGGGAGGGTCTGTTGACTCGTCACGCTTCGGTTCATCAGCATCTGCAGCCACAGCTTTCACTCTAGTCGTCAGCTATCCCCGTGATTCTGTTCGGTGCCAGAGGTTCGGCAGGCGATGCGGGGTCCCGGCAGAAGAAACAGTCAGGGAGAGCTAGAGCGGTTGACCCGGAGGGAGTGCAGGGCTCGCTAGGTGCGTTCGAAAGATTGCTCGGCGTTCTTATTGATCTGCGTTCAGCAGGTCTTGCATCTGTTCGATCTCTGCTTCTTGAGTGTCGATAATCTCTTGAGCCAACTTGAGCGCAGCGGGATTCTTGCCATCCTTGAGCTCGGTTTGGGCCATCTCAATTGCGCCTTCATGGTGAGCAATCATGAGTTCAAGGTAGAGCTGATCGAGTTCAGCCCCAGTCGCTTGTGAAAGCTCGTTCATCTGTGACTCTGTCATCATGCCGTTCATCTCACCGCCGTCCATCTCAGCACCGTCCATATCAGCACCGTCCATCTCACCGCCGTCCGAACCATGGCCGGCCATATCATGGCCGTCACCGGTAGCGGTGTCGCTGCTCATGCCCTAATCCTTGAGCCAGGTTTTCATCTGTTCAATCTCTGGGGCCTGAGCATCACGAACTTGCCGGGCAATCGCCCGGACAGCTTCGTCTGACCCCGGGCTCGAATCGGGCTGAGCGAGGACCAGATCTGACATCTCTACGGCTTGTTGATGATGCGGGATCATCCCAGTTACGAAGACCACGTCCGCACTGTTATGCACCTTCGCAGACTCGCTTCCAGCGGCAGGGTCAGCGGTTGAGGTCGAGGTTTCTTGGGAGTCCTGCGCATTCGAGCATCCAGCGGCAAACAGCATCAGGGTCATTGCATGTGAGGCGCCCAGAATCAGACGGTTTGCAGTTCTGAGCACTTGGGTGGGCATGAGGTCCTTCACCACCCTCAGTTTAGGTGTGAAGGCTGAACCTCAGCGGGCAGCTCACCGAGTGCGTTTGAGCGGAGACTCAGGATTACTGTGCAGTTCCATTCGCGTGGGTATGGTCAGGAGCCGCACAATCGTGGCATTCCGGCTCAAACGTGGCGTGCGCAATGTTGAAGCGATCATGCACCAGCACTCTCGCCGCATCAGCTAGTTCCTGAGCACGATGCAGGTCTGTTCCGTCTTCAAGCTCTAGGTGTGCAGTCAGCGCAGTGGCCTCAGAGTCAATTGCCCAGATATGAAGGTGATGGGCGGAACGAATGCCTGTCATCGACTCAATCCCAGCAAGTACCTCGTCGGGATCAATCCCCTTGGGGGTGACCTCGAGAAGCACCATCACCGTGTCTTTCATGAGTCGCCAGACACCCACCAGAATCAGCGCCGAAATCAGAATTGAGGCGGCGGGATCCGCCCATTCGGCATTGAAGAAGTAAATCCCCGCAGCCGCCACGATGACGCCAAGCGAACCGAGGGCATCGGCTACTAGATGCCAAAAAGCCGCACGAATATTTAGGTTGCTGCCTGCACTGCGACTGAGGTACCAGGCACTGCCACCGTTGACCACAAGACCCAGAAACCCAATCGCGGCCAGAGGCAGTGGGTCAAGCGTGTTCGGATTCGAGAATCTTCCGATTGCAGTGACCACCACCCAGCCGGTCAGAGCGAGCAGGACTGCCCCGTTCAGCAAGGCGCCCAGAATCTCGGCTCGGGCCAACCCGTAGCTTTGGCGAGCCGTAGCTGGACGAGTAGCGAGTCTCTGGCCGATAAGTGCCACGATCAGAGCCACCACATCGCTGGCGTTGTGTAGGGAGTCGGCAAGCAGCGCTAGCGAGCCGAGTATCAACCCAACTGCGACCTGAGCGCCGAGCAGCAGCGTGTTTGCACCAATGGCAAACACGAGCGCATTCTTCTGCGCCCTACGAACATCATGGCCGTGGCCGTGGCGGTGGCCGTGAGCATCGCTGTGAGCAGGATGACTGTCCTGCTGCCCGCTTGTGCTCATACATGGATGGTACTGCCGCCCACCGATTACCCACTGCCCAGCTGTTGGCAACGCCCGCCACTGCGTGCGCCACCGCGTGCGCCATCGCGTTGCAGCTACTGATGAACGCCTCTAGAGGCGGAGATCACCTACTCCCCTTTCATCAAATCCACGAAATTTGCAGATACATCTAAATGAGCGGAATCAGCGGGTTAAATCGGTGAATATCCTGAGTTTCCGGTGCAGATGCAACAAAAGGGTTACCATTACCCGAATGCCCACCTATAAGCCCAGCCAAGTCGCCGAGATTTTGGGAGTGAGCCCCGACACTGTTCGCAGATGGTGCGAGGAGGGCAAATTGAGAAGCTCCGAGAGCAGTGGGCGTGGTCGAATCATTGATGGCATCGACCTAGCGGCTTATCTGAGCACGCAGGGCGCAGCGTACGAACCAGAATCGGTTCTGCACCAATCGGCTCGCAACCGCTTCACGGGCATCATCACCCGCGTAGAACGAGACAAGTTGGTAGCGATCGTAGAGATCCATTCCCCGCCGCATCGCCTGGTGTCGATGATGACCCGAGAGGCAGCGGATGAGCTCAATCTGCAACCAGGCGACTTAGCAACCGCTGCAGTCAAGTCAACCAACGTGGTCGTTGAGTTGCCACAGGCTTAGCCCGCAGAACCGACGCAGCCCGCAGAACAAGACAGGACTAGACAGATCTCAACAGAACTGACGACAGAACAGTTGACTATGCGAACTCCAACTTCTTTGAGCTACTCACAGCGGGATGCCAAGGTGATTCACCGCCAGGTCCGCAGGCAGCGCTCCGCTCGACATGCAATCAGGATCGCCACAGCGCTGCTCAGCAAAGTCGCGTTCAGCACAGGACTGCTCGGAACTGCTCTACTCGGCACCGGATGCAGTTCGACCTCGGCTGACAATCAATCTGCTGACACTCAATCCACTAATGCCTCCCAAGAACTGTCGGGCAGCATCTTGGTCTCTGCAGCAGCAAGCCTGGATTCTTCGTTTACTCAGATCAGCAAGGCCTTTATGGAACAGCACCCCAAGGCCAAGGTCACGCTCAACTTCGGCTCCTCCGGACAGATCGCAGCGCAGATCGAACAGGGGGCTCCCGCCGATATCGCAGCATTTGCAGATACTGCCCCGATGCAAGCCCTCGAAGAAGCACAGTTCGTTCTTGCACCATCGAAGATCTTTGCCCGGAACTCTCTGACAATCGTGACGAAGGCGAATAACCCCAAGAACATCAAGTCGCTTGCCGACTTGGCCACCGTTGGGACGGTCTCGCTATGTGTTCAGACTGCCCCCTGCGGCAAGTTCGCTGATCAATCCCTCACTACCGCAGGGGTGAGCATCGCAGAGTCGAACATAACCCGCGGGGCCGATGCACAAGCCACCTTGCGCGCGGTAACTGAGGGGGATGCCGAAGCAGGCATTGTCTATGCAACCGATGCCAGCCCCGACGCTTCTGTGGCCATTGAGCAGCGCTTCAACATCAACAATGAGTACCCAATCGCTGTGACAAGGTCGAGTTCGCAGCGGGTAGTTGCTGCTGCATTCATAGAGTTCGTGTTGTCAGCAGCGGGACAGAGCGTTTTGAGCCGAGACGGGTTTCTAGCTCCGTGATCACATCCTCTAACTACCGCAGAATACTGCTCGTGCCGGCATTGGCAGCAGTTGCAGCGCTGTTCTTTGTGGTTCCCCTTATTGGACTTCTGCGGCGCGCTTCTTGGTCAACTCTCGTGAGCGACTTGTTATTGTCCGACTCCCTGAGCGCACTGAGGCTCTCGCTGACCTGCTCGCTGAGCGCAACAGCCCTAGCTGTGCTCTTTGGTCTGCCGTTGGCTTTGATCCTCGCTCGAGGAGAATTCTGGGGGCGGTCACTTTTACGAGGGCTGATTTTGTTGCCGTTGGTCCTTCCACCAGTAGTTGGTGGCATCGCGCTCCTGACTGCGTTCTCACGAACCGGAATCATTGGGGAGTACCTCTACGACTGGTTTGGGATCCAACTGACCTTTAGCACCGCAGGAGTAATTTTGGCAGAGACCTTTGTTGCGCTGCCCTTCTTTGTCATTACTGCAGAGGCCGGACTGCGCTCCTTTGATTCACAGTTTGAGGATGTTGCTCGCACCTTGGGGGCCGGACCGAGCGAGACATTACGGCGAGTTACGCTGCCAATCATCGCTCCCAGTCTGATCGCAGGAACTGTGCTGGCTTGGGCCCGTGCACTCGGCGAGTTCGGCGCCACCATTACCTTTGCTGGCAACATTGTTGGACGCACGCAGACCTTGCCGCTAGCGATTTACGCCCAGTTGGATTCCAACCCAGATGCAGCAATCGCGCTTAGCTTGGTCCTCCTGTTTGTCTCGCTCACTGTCCTCATTGCTTTACGAGACAAATGGCTGCGTCCGATCTGACCCCAATCGGAAAAAGCAGAATCCCCTGCCGGAGCAGGGGATTCTTCGGGTGGGCGTACGCAGACTCGAACTGCGGACCTCTTCCGTGTCGAGGAAGCGCTCTAGCCAACTGAGCTATACGCCCGAGCGGATGCGAACTTAGCAGGAGTTGAGCAGGAGGCGACATCTCAGAGCTGCAAGGAGGAATGAATGTTCTCCTACTCGGCAGTCAGGCGTTGGAATCGGAGCCTAGAACTGCATCATCGACCTCGGGTGGGCCGAGCACCCCAACCGCAATCACGACCAGCAGGCCAACCAGAAACTGCAACCAAATCCCAGAGCCAGGGCCGCTGCGGCTATTGCTAGCACCAAGGCCCCATTCTGCAACTGCTAGGAGCATCAAGGTGGTTCCGCTGAGTACCGCCAGGACTCTTCCAGCTCGCCCGCGCTCTGCCGCAATGAGAACTCCCGAGACTGCTAGTAGCACAGCGCAGACCACGGTCATCCAGCCTCGTCCAAGGCCCCCGTTGGCTGCTGCCCAACCTGTCTCTTGGGCGCGGGTCCCGTAGCGGAAGGCATAGTCGCGCCAAGGCATCAGGCTTGAGGCTCCGGTAACGAGTGCCGAGACGAGCAGGACTGCAGTCAGAATCAGGTCGCGTCGATCGGATTTGACCGGTTCCGCCACGCTTACCGGCAGAGTTCCACCGAGAGGTGAACTCTGCGAGAAGCTGACCTCTGGCGATCCACTACTACTGCTGGGCAGGCCTGCCTGAGGTGCGGGAGGTGCGGGTGGGTAGGACCAAGGGGTTTCGGGCTGCGACACCCAGCTAGTTTGCCTCAATTCAACGGGTCGCCCCCTAGGGCGAGGATGCATTTCTGAGAAAAATCAGAATGGGCTCTGTCAGGCAGTTTGCCCGACAAAGCCCATCAGTTGAGGCGACGAGGGGAATCGAACCCCTGTGCAAGGCTTTGCAGGCCTCTGCCTAACCACTCGGCCACGTCGCCAGAATCTCATGCTAGCGGTCCGAGCAGCAGTTCCGTAACTAGGAGGAATTGCTATCCCCTGAAATAAAACGAAATGATCCCGGCCACGAGTGGCCGGGATCTATGGAGCGGACGACCGGGTTCGAACCGGCGACCTCAACCTTGGCAAGGTTGCGCTCTACCAACTGAGCTACGTCCGCGAGGCCGTTGGATCGTAGCAGACCCTTCAGCTACGGCAAGTTGAGCGGGGCAGCAGTGCTGAATACTCACCAAACAGCACTGCTACCAACCACTCTGCTCCCCCGCGCCCCTAATCAGATTTGCGAGCTCAACGGCCATCGCAACCTCTGTAATCCCATCCACCATCGACACCCGATTCCGGTCCGAAAAACTGAGCGCAGCGATGTCGCGATCTTGGCGGCCGCGCACCGTCAGGTCGGCATTGATCGCAAAGACATCTATGACAGGGGTCCAACGGCGGTCATTTGCAATCACTACTCGGTACTCGGTGACGAGAACCGCAGCGGGGCGACCCAGCATCTGCCCGGTGAGCAGTGCTACGACTCCCTCCCCAGCAGGTAGCAGCGCACCACACACCGAGAGCGCAACATGTGCAGCCTCTGCGTCCTCGGGGCGGAGTCGAAGTACCGCTGACTCAAAATCTGTTACGCCACCTGATGCTCGCCGTGCGGATTGCGACTGGGCCGCACTTGGCTGGGCGGCACTTGGCTGGGCCGCACTTGGCTGACTAGGGGCAGCGAACGTTTCCCAATCAGGCTGATCAGACTGGCGTGGTTCCCACAGGTCGTCTTGGGAGCCTTCAGGTGAAGCTGCAGGCGTCGCGTACTGGGGCTGCGAGATTCTTTCCGGGCCGCTTGAGAACAACGGATTGCTCTGCTCTGGCACAACCGGAGGCAACCACGCCCCGTTGTCAATCACCTCGGCTTCATCAATGGCGTCATCGAAGTGGTCCACAGGGTCGGCACTAAAAACTGAACCTAATGAATCCTGTGCCTGCCGAGAGTCCGGCTCGGCTGAGGTCTGCGAATCCGAGAAATCGTCAAAGCCAGAATCCGGATCATCAGAAAGCTCGGTCCACAGATCAGAGGAATCCTGAAGCGATGGATCTGCAGTGCTCCAGTCCTCAGCGCCCAAAGAATCTGCCTGTGACCCAGAATCCTCTTGTGACCCTGCATCGGTCTGGGCCGCAGAATCGGCTTTAGGTGCAACAGTCCAGAGTCCCTCGGATGCCCGAGATGAGGCTTGCCCGACGATTTCTACATTGTCGGATGCGACAGTTGAGAACAAACCATGCGAGGAGTCCAGGTTGGTTTGATCATCTATGTCAGACACTTGGGCTCCTTGTTTCGCTAGTAGGAATTCAGCTCTCTCCATAGGCTAGAGGTGACTGCCTAGAGATCCCCCTGAGAGGACAAACTCTTTGTGAAGATCTGCACCGATTGGGCAACCAACTCAGCGCCATGAGCGGAAAGCTGCAGCTGAGATGTGGCTTGGATCCCTTGCGGACTCATCTTTGGCAGAGTTTTTGCAATGACCTCAACTAACTCAGCATCGCCGAGTTTGTTGGCGACAGCATCAAGTTGGGTGTCGAGGAACACTAAACAGAGCGCGTCCTCATGGGTCTGAACCGCTGGGTCCTGGGCTCGTTGTTCCTTGCGAATAATGCAACCCACCCGGGCCACAAACTCTGGTGAATAGCCGCAGTTCACTAGCAGTTCCCCAACAGCTTCCGCTTGGCGCTTCTTGGCTTGAGAACGCCAGCGCAAATAGCCGGATCTGCCAGCCGGATAGTCCGTTCGGGGGTACACCCACCGCATGAAATGATGAGCCCTCGCTGCAAGCAACTGTGCTTCATCGGCCTCGGGGTCAAGTTGCTCAACCCAAGCTGTCATCATGGCAGCGTGGAGCGGTTCCTTGGGATGCGAGGCACCCTGATACTCCAACGTGTTTGGATCTTGATCATTGGCTCCGTCGATCTGCTCGCAAGCTGATGCGTACTGGGCAGAGAACCGCTCAGCCTCGTCAACCACGCTCTGCCTCGGGACGTAGATCCACCCTCAGGACCAGAACCCCATCTTCGAGGGTGGCTGCTGCATCAGCAATCAGTGCGAAGTCCTGAAAGTCCGACTCTGCCTGCCGGATGAAGTCCTTGCGCGCTTCCCCCTCTACCGGAGGGATGTTTCGACGTTTGACTGAGGAGGCTCTCTCGGCGAAACGCTGGATCATTGCATCAGGATCAAATTCGGCCATTGGGTCAGGCTATCGAACTGCCGAGCGAGCGCTTGACTCAACGCTTAGTCGGGCCGGGTGACACGCCAAAAAATGACAGTCGCAATGGTGACGATGACAGCGAGCAACAACAGCCCAGCTATGGCCATAGAGAGGCGAGAGCTGGGGTCTGTGCCTTCAGCCCCCAACATGGTCAGGCTCAGGGTCCCAACGAACTGATGCAGCAGAACGGTTGCGCTCATCGCGTGCTGCCTAGCGCCCGGAGCAAGTCGTTCGCCACGTCTTCAGTTGCTTCTAGGCCTGCCGAAATGCGAACCGTCCCTGGCGTGATCCCGGCTGCTGCAAGCTCGTCTGGCAGCAGGTTCACGTGGGTAGTCGACGCGGGATGGGTCACAAGCGTTTCTGGACCACCCAAAGAGGTCGCTAGCTGACAGATCTGGGTGGATTCAACAAAGCGCTTTCCGGCATCGAACCCACCTGCAAGGTCAATGGTGAGCAAACCTCCGCTGTGGCGCAACTGCTTCTGCGCAAGTGCAAACTGAGGGTGAGAGGCCAAGCTTGGGTGGCGAACCTCGGTCACGGAATCCTCTGACTCGAACAGAATCGCAAGGCGTTCAGCGGTGGCCGTCTGTTGACGCAGGCGCACGTCAAGGGTTCGCAATCCCCGCAGCCCACCCAGCGCATCAAAGGGCGCAGCATTAGCGCCCTGCAGCACGGCGAAACCCCAGATCCAATCCATCAATTCATGCGTGCCGGCTACTACTCCGAGTGTGATGTCATTGTGGCCGCCGATTGCTTTGGTTGCGGAGTGCATGACGAGGTCAATTCCGAAGTCCAAGGGACGCTGAGAGAGCGGCGTTGCAAAAGTCGAATCAACTGCCTTCATGGGACCTGGGATTGCAGCAAGCTGTTCCAAATCCACTAGGTCAAGACGCGGATTCGCGGGAGTCTCAGCTAGGAGCAACATGGTGCGTCCCGGAATGACTGCCGCACGCCAAGCTTCTGGGTCGGCGCAATCAACAAAGCTCACATCTATTCCAAAGCGTGGACATACAGACTGCAGAAGCATCTGCGTACCTGCATATAACTGATGCTGACTCACAATGTGATCACCCTTGGAGCACAGCCCAAGCACTACTGCCGCAATTGCACCCATCCCAGAACCAAACGCTCGTGCGGCCTCGGCACCCTCGAGGTCTGCAATTGCCTCTTCAAATGCGTTCACTGTGGGGTTGCCATAGCGGGTATAGAACTGCGCCGCGCCAACTGCCGTGGCCATCTTTCGACCCTCTTCAACAGTCGGGGTCACGAAGGTGGATGTGGCCCACAAAACAGGCGCCAAGGAGGAGCCATTGGCACTTCGGCCAGAGCGAATCGCCAAGGTCTCTGGCTGTAGTGCATTCTCGGGCGTGGGTTCGGTGGTCATGCGTGCTCCTCAATGAACTGTGCAATTGGTGAGGACAACTGGGCGGTCTCGATGAGGAACCCATCATGGCCGTGTGGGGAATCAATTTCGAGCCACTTGCTGCCGCTACCTGCCTCGAGCAGACCCTGATGCAGTAGTCGCTGCTGCACAGGTGGGTACAGGGTGTCAGAAGTTACTGAAGCGACCAATGCAGGAGCCAGTACGCGACTCAACGCTGCCGCAACTCCGCTGCGACCGCGGCCGATGTCGTGAAAGTCCATCGAGCGATTCAAACGTATGTAGCTATTGGCATCGAAACGGTCCACGAGCTTTTCACCTTGATATTCAAGGTAGTTCTCTACGTCGAAGCTGTGGGTAGTTTTGAAGTCCACAGGATTGGCACTTCGCCTAGAGAAGCGCTCCGAAAACACCTGATCAGTGCGATAGGTAACTTGCGCTGCCATGCGGGCAATGGCCAACCCGCGATGCGGCCCGTTGCCTTCCCCTGCGTCGTAGTAATCGCCGCCCTGAAAGCCGGGGTCGGCCTCTATGGCGCTTCGGCCGATATGGCTCCAAGCAATCTGCTGCGCAGAGGCCTGAGCAGTGGCCGAGGCTAGAACCATTGAGCCAACTCGTTCTGGGTACATGATCGACCATTCAAGGGCCTGCATGCCTCCCATGGAACCACCCAGAACGCAACGCCACTTGTACACACCAAGGGCATCTGCGAGTGATGCCTGTGTGCGCACCATGTCGTGGATGGTCACAACTGGAAAGGAGGAGCCGTAGGGCCGGCCCGTGGTCGGATCAATCGAGGCTGGTCCCGTCGAGCCCTGACACCCACCGAGCACGTTGATGCAGACTACAAAAAGTTCATCAGTGTTGACTGCCAGCCCTGGCCCAATGAGCGGCTCCCACCAGCCAGCCACTGGGTGGCCGTCCACTGCTCGTCCCGCCGCGTGACTATCACCAGTCAGAGCGTGGCAGATGAGCACAGCATTCGAGGCCGAATCGTTCAGACGCCCCCAAGTCTCGTAGGCAAGATCAACCTTGTGGAGGGGCTGGCCACAGTCCAACTGAAAACTGCGTCCGTCAACCACGGAGTGGAACTTCCGGCCACCAAGGGCATGGCCGGGTTGCCACGCGCCAGTTGGCGGGCGCTTGTCCGGACTGTTCGGTTGTGCGGGTAAGGAAGTCACGAGCTTGAACTCATATCGAATCTGTGGACTTTGGCATGGTGCGGAGGTCGACAGCTGAGAGGTTCCGCGCGAGCGGAACACTTCGGACACTTGGTTGCGAACCTGCGCGGTCTGCCACATCCTCGCCGAAGCGAGAAGGCACCTTGGGTGTCCGTCCCAGGTTGCCGGACCCCGAGGGGCCACTCCTGATGATCAGTTCATTGTCTCACAATGCTTACCCTTTTGGTCAAGCGGAACGAACAAAATCGGTGTAGCGGTGGTGTCACTCATGGCTTCGCTGCGCGCAGGGCTAATTCCAACCACCATCCGAAGACTGCATCAGTTGGGTCTATCTCGTAGGCCGCACACATGACCTTGCCGAGCTCGGCAAGGTTCTTTGGCCTATCAGCTTGGTCACAGCTAGCGAGTTTCTGAGCGAGAACTGCCCCAGAAGCCCAGACTGTTTCATCGATGGGGAGTTCCACCTGAAGCACTGAACGCGCCGACCACCGCAAAGCACCCGAGGACAACCCAGCACCAAGATGGGCAGACAAAGCACGGGCCGAAACAGGCGGGGACAGAAGCGCTGCAGTCAGGTGCCACACGCACTCCTGAGCGTGGCTGGTGTTTCGCGGTTCAACGCTGATGGTTGGAGTGACGGGGATCAATCTTCCCACGGGGTCAGCAACCGCTTCCACAATTCGGGTCTGAGTAGCCACAAGCACCTTTGGCACCTGTCTGGCACGGGCCCACTCAGCGATACGAGGCTGCAATCTCTCTAGAGCGGCCATATCGGCTGCAGGAGCGAGTTGCTTGCGCCCACCGAACCGGCGCGCCTGCATGCCCCAACTGTGACTGCCAGGGTCGATCATCCCAACAGTGATGAGCGGCGAGGCCTGAGCACCACCGAGGAGTTGAGGACCAGACTGACCAAGGTCGACCGAGGAGTCGAGCAAGGCATAGAACTCATCACGAAACCCCGCTGTTGCCGTGGCAACCTCGCCGAGTCGCGGACCGGCAGTTGAGCCCACCGATGGCAAGCCATGCGCACGTGCAAAGAGCGGACCCCAGGAGTCCCCCGGAAGTGGCTGTTGCTCTACAAACTGCTCGATGTTACCAAGGTCGTTGGGCTTGCCGCCCCACCAAACCTGAACCGACTGGGCTGCTTGGGTTGGTTGGGCGGACTGTGCCAACTGGGTCGACTGGGTCGACTGAACTAACTGGGAGTCGCCGGTTACTGAGCATTGAAGCACGGGCGCACAGACCCGAACAGAAGCCTCAAAGAATTCAGACTCGCTTGCCCAGATTCCCCGCAGTTGTGCTGAACCAAGTAACGATGACCGCACCGCTGCAGTGTCGCGAGTTGCTAAAAAGGACTGCGGCTGCACCATGACGACCACTCCCCCCTCGCAGACCATGTCTAGAGCACCAAGCAAAAACAACGAGGCAGAATCCGCGTAGACCCCAATCTCACCAAAACGCTGCTGTACGGCTTCTCGAACTGCGGAACTTCGAGAGGTACGAGTTGCAAGTTGACTAAGAAAGGGCGGATTTCCAATGACTAGGTCCCAGCCTTCAGGTTTTCTGCCCACCCAAGACTCCGGCGTTCGCAGCAACATGTCGCCAACAGCAATCCGCGGGCATAAGCGAGACCCCGCCACGCGGCCAATACGCTGCTCTGCCCAAGCGCGAAGCGAGTCCTGGGCCAGCGCTCCGGCTTGCGGGTCGATCTCGCCACCGAACAGTCTCTGCTCAACAATCTCTTGGACAGCCACGCCGCGATCGGCAAGCGCCTCTGCTGCAGCTATCAGAAATGAACCACCACCACATGTCGGGTCACAGATCTGTTGCGGCACATAACCGAGTGTCGCAATTGCCTGCTCAACCAAAAATCTTGCGAGCACAGTCGGCGTGTAATGCACCCCATCAGCCTTGCGCTGTTTGGCGGGTACGGAACGCTCGTGGGCGTGAATGCGCGCCTGCACAGCAGTAGTCGAAGGAGCAGCACTCATCCCTCTAGTTTGTCGGCACGCGGGGATCTGGTGAGCGATGCTCTTGGGCGCCTAGGTTGCAGGTTGTAGGGAGCAACGCTTAAGGGGTGGGGACAGCGATGGAGTGGACAGTTCATGGGCAGCGCGAGGTGTACGAGAGTCCGTGGATCACGCTCTCGCTCGTAGATGTAGAGACGCCCGGTGGCCGGCGCTACGAGCATCACGCGATCTCTTCGCTCGACGCTGCTGGGGTGATCGTGAGCGACCCCGACCGGGGAGTCATGCTCATGTGGCGGCACCGTTTCTTGAGTAATCAATGGGGATTCGAAGTCCCGGGCGGGATGATCGAAGAAGGGGAAAACCCAGAAGAGGCTGCGCGCCGCGAATGCATTGAGGAGTCCGGATGGTCGCCAGGACCTATGCGTCTGCTGCAGTACTTCAGCCCAAATGCCGGGCAGTCAACGCAGCGATTCTGGGTTTTTGCAGCCGAGGGCGGCGAACAAGTTGGGCCCGCGTTCTCAGATGAGGCAGAGCGTGTGGACTGGGTCTCACCTTCGCGTCTTCGGCAAATCGTTTCCGAGAACATGGTTCTGGATGGACTGAGCGCAATCGCAGTGCTGCAGTACTTAGCAAGTCTGACCTAGCGCTGTCCTGACTAAGGATCAGAGCTTCTGTGATGCAATGCAGCCTTAGGAATCAGAACTTGGATCCCATGCTGCAAGATTTTGCAGCCGGGGATCGTTCGAGAACATCTCGACAATGGGAATATCTAGCCCGAGGCGCTTTTGGATTCGCTTCACTTCGAGTTCTTGATTCCAAAGGACCAAAGACACCACTAGACCATCTTCGCCAGCTCGCGCAGTGCGACCGGAGCGATGCAGGTAGTTCTTGTGGTCAGAAGGTGGGTCATAGTGGATCACCACGTCTACCTCATCTACGTGAATGCCTCGAGCGGCAACATCGGTAGCTACAAGCACCTGCAGTTTTCCGGCCGAGAAGTTCGAGAGTGCCTTTTCACGCATGTTCTGGCGAAGATCACCATGGATTGCTTGAGCTGACACGCCTAGGTCATCAAGCTTGTCAGCTAGGCGATCAGCGCCATGCTTGGTGTTTGAAAAGATCATCGTCCTTCCACTTGCAATGGCAATCGTGGCAGCTACTTTGGCCTTGTCCATCTCGTGAACGGTGATGAACCGATGCGTCATTTGCTCAACAGTGGCGCCCTTGGACTCGACCTCGTGGCGTGCCGGCTCATGCTGGTAACGCCGCACCAGCGTATCGACAGCGCCATCAAGAGTTGCCGAGAACAGAAGAGTTTGATGCCCTACCTCTACGTTGCGAAGAATCCATTCCACCTGCGGCAGGAATCCCATATCGGCCATCCGGTCGGCCTCATCGATGATGACGTTCTTGACGTCTTCAACTGACAAATCCCCACGCTCAATCAGGTCAATGGCCCGGCCCGGGGTGCAGACTGCTAAGTCCACCCCGGCTTTCAGCGCCTTGATCTGCTTCTCGATTGGGTCGCCGCCGTAAATGGCAGTAATGCGGATTCCTCGAGCATGCGCCAGTGGCAGCAGTTCATCACGAACCTGCGTTGCGAGCTCACGCGTTGGCACGAGCGCGATACCTGTGGGTCGGCCAGGTTTGGCCTTTGGCAGGATCTGCAGCATGGGCAGACCGAAGGCAAGAGTCTTGCCCGATCCTGTTTTGGCTTTTCCACAGACGTCTCTACCGGCAAGGATGTCTGGAATGGACATCTCTTGGATAGGGAATGCGTTGGTAATGCCCCGCTCGGAGAGGGCGTGGCACAAGTCAGGGGCCACACCGAGCTGTTCAAAAGTTTTTGTCATGTCCACTTCAGGATCGTTGTAAAGATGCCTAGGTTACCCGTGCCGGGGCTCAAGGCCGTATTCCCAAGGGAATCCAATGGCAGGTGAGACTCTGACAAGTGAGACATTGCAGGGCATTGACGCATGGGGAGCGCAGCATGCAGCGGCCTCCGTGGTTGGCCAAAGAGGTGTGTTGGCAAGCCACGGGGATTCTCATCGGCGTTTCCCGGTTGCCTCGGTCACCAAGCTGATCAGTTCGCTTGCCATTCTGGTAGCCGTCGAAGAAGGAACGGTTTCGCTTGAGGATCAGGCGGGTCCGCCCGGTTCGACCCTGAGACATCTGCTGAGCCATAGCTCTGGGTTGAGTTTCGAGACCGACGATGTAACCGCTGCACCGGGAGTCAAGAGGATTTACTCGAACCGAGGCTACGAACTCGCCGCAGAACACCTTGAGATTCGTGCAGAGATGCCCTTTGCGGAGTACGTCTCCGAGGCAGTCCTCGAACCTCTGGGGTTGCTCGACACCTCATTGGATGGTTCGGCGGCAAAGGATGCAGTCAGTACATCAGCGGACCTCTGCCTGCTAGCTCGAGAGATGCTCTCCCCAACCCTTCTTGATTCCTCAACCTGGAGCATGGCTACTCAGGTGCAGTTCGCTGACCTGGCCGGGGTGGTTCCAGGGTGGGGTAGATACGAACCCTGCCCTTGGGGACTTGGCCCTGAACTACACGGCGATAAGAACCCGCATTGGATGGGTCAGACGGCAAGCGCGCAGACCTATGGGCACTTTGGCGCGTCAGGCTGTTTCTTCTGGGTTGATCCCGTCCGCAGGATTTCGTGCATCGTCCTCACTGACCGAGACTTCGGAGATTGGGCCATCAACCTGTGGCCCGGTTTCTGCGATCAGGTCCGGGCCAGCATCCTCTGAGCCAGACTCATCTGAAGCAGTCTCCTCCGAGCCAGCATCCTCGGAATCAGTCTCAGAATCATCCCCAGCTTGCTCTGGATCAGTCGTCGGCAGGTCCTCCTCGGCAGAAGAATCCAACTGTATGAGTCCTGCTAGCGGATCTCCTCCGGCACGAAGTTCTGCGGTGGAAACCGAATCAATCGGGTTCCCCTTCCAGAACAGCCAAGTAGCGCCGCCAATAATTGCGAAGAAGGAGATCCAAGTGTTGACTCGCAGACCAAAAATCTCATTGGCAAAGTCAATACGCAACGACTCAACCCAGAGTCTTCCGATTCCGTAGCCAAGGATGTACACGGCAAACCAACGGCCGGGCTTGAGTACCAGTTTGCGACCCAGCAGCACGATGAGTCCTGCAAGGGCCAAATTCCACAGGCCCTCATACAAGAACGTGGGGTGAAAGAGCGTTTCTACGGGATAACGCAACGGCGGATTCTCTACCTGTAGGCCCCAAGGAAGTCCGGTGGGCCGACCATAGAGTTCTTGATTGAAATAATTGCCAAGGCGACCGATGGCCTGCGCAATCGGAAGCGCCGGCGCAGCCGCATCGGCCATCAGTTTCCAATCCATCTTCATTCGCCGCGCCATGAAGATGGCTACTAGTGCCCCAAACAACACTCCGCCGGGAATACCAAGGCCGCCCTTCCAAATAAAGAACGCGTTCGGCCACCAACGCCCATCTGAATACAGGTCGGGCCAGTCTGTGATGACGTGATAGAGCCGCGCCCCAATTAGGCCGGCAGGGACAGCAACAAGTGCAACTGTCGTGATGTCTTCTGGATCACCCCCGCGAGCAGCCCAGCGGTGCCGTGCCAGCGTGACCGAGGCAAGCACGCCGAGGGCAATACACAGGCCATACATACGAAAATTCAGCGGGCCAAGAACGAGTTGCTGAAAGGGCGGGCTTGGGATGCTCCCGAAGAGCAGGGACATTGGGTTCCTCATCGGTAGTCAGAGTCTGGGGTAGTTAGTACTGAGTCAACAGTGTGTCTTGTTGAAGCTGCTCATGCCGCCATGGTCCGGTAGAGAAGGGAGCATCAAGGCGCAGTGGAGGTGGGAGGTGCGGTGGTGGGCGGTGCTGTTGCTGCTGTGTCGGGGCGGTCGGCCGGAGAGGCCGAGTTCCCCGAACCTCCTGGAGAGTCCGAATCGATCAGCGGGTCAGTTCCGGGGAGCCGCACATCTGGCCAATTCAACGCAGTTGGTGAGATACAGACATCTGCCTGAGCGAGCAAGGCCGTTGCGAGTTCCCCGTTCTCTGCAAGCGGGTCAGTTGCTCCGCCAAAAGCCCAGGCCTGCACAAACGGGCGAAGCAAGTCCTGATCGCCCAGGCCCTTTGCCATACAGGTCGCTGAGCGGGTCGAGATTCTTCCATCCCCAAAGAACACCGCAGCTATCCCCTGCACAAGATCGACACACTCGCTGAACTGGTCCACAACAATTTCGCGCTCGTCTGCAGTCAGAGCAATGTCATTGAGCGCTGCACCGGGTGTGCCAGCGCGGTAGCCCAGAGCCGATAAGCGGCTAGGCCCAATCTCTTGGACAATGCCCTTGGCCGCGCAGCGGGCCTGAGCAGAAGGTGGCGTCCAATAGACCTGATCGGTAGGCCGAGTAGTCATGTCGTACACCAGGCCATCAACGAGCAACCCTGATGGAACCTCGCCTTGGGTCGGAAACTCTGGAGCCGAAACTGCCTCTCGGCCTGAGTCGCTCCCGTCGTTCACCTCGGAAGAGTCTCCTCGTTTCTCGGGCACACAGCCCGAAACCAAGCTGATCAAGCTGATCAAGCTGATCAAGCTGAGCCCAACGCAGAGCCCCATGAAGATCCCCAAGCCGAACCTTGGGCGGGAGGCTGCCCTGCTCCTCGAGTGAACCCCCAACCTGCTAGCCCCTTGCGAACCCATCTGGGTCAGGCTAGCCCCGCGCCTAAGCAATCAAGCCAGCGAGCCTGAATATCCCCAAGGGCATACTCAGCTTCGACTCGCCTAGCCCCAGTCGCAGCTAGCTCCGAGAACCTGCTCGAGTTACTGACAAGCTCCCCCATTACTGCAACCAATCTGGAATCTAAAGATGCATCAGTGAGAAGGGTTCGTCCAGTCACATGGTCCTCGATCAGATCACTGATTGCCGGCAGATCAAGCGTGATTGCCACTGCTCCAGATTGCATGGCCTGTAAGAGTTCAACCGAGGGTCCGTCCCAACAAGACAGGTCCACCACCACGTCAGTGCCAGCAAGCAGGAGTTCCTCTTCGACTTCGCCGACTAAGTGCCCATCAATAAAGTTCAGCCCAGCCATGATTGCCGCTTGCTGCACATTCACAGAGATGGCCCGTCGGATTCGACTCCTGCTCACCGCCTGCGGCTGAAGTTCACGAACGGTCATCGCCGAGGGATCCAAACCTAAAGCTTGTTTGGCCGCCCGCCTTCGAGCGGTGGCCTGAGAAGTAGCTGCAGAGGATGGAGCAGTTTGCTGCAGCGACTCAATTCCTGTGTGAATGAGATGCACGCCGCTGGGCTGTCTGGGCTGCATGGGCTGTCTGGGCTCAGGTTGCGTTACCGCAGCGCTCTGGGCCGAAGCTGTTGAGTTCGACCTGTGGCCTTCGAACGCCCGGTTAACGAACTGGAGAGCATCGCCTTGGTGAACGACTAGTTGCGCCCCTGCACGAAAGGACTTTGCGAGTCGCCAACTGACTCGCTTGCCAGCTTGGAACTCTGCTGGCTCTGACCAAAGTGAAATTGCGAGGGGAACTGTGCGAGGCAGAAGCGCTGCCACCTGAGCAGCGCCAGTGCCTTGGAGAATCACCGCGTCAGCCCAGCGTTGTTCAGTTCGCAGTTGGGTGTAGGCAGCTACGGAATGGCGCGAGGGGGAAATCACAGGAACTGACTGTGCAAGCTGACCAGTTCTGCCGGGGCCGAGGGCGAGCGTGCGCACCTCACATCCAGCCTGTGACAGGCCTTTGTGTAGCTCAAGTGCAGCCAAATTTTGATCTGTGGCATCGGTGTCTTGCAGGACCTGCAGAACGCGTTGAATTGCCACTAGTCGCTCAGGAGAGTTTTGCCTCGACCTGAGACAGCGCGTCTTCCTCGCTTACATCAAGGGCAAAGCTCAGTTCAGAGACCAACACGCTGCGGGCCTTGACGAACATCGACTTCTCGCCTGCAGAGAGCCCCTTGGACTGATCTCTGAGGGCCAGGTTTCTTACCACCTCAGCCACTTGGTACACGTCTCCAGATTTGAGCTTCTCTTGATGATTCTTGAAGCGTCGGCTCCAGTTGGCCGGTTCACGGATGTCTTTTTTGCCGAGCAGTTCGAACAGATCTTCGACCTCTTCGGCACCAATTGGCGGCCGCATACCAACGTCGTCAGCATTTTCAACTGGAACACGAAGCGTTAGCTCTCCGTGAGCCATCTGCAGCACTAGGTACTCAATGGATTTGCCCTCGACTTTGCGCTTCTCACGCTTGACGATAACTGCAGCTCCGTGATGGGGATAAACAACCCGATCGCCTACATCAAAAGACAAAACATTTTCCTGACATTGAGAATCGAGAATCGAGCCGCCGCAACTCTGAAGGCCTCAGATCGAGACAGGGGTTCCGGATTTGAGTCTCTAGGGGACATGCAATTGTAGCAGGTTTTTAAGTCAATTCCGGACAGTATTTCTGCCTCAGCAAAGCCGCTAGTTATGCATCAATAAGGGCTGCTTGAGAGACCACGCTGGATCACCGGGCACATCTGGGGAGTCTCCCTGTTCGTCCGACCACACGAGCTGAAGCGTTTCAGGCCATCTCTGACCCCAGGTCTCCATAACTGCGCGACCAAGTACAAACCAGTCGCCGCGTGCGAGCCAGAGGGGATCAACCTCTCTGACCTGTAAGTTCATTCCCCCAGCAAGTCTGACGACTTCTCCCGTACCTAGGTGTCGGCCTGCGGCAATCTCCTCGCCGAGCAGTTCTATTACCGCACCGGCGATAGAAGCCTCTAGGCCCACCACTAGTAGCTCCGGGTGGTTGAAATTGTGTTCGAGACCAATTGAGTAGGCCCAGTCACAACCAGTCTCATCAGCAAACAAGGCCGCCACGTTAAATGACCCCGCCTGAATTTCTGTTCGAAACATTTTGATTATTCCGTCAACTTCCACCTCTCTATGGTGGGGACTCAAGTCAAGGCCAACAATGAGTCAACAGACCCACTCGTGGATAGGTTGACGCTCCGTAGCCAGAACCCACGCTCTAGGTGACGGCACCTCCGCCCAGAGTGCGGTCTTCACTACCGAACGTGCAGATTGGTCACTTTTTCTCGCAGAATAGGTCAAGTGATGTGATTTATGTCATACGGTCAAGCGGGCTCATTCGGGCTGTCTATGGCCTGAGACTCGAGATAGTCGGGACTCGACGGTGCAGCATTACGAGCCAGGAAGCGCAACCGGGCGCCTCGCGCATCCCAGTCATAGACCACAGTCGTCTTCGCGATGCGGTCATAGAGAGCCTGATGTTCTCTGTTCGTAATGATGCCAATGAATCCAAGTCCAAAGGTGATGAATCCCAGCGGGAACATGAGTGTGCGCAGGACTCCGCAGCGAAGTGTCGTCTGCGAGCCATCACGTTGAACCACGCGTAGCCCGAGGATGGCCATGCCAGCAGTCTTACCGCTCGTGGACCAAGGGTAGGAGTAATAGATGAACAGCCAGAACAGGTAGAGACAAGTCACTAGCGTTGGAGGAAGCTGCAGCTTGTAGTTATCGGGGGTGATGACCACGATGATGTAGGTCAGCGAGGCTGTTGCAATAGAAAAACAAATAGTCGCTATGGCTTGATCACAGCAGAAAGCCACCAAGCGACTGACCGCTCCCGCATAGTGGCCTTGCTGGGTTACACCGAGTTCACGTTGCGAGATATCAGTCACGACTGAGCCTTTTCTGAGTCACTCTGTCCGCTTGGAAGCGCTAATGGGGCTAACTCAATCAGTAGTGGCGGCCCAACAGGCAGGGCGATTGGATCTCTTCGAAGCACCCGGTTGGCCCAGCGACTCAAGAAATTGTCAAGGCCCACACCCTGGCTCCTCACCACATCGAGTGCTTCTCCTGCAATGCCAGAAGTTGACTGCGCAATCAGGCTGCCGATCTCGGTATTGCGAACGAGCGAGTCGATATCGAGTTTGTTGACGAGCGAGTTCATATCCACGCCGTCGAGCAATGCATCAAGGTCGACGTTTTCGAGCAGTGCATTCAGGTCGACATTCTTGAGCAGTTCATTCAGGTCAATTTTGGTGAGCAGCAGGTTGAGGTCGATTCGATCGAGCAGCAGCCCAATGTCGATTCGTTCCAACAGAGCGTCAAGGTTCACCTTCGAGATCAGGGAGTCAACATCTACGCGCTCAACCACTGCAGCCACGTCGACACGAGAAACAATCCCATCGACGTCAACTCCCTGCACAAGTTCGTTCACATCGACCTTGGAAACAATCACGCCTACGTCAACTCGCCCGACAAGGCGGTCGATGTCAATACGGTCAAGCAGTGCGTCCATGTCGATTGCAGCGAGGACTTCGTTGATGTTGACTGCATCAATCACCCCAGGAGTTACCCGTTGTATTGCATCACGGGCAACGGGGCCGGCATCAGTCACCAAGCGCTCGCGTACCTCGTGGCCTTCTTTCGCGAGCGGCACTGTGAGACGCTTTGCGACTGCTGCAGCTAGTCGTGCCGGAGCGCTTCCGCCCACAGCGGAGGCGACATCAGTGGCCGCTCGAGCAGCACGGGTTGCCGCGCCGAGTGCAGCGTCGACACCCCAATCATCATCGCCCTCGTCCGGAGGGGTTCCGGGAACATCCTCATCAGTCACTACTAGATCATGGCTCAGGATCGGTACCCGGTGCCTAAACCTGCAGAGAAGCCCTCGTCTCCCACCCCTGAAGCAAGATTGCTACCGGGGTGGAAGAGATCGAGAACAGATACTCACTCCGCTGGAACTGCCTCGACTTCGAGTTCGATGGTCACCTTGTCGCTCACGAGCATGCCGTCGAGGCCGGCTGGAGCGTTGAATGAGATTCCAAACTCGCTCCGCAGGATTTCTCCTGCAGCGCTAAACCCAGAACGGGTTGCCCCATAGGGGTCAGTGGTCACGCCATGAAACTCGAGGCTGAACACAACGGGCTTGGTCACACCATTAATCGAGAGATTGCCGGCAAGAGAATGCTCGGTTACCTCAGTGGACTCAAAAGTCATCGTTGGATTCTCGTCAACACCGAAGAAGTCCGCGCTCTGCAGGTGACCATCTCGCTGCTTATTGTTGGTGTCAATTGAGGTCAGGTCCACTGTGGCGCTCACGGAGCTTGCGAGTTGATCTTCCCCAATGCTGAGGGTGCCAGCGAAGGTTTGGAACCTTCCACGCACCTTTGCGATTCCGAGGTGCCGAACGGTGAATCCAACTTCCGAATGACTTTGGTCGATGGTCCATGTGCCCGCAGTGAGCAGTTCTTTGGTGTCTTGAGCTGACATATTGAGTCTCGCTTTCAGGGGTTGTTGATGTGTCCACAAAGTACTCTAACGGTATTGACATGTCAACAAAGCCTATGCTCGCGGAATGGAACCTAATTGGCTCAACGAGCGTGAAGCGCGAGCTTGGCGCGGATACCAAGGCATGCGCATTTCCCTCGGTAGCCACTTAGCGCGCCACATGAGCAGTGAGTGCCTCCTGACGGAGGCGGAGTTTGAAATCCTTGTCAGCGTGTCAGAGGCGCCCGAAAGAACAATCCGATCTCGGGACTTGTGCAGCGCACTCGCATGGGAACGCAGCCGACTCTCACATCAGCTTTCCCGGATGGAATCACGCGGCTTGATTTCACGGGAGCCTTGCCTAGGAGATGCTCGCGGGTTCAACGTGGTCCTCACCGATGCTGGACTTGCTGCAATCGAAGCTGCCGCACCGAAACACCTGGTGGAGGTGCGGCGCAGCTTTGTTGATGTACTGACTGATGAGCAGCTTGATTCGCTCGGAGACATCGCGGAGACCATCATCACGCACCTTGCAGAGCAGGAGAGCAACGAGCGTTGCGGGGATTCCCCTATCTAGGCCGTGCTCAACGGAGAGAGCCACACCTTCCTCCGCTACCTCAGCATCAGGGGACCAATAGTTTGGTCATCCTTAGGAGCAGCCGCTGGTGCTGCCGCATGCACTGCACACGTAACACGAACCGGCCCGAGTCATTTGAATTCCGCACTGCATGCAGAGCGGGGCATCCATTGCTTGACCCAGAGGAGAATCAGACACTGAGGGTTCCGCTGACGTGGTCTCGACGAAATTGCGATCGGCCTCGGTGGCAGAACTTGCCAGGTCAAGGCCCTGAGAGGAACCAACCGCATGCTCTTCTACCCCAGGCAGAGTCTGCTGTAGCCGCTCGTCCGTACCAAGCACCCCAAGATCTAGGCGTTCGGGGTAGGTCAAGTAATCCAAGGCCAATCTGCGGAACAGATAATCAATCAGGCTGTTAGCCAACCGGACTTCTGGGTCATCAGTGATGCCCGCTGGCTCGAACCGCATGCCAACGAATGCATGTATGAACGCCTTGAGTGGAACCCCATATTGCAGTCCGTGACTCACTGAGATTGCAAAGGCATCCATGATTCCCGCCAGCGTGGAGCCTTGTTTGGAGACACGAATAAAGAGTTCGCCTGGGCGACCGTCCTCGTACTCCCCCACTGTGACGAACCCTTTGCAGTCAGCCACTCGGAATTCGAAGGTTCGAGAGGAACGAGAACGTGGAAGCTTCTCGCGGACGGGCTTTGCAGCCACGAGTTCCGCAGGCAGATCAATGGTCTGCTTGCCTGTGCTGAGGGGCTGTCCCACTTTGCAGTTATCCCGATACAGAGCCACGCATTTGATGCCCATCTGCCAGGCATCGATCAGGAGTTGTTCAACCTCGTCCACGGTGGTTTCGGCTGGCACGTTGACTGTTTTGGACATCGCACCCGAGAAGAACGGCTGAATCGCAGCCATCATTCGCAGGTGTCCGCCGTACGAGATCACATTGTCACCCATGGCACAGGCGAACACCGCTAGGTGTTCGGGCCGAAGGTGCGGTGCTCCGAGAGCAGACTGCTGCTCGGCTATGTAGGCCACGATCTCTGCGACTTGCTCGGACGTGTACCCGAGGCGGCGCAGCGCCCGCGGAACTGTCTGATTAACAATTTGCAGGGTGCCACCGCCAACTAGCTTCTTGAATTTCACTAGGCCTAGATCAGGCTCAATCCCCGTTGTGTCCGCATCCATCATGAAACTGATCGTTCCAGTTGGTGCAGCAACGCTGAGTTCGGCATTGCGACTGCCGACTAGCTGCACCCGCTCGAGCGCCTCGGACCAAACCTGGACGACTCGATCGTTCAGCTCGGGTTGCACATCCACCGAGCCGATATGAGTTGCCGCTCCAAGATGCATCCGGTACACGCCAATCCACCCTGCAGCATCAGCGGCAAAAAGCGGTGCGGGGCCAAGCGACTGAGCCAGCTCAGTTGAACGGATTGCAGCAGTTCCCGTCAGGAGCGCAGTAATTGATGCCGCCCAAGCTCGCCCCTGATCGGAGTCATATGGGTAGCCCAGGGCCATGAGGCTCGCGCCAAGGTTGGTATAGCCAATTCCGATGTCACGCGACTGTGCGGTCATCTCTGCAATTGATTCCGTCGGGTAGTCCGAGGCTCCCACCAGAATGTCTTGTGCGGTCACCACAATCCGAACACTCCGCTCGAAGGCCTCTATGTCGAAACGGCCCTCTTCGTTCAGGAATCGCAAGAGGTTGAGTGAGGCCAAGTTGCATGCACTATTCGGCAGTCGGAGGTGCTCCGAGCACGGGTTACTGGCCATAATTTCGCCAGCATTCGGCGTGGTGTTCCACCGGTTGATGGTGCTTCCGAACTGCACACCCGGGTCAGCGCATTCCCAAGCAGCCTGAGCGATGTGACGCATGAGTTCTTGCGCAGGTACTCGCTCAACGACTTCGTTGGTGGACCGTGCGATTAGGTCGAAATCTTCGCCAGCGATAACAGCCTGCATGAATTCGTCGCTGAGCCGGACAGAGTTGTTCGCATTTTGGTATTGCAAGGAGATGGAGTCTTTGCCGTCGAGATCCATATCGAAGCCAGCATCTCTGAGCACGCGGGCCTTGCGCTCTTCTCTGGCCTTGCACCAGATGAACTCTTCGATATCTGGGTGATCGATATCTAAAATCACCATCTTGGCTGCGCGACGGGTGGTTCCCCCGCTCTTGATCGTTCCTGCTGAGGAATCCGCGCCACGCATAAAGCTGACCGGCCCCGAGGCAGTTCCGCCGCCGCTGAGATGCTCTCGAGAGGAGCGCAGCTTTGACAGGTTTGCACCTGCGCCGGACCCGCCTTTAAAGATGACGCCCTCTTCGGAATACCAGTTCAGAATGGAGCGGAGGTTGTCTTCAACATCAAGAATGAAACATGCCGAGGCTTGTTGGGCCACTCCGGGAACACCGATGTTGAACCAGACAGGCGAGTTAAACGAGAGCATCTGATGCGCCAATAGGTACCGAAGTTCTTGGGCAAAGCAATCGGACTCTTCTTCGTCCGCAAAGTACCCGTCTCGCTCGCCCCAGGTGGTGAGCGCTCCTACCACGCGGTCAATGACTTGCTGAAGGGAGTCCTCTCTCTCTGGCGATCCCAAGAGCCCTCGAAAGTATTTCTGGGCCACGATATTTGATGCCGTTGCAGACCAACCCTCGGGGAACTCAACACCAAGTTGCTCAAATGCCACGGACCCATCGCGATAGTCGGTGAGCCGGGCATCCCTTCGTTGCCAGATCAGATCGGCATACGGGGAACGACCGGGCACCGTGAAGTGTCGCCGCAGTCGAGCGGGAGGCCCTGATGGAGAAGGGGCAGGCTGGCTTGAGTCAGAAGTAACAGACACTTGGATCGCCTTTGTAGGAGGGAGGAACAGAACTGCTGTTCAGGCAGGTGCCGGTGAATGGTTGGGCGGGCATAGACGACCGGGCGAAGACCAGCCGGTTGATCGAGTCACTCAGATGAATGACTCGCCTTCCGACCCCCAGGAGACGCAGCCCTGCACACGCAGTGCTACGCCAGCCACCATTCCGATCGTCTATGCCACAACCTACGAGACGTAACTTAGTAAGGACTGCCTGTGGGAAGAAAGGGGATAACCATGTGAATTTCCAGAAAACTTCTCCACAACCCTTGGGGAAAACTGTGTATAAACGAGAATTCGCTATTCTCGGCATGTGAAACAACTCTTCGATCAAGACGGAGCAACTTCTGCGGTCGCCGCTGTGTTGGACCGTTCCGACAGGCAAGCACCATCCGGACGTCCTTGGGTGATGGCAAATATGGTGGCCAGCGCTGACGGTGCGTATGCCATTTCGGGAGTCTCTCGAGCACTGAGCAGTCCCGAGGACCGAGAGATTTTTCATGCTCTGCGCGCTTCGGCCGACGCAGTACTCGTTGCAGCCGGAACTGCACGAGCCGAGCGTTACCGCCGCCCCACTGCAATGGCTGAATTCGCAGATCAACGTAGGGTGTTCACTCCTACCTCGGCACCTCGCCTTGTTGTGGTAAGCCGATCTCTGAGGCTGGCCGAGGACCAACCATTTTTGTCTGGAGAGGGTGTGGAACCGCTGCTGTTGCATCCAGCGGATGCTGACACTTCTGGTGTTCCGGCGGGGGTTGAACTTCGGGGGCTTGGCTCTGGAGGTGTGGACCTGCAGGCCGCAATGCGTTCTCTCTATGCCGACGGAGTCCGCATAGTTCTGTGCGAGGGTGGGCCGACACTGCTTGGGCAGTTGCACGAACTCGACCTGATCGATGAGCTGTTTCTGAGCCTGGCACCGATTTTGGCTTCTGGGACCCAGGTGGGAATACTCGGTGGGGGCACAGAAACAATTCGGCAGCTCAGCCTGCATCGAGTCTGGGAAGCCAACGGCTTTTTGTTCCTGAATTACCGCCGCGACCGGCAAGAACAACCTGCCAGCCCAGAACAACCTGTCAACTGAGAACAACCTGCCAGCTAAATCAGAATCCAGCCGGGGTTGCAGCGGAACTGCTGTCCGCCGGACCCTCTTGGCCAAGCAACTGGATCTCGCGCTCAAAGTCCTCGGGATCCTCGAAGGACTTGTAGACGCTTGCGAAGCGGACGGCCGCAACAGGGTCGAGGCGACGGAGTTCCTCGAGGACCAGTTCACCGACCTGCGCTGCTTCGACCTCTCCGCGAGTCGTAGAAATACGGTCCTCGACCTGAGCCGAGAGCGCCGAGATTGCCGACTCTTCAACAGGTCGACCTTTGCAGGCTGAGCGAACGCCCGACTCAATTTTGCTTCGATCAAATGGAGTGCGCCGACCGTCACGCTTAACGACAACGGCGAGGACCTCTTCGACTCGTTCAAAGGTCGTGAATCGCTCAGAGCACTGCTCACATTGCCTGCGTCGTCTGATCGAAGTTCCATCGTCAGCGGCGCGAGAATCGACCACTCGATCCTCCAGGGCTCCACAGGCGGGACATTGCATTTCTGGAACGCTACCGTTCCGGCAGGAATCACGCATGTTGAGTTGGCAAGCAAACCAAGGGCCATCTCAGTTACGTCAGGAGTTGCTACTCGCTGGCAGCCGGAGTGTTTGACCTACACGAAGAGGTGCGTCGGAAGAGAACCCGTCGCTGCCTGCGTTGAGTTCCAAGATTTGATCCACTACATCGCGAGGGTCTTCCTGAGGGGAGACACGCTCTGCGAGTGTCCAAAGAGAATCGCCGGACTGCACGAAATACGGGACAGAAGTATCGATTAGGGAGGCTGCACCGGCCGGGGCAGCACCGCTCTGGATAGCACTGCCCTGAGTTGCGGATGTACTCATGGACTGCTCACTATTGGCTGCACTGAATCCCGAGCGAAGGAGCAACCCTGCCCCAAGAACTGCTGTGCTCAGAACAACCAAGACCAGAGCCCGACGCAGAAAAAATACCTGTCGGCGCCGCTGAGCTACTGCTGACTTGCCGCCATGGATGACTCGCAGCTGCGGTGAGTTCGCCCGGGATGTGTTCCTGCGGGGACCGAACCCTTCAAGTGCCAAGTCGTGAGCCGAGAGTTGCTCAGCGAGTCCCTCGCCAGTTCGGATGTCGATGATTGCTGCCATGTGAACAGTCTCCTGATGGGGTGTGACACTGAAGCTCGTTGAGCCACTACTGCGAACGAATGTTCGATAACTAGCATGCACGAACAACTGTTCGGTGTCAACAGTAAAATCGAACGAGTGTTCCACAGGTTGTCTTGGCATGCTGCTACTGTGTCCAAACACACGTTCGAACTATTTGGGAGTCACCATGAGCAGCACCGCACTCACACCCCGCCAACAAGAGATTCTGGTATTCATCGAAAAGACCGTCGGAGATCGCGGGTACCCCCCATCAGTACGAGAGATTGGGGAGGCGGTCGGACTGGCCTCACCTTCGACTGTTCACAGTCACCTACACACCTTGCAAAGACTTGGATATCTGCGCAGGGACCCCACAAAGCCACGCGCTATTGAAGTAACAGCCGATACCGCTAGTGGCACCACTGCGGAACGGCGTCCGACACGCCATGTTCCCTTAGTAGGAGATGTTGCTGCCGGTGTAGGCGTTCTAGCTCAAGAGCGTGTTGAAGAGATGATGCCTCTGCCTGCGGATTTCACTGGAGACGGAGAGCTATTCATGCTGCGAGTTCGGGGCGACTCGATGATTGACGCTGGGATACTCGACGGCGACTTCATCGTTGCCAAGGTTCAGCCCGAGGTTGCAAATGGGGACATCGTCGTTGCTGGCATCCCCGGAGAAGAAGCCACGGTCAAAACTTTTAAGCGTCAGGGTTCCCGGGTGGTGTTGCACCCGTCTAATCCCACTATGGAACCAATGACCTTTGAGCAGTCAGAGGTTGTTATCTACGGCAAAGTCGTCACGGTCATTCGCAAAATCTGAATTGCAGCCTTGTATCTGCTGACCGGGCTTGCACCCAACTAGTTGGCATCTTGAACAGAACTAGTTGGCATGTAGGGCCGCATTGAGACCCTCGGCCCAGGCCCCCGATCTTGGCAAAACCTCGACTGCTCCCGAGACTGAGTTACGGCGAAATAACAGGTCATTACTTCCGCTGAGTTGGCTGGCCTTTACTCGGGTTCCGTCGGGCAGTTGGACCAGTGTTCCAGCGGTGACGTAGAGCCCTGCCTCAACTACGCAACGGTCGCCCAGGGAAATCCCGATTCCCGCATTGGCGCCAAGCAGACATTCCTCTCCAATGGAGATGACCTCTTTGCCTCCTCCCGAGAGGACGCCCATGATGGATGCGCTGCCGCCGATGTCGGAATTAGCACCGACCACTACCCCTGCAGAGATACGCCCTTCAACCATTGCTGGGCCGAGAGTGCCCGCGTTGAAGTTCACAAAACCCTCGTGCATCACCGTGGTTCCCTCGGCTAGATGTGCACCGAGTCGCACCCTGTCGGCGTCGGCAATCCGAACTCCAGCCGGAATGAGATAGTCCACGAGTCGGGGGAACTTGTCGACCCCAAAGACCGTGCATGGTTGAGCCGAAGCCATCAGGCCTGACCGCACCTGATCGAAGGAGGCAACATCGCAGGGACCCAGAGAAGTCCATACGACGTTAGCGAGCAGACCAAAAATGCCGTCAAGGTTTGCTCCGTGAGGTTGCACTTTGCAGCCTGAAAGCAAGTGCAGTCGCAGATAGACATCTGATGCGCCTACCGGTGGTTCGGCGAGATCTGCAATAAAGGTGACCACTGCCTTCCTTTGCACCGGAAGCAGCGGAACTTGATTGCGTCGGCTGTGATCGGGGGTTTCATGACTGATTCCAGCAAGCGCAGCGAGCACCTCGACATTGGGATGCCTTTGGCCATCGTCAATCATCGGAGCGAATCTGTGCATCAGCTCGCGGAGCAGATCCTCGTCGAGTTCATAGGTAGCCGAGCCATCAAGGTGGCCGAGTACATCCGCGAGGATCGCAGCTGAGCCGAAGTTTTCGTTGAGCGAGTAGGCGCCAAACCATGTATCTAGTACTGAACCATCTGCATCTGCGATATTCGCTATACCGATCCCGAAGGCTGCAGGCTCGACATAGCCCTCACGAGCTCTCAAGCTTGCAGCCATGGCTGCAAACTGCTCGGGAGTAGTTGGACGCAGATCGGTACTCACAGATTTCTCCTTGGGATTGGGACTCGTAGTTGGCGGGCTTGCTGCCGAGACAGGTGCTGACACCCGTTAGCAAAAACACTTCTGTTCTGGAAACCCTGACAGTCTGGGATTCTGACAGCCTAGGAAATCACGGGCCAAACCGCAGCAGGTCATCAAGTGCCGCAAAGGTGCGTGCCAAGCTCTCAGCGAGCAGGTGCTCTTGTGCCGTGTGCGCCAAGGCCGAGTCTCCGGGGCCGAAGTTGACCGCTGGTACTCCGCGTTCCGTAAAGCGAGCAACGTCTGTCCAACCGAGCTTGCCAAGGACACCAAGATCGTGGCGTTCAATCAATGCTGCAATGCACGGGTGATCTACGGCAGGGTACGCAGCGGGTGACAGATCAAGCAGTTCGACTTGGTCCCCATCTTGTAGGAAGGGCTCGAGAATATTGCGAACATGTTGCTCTGCCTGATCGGAGGATCGGTCGGGCGCGAATCGGTGAGCGAGTTCAATCTGCACCTCATCCGGAACCACATTGCCTGCAACACCACCGTTTACCCGAACGACCTGAAGTGCCTCATGGAAGTGGCACCCAAGTAGCACTGGTTGACGCGGAACATACTGCTCAATCGCTGTGAGCAGGCCAGCGAGACGGTGAATTGCGTTATTGCCCATCCATGCACGCGCAGTATGAGCACGCTTTCCGCGAAGGACCACAGAGAACCTCATGGTCCCCTGGCATCCAGCCTCGATCTGCCCGTCGGTTGGTTCGCCCAGTAGCGCGACGTCACCCTCCAGAAGGTCGGGCCGCGACTGGAACAACTCCGCTAGACCACTGTGCTCCGAGGCAACTTCCTCTCTGGCGTAGAACACATAGGTCACATCAACTGCTGGCTGTTGGTGCTGCTGTGCAAGTTGCAACATGACAGCGAGCCCACCCTTCATATCGGCTGCCCCAAGGCCCCACAGCCGATCACCCTCTAGGCGTGGCTGAGCATTTCCGTTTGCGGGCACCGTATCTGTGTGGCCGGCAAGAATCACACGAACAGGGCGCTCCAGTTGGGTCCGTGCCACAAGATTGTCGCCAACCCGAGTGAGCTCCAGGTGCTGATGAGCGGCCAGTTCCTTCTGGATCAACTCGGTGATCTGTGCCTCAAAGAAACTCTCTGAAGGGACAGCAACTAGCTCTGCTGAACACTGCAGCAAATCATCAACTGTCAGTGGGGCAGAAACGGCATCGGAACTCACGCCTTAGTTTTACACGGTGTGGGGCAGGTTTCTGCTAGCACTCGAGAATGCCGGCCACAGAGCAGATCACTGCAATTCGCCTGGCGCAGGCGGAGTAGGCGGCATTGGAGGCGGGCTAGGCGTGGGCAAAACCGGAGTATCTGGCATCCAAGGAGTGGGCGCTTCGATCCTTGGGGCTTCAACCGCACCCGGCAGCGGTGGCGGCATCGGTGGAGCAGTAGCTACCGCACCACCTACTGCTGCGGGCGGCTGCGGAGGCGAGCCGGCCGCCGGGCCAGCCTGACGCTTCTTCCACCGGGAGCGCTTCACAAGGCCAACAATCAAAAAGATCAGGCCGAGGAATGTCAGAAAGAAGCCGCTCAACAGCCCTGTTATGCCAACGCCGAGCTTTCCAAAACCTGGGAAGGAAGCAACCGCGTACTGCCCCTCACTGAACTCACTCCCCGCGCACACAACCTGGTAAGACGAACCGGGGTTTGTATCGAATGAGTACACAAACGTGAAGGTGTCTGAACCAGAGGTGAACTCACCGGTGCTGCCAGTTGTTGGTTCGGCGAATGAGACCCTGCTGCCGTTTTCATCTTCAGCTTCACAAACAACATCGGCAGAGGTTGAGGCAACAACTCCGGTTGAGGATGCAGCGTCCAAGCTGGTCGTCTCGCCAAGAGCCACTGTGGATGCACCAGTGAGAATGTCTGCGAATGAGGCACCAAAGCTGACACAGCTCAGGCCACCCACGCCACAACTCGACAGCGCAAGCAGAAGTAAAACGATTCCCGTAATGAGCGCACCCTTTGGTGGTCGGTCCGTCGCAGGAGTTGGAGGTGTCGCAGATGCGCCAGCTTGAGCCATGTTGGTTCCTTCCATCAGTGGATCTAAACCTGCTAGACCGCAAACCAATTCCTTAGTCTGTCATTCCCTTGCCCCGTTCATGCCGAATAACGAGCGAGAAGAGTCGAAAGGCCCTGTTAGAGGTTCTTGGCTCTCCGTTCGAGTTCTGCTATCTGATCCTCATCTTGCACAACAGCGACCCGAATGAAACCAGCGGCACGAGACCCGTAGAACTCCCCCGGGCTGACCAACACACCTAGTTCTGTCGCTAGTCGCTCCGCTAGGCCCCATGCATCACCATTCGTTGCAGGTACCCACAGGTAGAAAGCTCCGGCTGGCAACGGCGCATGCAAACCAATGGAGTTGAGCACAGCGGAGACTCGACCCAGCCGAGACCAGTAGCGCTCGCGCTGCTGCAGTACATGGCCGGAATCCTTGAGAGCAGCAACAGCGGCAAGTTGTGCCGGTCCTGAAACCATGAGTCCCGTGTGCTTACGAATCTCGCTCAGGTAACTGACTAACTCGGCATCGCCCGCATAAAAGCCCACCCGAATTCCGGCAAGATTTGAGCGCTTTGACAGCGAATGCACAGCGACAACGCCGTCAAGGCCAGAGGACAGGATGCTCTGGCCAGGAAGTTGCCCTGGAGTTGCTGCTGGGCCATCCCAAGTGAATTCCACGTAGCACTCGTCAGAGAAAATTGGAACCTGATGTTTCCGTCCCCAAGCGGCCACAGCGGGCAAGTCATCAAGGCCTCCCGCAGGATTACCAGGGCTGTTACTCCACAAGCACAGCGCACGTTCCGCGTCTTGGGGGTCAATGGCGCCAAGGTCAAGGCGAAAGTGGTGATCCATTGGAACCGGCACCGCTCGGCATCCTGCGAGCAGCGCTCCCATTGCGTAGGAGGGATAACTCACTTCCGGATACAACACAGTGTCCTTGGATGGGTCTCGCAGACGAAGCCAGTGCGGTAGTCCGGCAACAAACTCCTTGCTGCCGACACATGCAGCAATTTGGCTGACAGGAACCTCAATTCCCAGACGCAACCTAAACCAGTCAGCAGCGGCGCAGCGGAGCTGCTTTGTGCCAATCGAGGGTGGGTAGGTCCGTGCGGCCTCGGCGGATTCGGCTAACGCAAGTAGCACTGCCTCGGATGGCGCATCACAAGGCGTTCCAACAGACAGGTCGATAACTGCGCCGTGCGCGTCCACTGCGAGTTGCTTCAGTGGCCCAAGGCGGTCATAAGGGTATGGGGGAAGTTTGATTCCTTGCGGTTCGGTGCTCATAAGGATGAAGCCGTTGCAGTCTCTGGGAGAGCCTGAGAAAGGAACTCCTCGAACCTTCCAAGTTCGGAGTCCTCAAGCCTCACCGATACGCGCACTCCCTCAGGTTCTGCAGTCTCGGTGAGTACTTCACCACAACGATGCAATGCGGCGAGCACATCTCCCCGGTGGTACGGGATATACATCTGTACCGCAGGAATCAGGGATCGCAATCGATCACCGATCCGCAAGAGCAACTCTGGTATTCCTTCGCCTGTAACTGCAGAGATTGCTACGGAACCTGGCGAATCCGCCGCCAGACGCGCTGCTTGATCGGAACAATCCGCTTTGTTGAATACCAGCAGTTCGGGCACGGCATCGCCGCCGATTTCTTTGACCACTGCCCGAACGGCCTGCATCTGCCCCTCTGGGTCCGGGCCGGAGCCATCAACCACGTGGATTAACAGGTCGCCCTCGGCAACGACGTCAAGTGTGGATGCAAAGGCTTGAACGAGTTGGTGTGGCAGCTTTTTGACGAATCCCACGGTGTCTGTCAGCAGCACTGATTCGCCGCCCGGAAGTTGCAGCTTGCGAGTCGTTGCGTCGAGGGTGGCGAACAGTCGGTTCTCGACGAGGACTCCTGCCTCGGTCAGCGAATTGAGCAGAGTGGACTTTCCTGCGTTGGTGTAGCCAACGATCACTACATGGCGAAGCGTGGAACGCCGGCGAGACTTGCGCTGTGTAGCGCGATGATGAGCAATCTGGCGCAGGTCGGCCTCGAGCTTGTGAATCATCTTGGTGATCCGTCGCCGATCAATCTCAAACTGGGTTTCACCTGGACCGCTTCGAGTTCCGATACCACCAGCCTGCTGCGACATTGCAGTTCCCTTGCCTCGCAGCCGCGGAAGCCGATACTTGAACAGCGCTAGCTGAACCTGCGCCTTGCCCTCTTGACTATGAGCGTTCTGACCAAAAATATCCAGAATCACTGCAGTTCGATCGATTGCCGTTCGTCCAAGAATCTTTTCAAGATTGAACTGCTGTGACGGGCTGAGTTCATCGTCAAACACAACGGTGTCGCAGTCGGTTTCTAGGGCAAGCTCTTTGATTTCTTGCACCTTGCCCTTGCCAATAAAGGTGGCTGGGTCCGGGTTATTTCTGCGTTGCACGACGCGGGCCACCACATCGGCGCCGGCCGTATCGACTAACAATTCGAGCTCATCAAGAGATGCTGAGAGCAGGTCATCGTCATGTGGCGGGAAGCTCACCCCTACCAAAATAATTCGCTCACGGAAGTTGCGATCAATGAGCGAGTTGCTTTGGCCGCCAAAATCTCCAAAGCCACCTCGGTGGGATTCGTTTGGATCGAGCAGTTCTGGGTCCTGCAAGGCTTGGTCGACTGGATCTAGGTCGACTTGATCTTGGTCGGCGCTACTCACGAAACCGTGACCTCTGGAAGTAAGACTGTTACCTCTGCAATAAAGACTGAGGGGCCAGTCAACAACAGCGTGGAATCTGAAATCGAAACTTGGGCCTCTCCGCCGGGCATCGACACTCGGACCTGCTCACCCACAAGACCCATGCTGTGTGCTGCTGCAGCAGCAACTGTTGCACCGGAACCGCAGGCCTCGGTGATCCCAGCTCCGCGCTCCCAGACCAAGAGTTGCATGTGGTCTGTGGAATCAACGTAGACGAACTCCACATTGATTCCCTCTGGGTACTCTGACTCGAGGTGCTGCCCAACCGCTGTTAGATCTAGCTGCTGAAGTTGATCCTCGGATTCAAGGACCAATACAAGATGCGGGTTACCGATGTTGAAGGTCCCGCGGTGAAGCGCCGGAAAGTCCTGCGAACGTGTGCCGAGTTCAGGCCCTGCAGTTGCAGCGCCCATGTCGACCTGGATCCAGATTTCCTGATTAGCAGAACCGCGAACAGTCCGAAGTTGCCGCACCCCGCCAGCTGTCTCGATTCGCAGATCGCCCTCGCTTCTTCCCTCGTGACGAAGCAGTGCCTGGCCGAGACAACGGATGCCATTGCCAGAAATCTCGGCCTCGGACCCATCCGCATTCAAGAGCACCATGCACGCATCATTTCCTTCTTCGGAAGGAGGGAAGGAGAGAATCAGCCCATCAGCACCGATACCTCGGTGCCGGTCACACAAAGAGCGCGCCAACTCAGGGTCAATGGTCAGCTCTGGGTTCTGATCAGCTAGAGCAACCAAGAAATCGTTGCCGAGGCCATGATGCTTTGTAAGTCTGAGCACTCTTTCTCCATCTCTGCAGATCTGTTGCCCCAACTCGACGAAGAACTACTCCCCATACCGTAGTAGTGCCAGTGCTGGGCATCGAAGCAGGCAGGCCTGCTGTTGGAAACTCGATTACGCCCAGAAGGCATCTAATTCATCAAGAACCGTTTGTGGGTCTCCTGTGTGATCAAACCAGGTGATGCGTGGGTCTCGGCGGAACCAGCGGATCTGCTTGACGGCAAACTGTCGCGTTCGATCGATGGCCCGAGCGACTGCTTCTTCTTGGGAACACTCGCCTGTCAGATGAGACAGCAACTCCCGATATCCCAATGCCTGCGCTGCAGTACGAGAAATTCCCTCGGGGCGTGCTGCAAGAGCTTGCACCTCCTGAAGGAAGCCATCACGCATTTGTTGTTCGTAGCGCTTGGCGATTCGCTCACTGAGCACCGGCCGCTCCACCCGGAGCCCAGCCAAACGAAATGCGGTCTCGGGGTAGGTATCTAGGCCGGGACCGAATTCAGAGAAATTGCGGCCTGAGCCAAGCGTGACTTCGAGCGCACGAATGATTCGGCGGCGGTTTCCAGGTTCAATGCGGTCACTTGCCGCAAGGTCAAGTTGGCGAAGCCGCACATAGAGCAACGCAGTGTCGTCCTCTGCCTCGAGCTCTGCTGCGACGGAGGGGAACCTCCCTGGCAGCTCAAGGTTATCGACGAGGGCTTGCAAGTAAAGCGCTGTTCCCCCCACCAGGATGGCCCGTCCACCTCGGTCTTGGATCTCATCAAGGGCTTGATTGGCCCCTTGAGTGAACTCGGCGACCGAATACTCGGACCACGGGTCAACCACATCAACAAGGTGATGCGGAACACGTTGCATCTCTTCTGCTGTGGGCGAGGCCGTGCCGATATCCATCCCCCGGTAGACCTGCATCGAGTCCACAGTGACGAGTTCGACTAACTCACCGGTAGCCCGTCGACGCTCGGCTAGAGCTAAGGCCAGTTGCGACTTGCCCGAAGCAGTCGGACCCAGAAGGACAAGGTGACCTGCTTTCGCTCGATCCTGTTGGATCACGGCTGTGCGCAGAGTTCAGCGGCTAGCAAGTACCAGTCCAAGCGAACGGGGTCAGGGTTTTGCATCCCGTACTCGCCAAAAAATGCCTGAATTGGCTGTGGACCAAATGTGTTGAGAAGGTCCTGCGCTGCTCGTGCCAAGTCAAAATATGCATCGCCAATGGCTGCTTGAGTCCAGTCCTCGAACCCAATCAGGTCCTGCCCCGAGAAACGTAGATTGCTCAGGCGAGGTGCACCTTGAAGCAGTACCGGCTCCGCAGGCTTCTGCTCTATGGCTCCGGCCCCGTCCTGAAGAATCTGCGTGAGACGCACACGAGACATGTGCCGATACGGAGGACTCAGTTCTTGGGGATGCGCTTGCTCAGCTTCTGCGGACCGAAGCGCAAGCTCAACAAGGTGGTCTGTGGTGAGCAACAGGTCGGGCTCCGCAAGCAGACTTGCTGGTTGTACGGGGCACCGATGAACAGAGGCCAGACTGCTAGCTAGCGATCCGATTGTTCGCTCGGCGTCGAAACGGTATTCAGGCTCCGTTGCGGCTACTCCCTGACCGGCGGGTGCGAACAGATTGGTAGTCAGGATGAGGGCATCGAACTGCTGGCGAGCAGTTTGTGTTGGGCTCACCCCGCAGAAACCTCGAGGCGGGTTCGGTGTGTTGGCAGATCCAAAATCTCCACAAACTCGCCCATCAGGCATGTGTTGGTGGCGCTCGAGACTTCGACGCTCACATAGGTTCCGGGCCGCATAGGCGCTGGTGGTGTGAAATGCACCAAACGATTCTGGCGGGTACGCCCAGAGACACGCTCTGGATCACGCTTGCTGGGACCGAAAACGAGCACCTCTTCAGTTCGGCCAACACGTGATTCGTTTCCGAGGAAGGATGAGCGTTCAATGATGGCTCGCAAACGTTCCATCCGCTCCACTACAACGGCGTGGTCCACGAACTTCTCAGTGAGTTCAGCAGCCTCGGTGCCGGGTCGAGGCGAGTACAGGAATGTAAACGCGCCATCGAAGCGAGCCTCTGCAGCAAGTTCGAATGTTGCCAGCGCATCGGCTTCGGTTTCGCCGGGGAAACCAAGAATGATGTCGGTTGTGACTGCGAGATCCGGTATTCCTGCTCGGGCCAGCGCAAGCCGCTCCATGTACCGCTCAGCGGTATAGCCCCGGTGCATGGCGGCCAGTATGGAGTTGCTTCCCGATTGCAACGGCAGATGCAGATGCTCACAAACGGTATCTACCTGCGCCATTGCTTCAATTGTCTCTGGACGCAGATCCTTTGGATGAGGACTTGTGTAGCGAACTCTTCGGATCCCAGGAACAGCGCCAACAGCGCGCAAGAGGTCAGCAAAGAGGGGTCGAACTTTGCTACCCGATTCTTGATCCCAGTTCTCCCCGACCATGAACTCTGCGCTCATCCTGGCTTCAGGCTCTTCGGCTGACATTCCTTGGGATCGCAGGCGAAGTGTTAAGTCACGACCAAAGGAGTTGACGTTCTGGCCTAGCAAGGTGACCTCAGTGACGCCATCCGCTGCAGCTCGATGAACCTCAGCGAGGATGTCGCCGAATGGGCGGCTGATCTCGGGGCCTCGAACTGCGGGCACAATACAAAACGCACAACTGTTATCGCAGCCCATTTGGATGGTCACCCACCCGGCATATCCGGCCTGACGCACCACTGGTAGCGCCGATGGGAACAATTCGTGGTCTTCGGCAACTGTCTCTTCGAGAATCTCGAGTACTGGTTTGCCGGTCTCTCGGCGTTGATGCAGAAGATCAACGGCTCGGTGAACGTTGTGGGTTCCCAAGATCACGTCCACATACGGTGCACGCTCGGCAATGGTTCCCCGGTCCTTTTGAGAGAGGCAACCCGCAACCATGATCTCCATGCCCGGGCGAGCCTCTTTCAGGCTCTTCAGGTGACCCAGAGTTCCGTAGAGCTTGTTATCGGCATTCTCTCGGATACAGCAGGTGTTCAGCACAACAACATCTGCTTGCTCAACGTCTGTGGTGGGCTCAAGCCCATCTGCCTCGAGCAAGCCTGCAAGGCGCTCAGAATCGTGTTCATTCATCTGACAGCCAAAGGTGCGCACGATGTACTTGCCAGACATGGTGATCAGTCTAGGTTGCGCCGGCCAAGAGACCAGAAAGGTACCGGTGTAGCGACCCCAGATCGCTACACCGGCACCTAATGGATACTTTAAATTCACCTGTCCGTCTAGACAGAATGATCAGTCGAGACTGATTGGCAAATCATCAGGATCAATCACGAGCTCCTCAAGGGACTCCTCATCGGTCTGACCAATGCCAGACTCAGACATCACCCGTTCAGAAATGTCGACCATGATCTCTGGGTTCTCGATCAGGAACGTCTTGGCGTTTTCTCTACCTTGGCCGAGCTGTTCGCCCTCGTAGGTATACCAAGCACCCGATTTCTTGACGATGTTGTACTCAACGGCAAGGTCAAGTGCTCCACCTTCTCGGCTAATGCCTTTGCCGTACATGATGTCGAACTCGGCCTGCTTAAAGGGAGAAGCCATCTTGTTTTTTACTACCTTGACTCGAGTGCGGTTACCCACCACCTCGACCCCATCCTTGATGGCCTCGATCCGGCGGATATCGAGCCGGACGGAGGAGTAGAACTTGAGCGCACGCCCACCTGGCGTGGTCTCTGGTGAACCGAACATCACGCCGATCTTCTCTCTGAGCTGATTAATGAAGATGCAGATGGTGTTGCTCTTGTTGAGATTGGCAGTGAGCTTGCGGAGCGCTTGAGACATCAGACGTGCCTGCAAACCAACGTGGGTATCACCCATCTCGCCTTCGATCTCGGCTCGGGGTGTGAGCGCTGCTACGGAGTCGATCACGATCACATCAAGTGCGCCGGAGCGAATCAGCATGTCGGTAATCTCGAGTGCCTGCTCGCCCGTATCTGGCTGCGAAATCAAGAGTTCGTCGACATCGACACCAATGCGTGCGGCATAGGTTGGATCCATTGCGTGCTCAGCATCGACATAGGCACAGATTCCACCGTTACGCTGCGCCTCGGCAACGACATGCATGGCCAAGGTGGACTTACCCGAGGACTCAGGGCCGAAAATCTCGATGACACGCCCACGAGGGAGCCCACCAATGCCGAGTGCAATATCTAGCGAAAGGGCTCCGGTCGAGATGGACTCCACGTCCATGGAGGTCTTTTCGCCCATCTTCATGACGGAACCTTTGCCGTACTGCTTTTCGATCTGACTGAGAGCCATCTCGAGTGCTTTGTCTCTTTCAACTGCCATGTGATTGTCCTCTTCCGGGGTAGGTCACCGGGTGGTGATCTGCTGGTTCGTTCTGCGGGGGAAGTACTCGTCTAGTGGCGTTCACCCTGCCCTGTTGGGCCTGTTGGTGCCGTGTCGCTATCCGTGATGATGACCGTACTGATGTGGTGTGACAGTGAAGGAATAACCGCCCCCGTGCACATACATTAGTGTAATTCCGAACAGGCGTTCGATTCAAGGACCCTCAAGAAATTTCTTTCTGAGTCCGCGCAGACAACCCCAAAAAAGGGAACGTTCCTTAGGTGGCCTGTGGCAACAGCCGAAGACCTAGTTCCTCAAGTTGAGCCGGCTCAATTGGCGTAGGTGCACCTGTGAGCGGATCCCCACCCGACTGAGTCTTGGGGAATGCGATGACCTCACGAATATTTTCTTCACCCAACAGCAGGGCAACAATGCGGTCAATTCCGAATGCAAAACCAGCATGTGGAGGTGCACCAAATCGGAAGGCATCTAACAAGAACCCGAACTTAAGTGCGGCTTCTTCAGCGCTCACACCGAGCAACTCAAAGATGCGGGACTGGATATCTGAACGATGAATTCGCACGCTTCCCGATCCCAACTCCCAACCGTTCAGAACTAGGTCATAGGCCTGCGAGCGAACCTTGAGCAGGTCCTCGGGCTCTCCATCTAGCAGCGCCCAATCATCCTCATGAGGCATCGTGAATGGGTGATGCGCAGACACTGGTTTGGATGTAACCGGATCGATCGACTCGAACAATGGGAAATCCACAACCCATAGGAAATTGAACCCACCCTCATTGACGGGTGGTCGGCCAAGAGCCAGACGCAACAGGCCAAGCACATGACACACCTTGGCCCAGTCATCGGCAACTAGGTAGATCACATCGCCGGCCTGCGCGTGCAAGAGATCCAAGATCCCAGCTTTCTCATCCTCGGACAAGAACTTTGCAACCGGAGAATTCAGTGAGAGGCCAGCCTCACCCTCTTCGACACGCATCCAGACCAAGCCTTTGGCACCCCACAGCTTTGCGTCATCTGTGAGTTCATCGAGTCGGCTACGAGAGGTGTCGGCCGCTGCGCCAACGTGGCAGATACCTTTGATGCTTGATGCCTTGAACGCATTGAACTCGGTATTCGAAAACACAGCAGTGAGTTCAGTGAGCTCCATACCAAATCGAACATCTGGCTTATCAGAACCAAATCGGTCCATTGCGTCTCGCCAAGTCATACGTGGCACCTCACCGATGCCCTCACCCGTGACGACCTCAACTGCAGCAGACACAGCGCGAGTAATGCACTCCAGCACGTCATCTTGGCTGGCAAAGCTCATCTCGGCATCGAGTTGACTGAACTCAAACTGGCGATCAGCACGCAGGTCCTCATCGCGGAAGCACCGAGCAATCTGGTAGTACCGGTCAACTCCACCGACCATGCAGAGTTGCTTGAAGAGCTGTGGGCTTTGAGGCAAAGCATAAAAATTACCTGGTTTGGTTCGTGCTGGCACTACAAAGTCTCGAGCGCCTTCTGGTGTGGAGGCAATGAGCATGGGGGTTTCAATCTCGACAAAGTCTTGGGCATCCATGGCCGACCTGATTGCGGAGTTGATCTTTGCCCTGGTGCGCAGATTCTTCTGCATGTCTTCACGGCGAAGATCCAAGTAGCGATAGCGCAGGCGGACAGTCTCATCTACATCAGCAGCGCGGTCATCAAGTGGGAACGGGGGTGGTTCTGCCGCAGAGAGAACCTCTACTGTGCACTCCCCCACCTCGACCTGCCCCGTAGAGAGCTGGTCATTCACAGTGCCTTCGGGTCGGGGCCGCAATACCCCAGTGACTCGTACGACGAACTCACTTCGTAATTCTGCTGCGCCGTCAACTACGCATTGCACCAACCCAGTGTGATCTCGAAGGTCAATGAAAGCTAGGTGCTCCCCGTGTTCGCGGCGGCGGGCCACCCAGCCGCACAGGGTGACCGTTTGGCCCACTTGATCAAGGCTGAGTTCACCGCAAGAGTGCGAGCGCATGGAAGTACTTGTAGAGGCAGTCACGTGAGGGTCCCGGAGTTCGTTGGGTCGGCAGAAGCAGAATCGGCTGGTTGGAAATCGATTTGATCGGTAACAGTTTGAGAAGAATAACGGCTGAGCTCGGAAAGTAGATCAGCGGTAGCTACTCGGCGTTGTTCGCCATCGGACTCTTGGCCCAGCATGGGTCGAAGCGTCACCTCATTGGCTGCGAGTTCGTCTTCACCAATGATCACAGCAAAGCGTGCCCCTGATTTGTCTGCGGATTTCATCTGCGCCTTCATGGAACCGCCGCCAAAGCGACGGTCAGCGGAGATTCCAGCAGAACGAAGTTGGTGTGTGATATCTCGAGCGGCATCGCCAGAGACCGTGTCGATCACGAACACATCGAGCCTTGTTGGATCCGTAGCGAAGACTCCTTCAGCATCACATGCCAAGAGAATTCGATCTACGCCGAGGGCAAACCCGACGCCATCGGTTGCTGGGCCACCCATAGCTTCTGCCAACCCGTCATAGCGGCCACCGCCACCGATTGCATTTTGTGCTGAGTCCAGGGCCTCAGCGGCAAACTCAAAGGTGGTTCGTCGGTAATAGTCAAGGCCTCGAACTAGGCGGGGGTCTTCGGTATAGCTCACTCCTAGCGAATCAAGGCCTGCCAAGACTCGCGCGTAATGATCAGCAGAATCCTCGGACAAGTAATCGGCAACGAGCGGTGCATCCGCGATGATCTGCTGATCCTCGCGACGCTTGGAATCCAAGACTCGTAATGGGTTGAGCTCCAGTGTGACCTGTGAAGCCTCGGAGAGTTCGTACTGATGAGCCAGCAGGTACAGGCGGACTGCTTCGGTGTACTGCTCGCGATCCTCATGTTCTCCAAGTGAATTGATGAGCAGGGTTACTTGCCGCAGTCCTAGCGAGGCGAAGAACCTGCTCGCCAAGGCGATGATCTCGACATCAAGATCAGCGTCATCTACTCCAAGCGCCTCAACACCAAGCTGATCAAACATCCGGTAACGACCCTTCTGCGGTCGCTCGTGGCGAAAGTTTGTTCCGGCGTACCAAACCTTCCAGGGCAGCACTGGTCGGTGTTGAACAAAAGCTCGGACGACACCGGCGGTCATCTCGGGTCGGAGAGCTATTCGGCTTTGGTCCTTATCGACAAAGTCGTACATCTCTTTGGTGACTACGTCCGTAGCCTCGCCGACCCTTAAGAACACTCCAAGATCCTCGAGTATCGGCGGGACCACTTCGTGGTAGCCGGCTAGCTCACACTGGGTAAAAAATTGCTTCGTAAGTTCGCGACGACGCGCTGATTCCGGGGGAAGAATGTCTCGCATCCCTCTGAGTGCTTGAAATTGCTCGCGGCGAGTCTCGGTCACGGTTGCCCACGCTAACAGCGGATCAGCGGTTGGCTTAGCTACCCGTTCAGCTAGCGGTTGAGTCTTGCTCTGACCTGTGTCAGCAAGTCATCCTCATGCCAGTGATAAATAGTTGGAGTCCCGGTTGCCTCTTGGTGTGCCAGCGCGATCCAATCCATGATCCGGTGGCAGTCGTCTTTACCGTTCAGGCGTGTGAGCCCTCCGATAACACATGCAGGAGTGCTTGAATCCAAACAGATAGCAACGGGCAGCACGTAGGTGCAGGACTGCATCAGGGTGAGCGTCCCGTCGTACAGTGGTTGCAGATGTAAGGTAGGGGCTTCGCCCGGGTCATCTCCACGCCGTGCCCGCCAAGCAGCCCGCGCCTTTTTCATCAGACCCGGGATGGTCAGGTCTTGGCTACCACTCGCAGCCATAGCCAACAGTTGACCACCCTGTGCAAGCTGTGCATCTAGGGCAGTTCTCATCAGCGTGTTGTTGGCTCGAACCAAAGCGGTTTCTAGTTTTGCTCGGCGGCGACTCGCTGTCTGCGGGACGGACAAGAAGATTCGTGAGCCGCATTGCAGCACCTGAATTGCTGGCACGTTGAAGGCCTGCCTAGTAATCACCATGCGCGAGACCAGCACATTGGAAACTTCTGCGAGTTGCTCCAGGCTGGTTTGTTCACCGAGGACCCCAAAGCTGCGTCCCGGGGCCAACATGGCAGAGAGCCAAGCTCCCATAACTAGTGCGATGTCTATGATCTGCCCGTGGTTGGTCACCACGGCAACATTTGTCTTCTCGACGATCAGCAAGTGATAGAGAGCTGCCATAAGGTCGTCATGCGCTGGGTCGTTGAATGCAGCTAGCAGAATTCGGTCAAAGTCCGGATAGGCCGCCCGTGCATAGAGGCCAACGGTTTCGATGTTGCTTGGCTCCGGCTCCACCACAACACATGTCGGGCTATGAAACTCCAGGGCCGGCGTGTAGGGCAATGCTTGCAGCAACGAGGAGTGCGAGGAGCGCACCAAGCCGTTGAGCATTCGGTAATACGCAACAGGGTCAGCATCTTCGAGAATTGCCTGAGCCTGCTCAGTGGTAGACATAGCCGCGAGTCCGGGAATCTCAGGAGTCCCTAACTCAGGACGCCCTATCTCAGAAGTCCCTATCTCGGAATTCGCGGGCTCCTCAGACTCGACTCCCTCATCTTGGTGAGATTCGGTGGAACTTGGATCAACCCCCTCAACAGCGCCGGCGGCCTCTTCACTATCAGAGTGGGAATCAACAGTTGGGTCCTGTTCCACGCTTGGATTTGAGTCCTCATCCGAGACCAGACTCAGTGTTGGTCGATCTGCGGAATCATCGCGTTTTTTTCTTGAAGCCATGTCAGTACTTCTGACTCTCTGATGTGGGAAATGGTTACCTCAGGGGTCTTCCCCTGCGGAGAATCTGAAGCTAACTCGCCCCGGGTGGTAGACGGATTATGAAACAGCCCCTGGTATCACCCGATAGGCGTCGTAGACGCTATCGATCGTTCGCAACCGATTCAGGAGAGTATCAAGATGGCTTGGGTCAGCGAGTTCAAATTCGAAACGCATCTTCGAGACACGATCTTGGCCACAGGTGCTTTGACTGCTCAGAATGTTCACGTGGTTATCTGACAGGGTCGAGGTGACGTCTTGCAGGAGTCGCGGGCGATCAAGACCCTTGACTTCTACAAGGGCAACAAAGCTGCCGCTCGAGTCTGCATCCCATTCCACATGAATGATTCGCTCACCTTGCGAAGCCGCGAGCGAGGTGGCATTGGCGCAGTCGGTTCGATGAACAGACACGCCGCGACCGCGAGTCACAAAGCCAATGATGTCATCGCCGGGAACAGCAGTGCAGCATCGAGCCATTCGCACCAGAACATCGTCATAGCCTTCGACATGAACACCCGCGGGCCGACCCTGATGACGATTCACCGAACGGTTCGGAGTAGAGAGCACCTCTTCTCGGTCACCAGCGGCAGTTCGCAAGAGGCCAGCAATCCGGCTAGCCACCGATTCCGGAGATACATGGTGTTCGCCGATGGCAGTAAAGAGCGCCTCAACTGACTGATATTTGAGTTGCTGAGCCACCTCGAGCATGACCTCGCCACCCAAGATCTTTTGAGCGGGAAGGGCTTCACGGCGCATTGCCTTGATGAGGGACTCCCGACCTGATTCAAGCGCGTCATCCCTGCGCTCCCGAGAGAACCACTGCTTGATTCGAGATCTTGCAGCGTGGGTAGCTACAAAGTTGAGCCAGTCCTGGCTCGGACCAGCGCCAGCAACCTTTGAGGTAAAGATCTCGACAGTATCCCCAGACTGCAGTTCAGTATCGAGCGGTACCAGCCTGCCGGCTACCCGCGCTCCAATGCATCGATGCCCAACTTCGGAGTGAATCGAATACGCAAAATCAACGGGGGTGGCTCCTGCTGGAAGCGTTGCGACATCGCCTTTGGGAGTAAAGACAAACACCTCATCTTGGTCAAGATCGATCTTGAGGTTTGCCATGAACTCGCCGGGGTCGGTCATCTCTTGTTGCCAACCAACAATGCGAGACAACCAAGTCATGTCCTCTGTGGTGCCCTCCTTGTAGGAGAAGTGCGCAGCTACCCCCCATTCGGCGCGGTTATGCATCTCTGGCGTGCGTATCTGCACCTCGATGGGCTTGCCCTCTGGACCAATCACTGTGGTGTGCAGCGACTGATACAGGTTGAACTTGGGCATAGCGATGTAGTCCTTGAACCGCCCCGGAACGGGAGTCCACATGGCATGGATTGACCCGAGCGCTGCGTAACAATCCTTGGAACTGTCGACTACTAGCCGGATGCCAATCAGGTCGAAGATCTCTTCAAAGGCTTTGCCTCGAACGACCATTTTTTCATAAATCGACCAGAGGTGCTTCGGGCGACCGGTGACAGCCGCGGTGATATTCACCTCTGCTAGACGGTCTCTGATTTCGTCGATGACTGCGTCGACATAGGCATCACGCTCGGGTGCACGTTCAGCCACCATATGGTCCACCTCGGCATATCGCCGAGGGTAGAGCGAGGAAAAGCAAAGGTCTTCGAGTTGTTGGCGGATCTCTTGCATCCCAAGGCGATGAGCAAGCGGTGCATAAATATCAAGGGTTTCTTGGGCAGTTCTCTCTTGTTTCCACGCCGGAAGCGCAGCAATGGTGCGCATGTTGTGAAGCCGGTCAGCGAGCTTGATGACGAGCACCCGCAAGTCTTTTGCCATCGCCACGAGCATCTTGCGCATCGTGGCAGCTTGCTGCGCCTCTTTAGTATCGAAGTGAATCCGCTCCAGCTTGGTGACCCCGTCCACAATGGCGGTGAGTTCTGCTCCGAACTTCTCTTCGAGCTCCTCCAGGGTGATCACAGTGTCTTCTACAGCATCGTGCAGCAGCGCTGCCGCAATGGTGACATCGTCCATTCCGTAGCGGGCGACGATGCCAGCCACTGCAAGAGGATGGGTGATGTAAGGCTCGCCTGATCGTCGCAGTTGCCCCTGATGCGCTCCAGCGGCCATGCGATAGGCCTCGGAAATGACCTCAGTTGAGCGTTTCGGATGGAACTTCCGATACTGCTCAATGATCTCTTGGACCTCCATCGCTGGGGGCTGGCTATGGCGACGCCAAGGAAGAACCCTTGTCACTGTTGCCATGGGTCACCTCCTGTGGGATCGGTCCGACTACTCCTACGCTACCGAGCCGAAAGGCTCTTGGGGAGCGCGGCCTCAGGTCTTCTTTTTCTTTCTTGGCCGCGGAGGGTGGCCACCGATGTTCGTGGTCAGCGCTGGAGCACTCGAACCGGCTGCAACCGTAGGCCTGACCACTCCTGGCCGAGTCGATCCTGAGACAGGCGCACCCGTCACGTTCACTCCATGCCAAGCGGTTTCGTTTGGATCAATACCTTTGGCAATCATGCGTGCCCGAATCTCTTTGTAGCGAGGCTCACGCTCTTTGAGAACTGCTGTCAGCGGAGTGGCTACAGCGAGTGAGGAGTACGCACCCGAGGCCAACCCAATCAGGAGTGCAAGAGAGAAGTCACCCAACGTCGGCTCACCAAAGATGTACTTGCCGACCACCAACATGGACAGAACAGGAATGAGCGTGACTGTGGTGGTGTTCACCGAGCGCATCAAGACTTGATTGAGCGATCGGCGCACGATGCCGTTGTAGGTGTATTGACCCGTCCTGGTGAGTTTGACCCCATTCTCTTGCAGTCGGTCATACACAACAATGGTGTCGTAGAGGGAATAGCCAAGGATGGTGAGAAACGCAATCACCGTGGCAGGAGATATCTCTAGGTGGAACACCGAGTAAAAGCCCACGGTAATAATGACGTCGTGGAACACAGCCACTATTGCAGAGGCAGCCATCTTCGGTTCAAGACGCCATGCAATGTAGGCAGCCACAAGGACCATAAAGATAATGAGCGAGTTGCGCGCTGACTTGGTGATGTCCTGACCCCAGGACGGTCCGACTGTGGTCACTGCAACGTCGGTGACATCTATGTTCGCAGCCTCGGCAAGAGCGGTCACTACCTTTTGGCTTTCCTCAATGGTGTCGACTCGGCCCGAGATACGAACCAGCCGCACACCATCAGTGGTAGTGGCTATTTGGTACTTCTCGCCAGCATTGGTGCCAAAGGTGTCGAGCACAGTGGTTGCTTCATCAGTGGTGAAAGTTTTTGAGGGCACCTCCCAGATAGATCCACCCTCAAAATCAATTGACAAATCAAGACCCTGCACGGCAATCGAGAGAATCGATCCGATAACGAGAATGATCGAAACAATGCCAAGAGGAATCCAACTACGTTGAAAGTTGAAGTCGTTATCACCCCGGTACACCTTAGAGAGTGCGTTCATGACAGTTCCTTTCCTGCTGGCACGGCAACTTTCTTAGAAGCAGCAGGGGTGATTCGTCCGTCGGTATAGCCCTCTAGGTCATCCACAGGAATACCGAACCTCTTCGGATACTCGCCGAACTTGGACCGAGCGAGCACCACCACTGCGGGCCGCAAGAAGAAGTAAGCAGTGAAGAGGTCGAGCAGCGTGGCTACACCAAGGTAGAACGCAAAGCCGCGAACGGGGCCAACTGCCAGCCAGTACAGCACCCCTGCACCGATCAGTGAGGCCATATCGGCCTTCACGATGGTGGAATAGGCCGAGGTGAAGGACTTGTCGGCAGAGGAACGCAAGGAGGAACCGTTTCGTACGTCCTCCTTCAGGCTTTCATAGAACACAATGCTGGAATCCAGCGAGATACCAATTGAGGCGACGATGCCAACCACCCCCGCAAGTGTCACGGTGGCCTGCAGGTTGCTCATGATGACCCACAGCATCGAGGCCGACAGACTCAGGCTCACAGCAGTCAGCAAGCCCAGCAGTCGGTAGTACAACAACAGATAGGACAGAACAAGCAGTACGCCGATGAGGCCTGCAATGATTCCCGCCTCGAGTGCGCCTTGACCAAGGGTTGCAGAGATGGTTTCGGCTTGTTGCGGTTCGAGTTGTATGGGTAGGGAACCGTAACGAAGGGCGACAGTGAGCGACTCGGCCTCGTCCTTGGTGAAACTTCCCGAAATTTGGATCTGGTCAGCAGCGAAGGATGGCGTGTTGATTGTTGGCGCCGAGAGAACCACACCGTCAAGAACAATTCCGAGTTGTCCCTTGCCGCCTCCTTGATCGGGACATGTCGGGTCACCTGCGTAGCATTTCGCTGCGATTGCATTGAACGCATCGATATTGTCCACACCGGCCTTGAACGATGGATTCACCGTCCACTTTCCATCTTGTCCCAGACTCGCCGTTGCCCCTTTGACTGCCCGGCCATCTACTGCCACGGGCCCAAGCTTGTAGACCGTTCCGTCTTCGCCCTTCAGGGTGACTTCTCCCTCGGGAGTTTGGTCGGCCGTAGGCGTGAGCTCTGCTGCTAGTTGCGTTTCGGTTTGGTACAACTCCGCAAATTTGGGGTCATAGACGTTCACGCCCCATTGGTTCAGCGGAGTAGGCGGAATTGTTGTGGTGGGCGAAGCCGTAGTCGCAGGCTCGCTGGTTGGCACAGGATCGGCACCTGGAGGCGTTTCCTGCGAGGCTGCACGACCGGCCAAGAACGACCTACCGCCGCCGCTAGGAGCTTGAGTGGTGTCCGTCGTTGCCGGCTCGGTTACCACGGTTGCCTCGGCGGGTGCCGCTGCTGGAGCATTTGGGTCAACAGCAGGAGTTGTGGGGCTCTTTGCCTGCTCATCAGCCACGACCTGGGCCGTGGTGACCCCATCAGGAATCGCAAGTTCCTTGCGGAGCCTGGCGACGGTTTCATCGGCTTTGGTTTTGTCCTTACCGGTTGGGAGTTTGCCAACAATGGCAAGAACGGGACGGAACTCAAGTTGCGCCGTTGAACCAACTACTGCGAGAACCTCGGCTTGGTCTTTTGCTCCAGGCAATTGAACAGAGATGGTGTTTCCCTGACGTGACACCTCAGGCTCGGCAACACCAAGGGCATCTACTCGCTTGCGGATGATTTCAATGGCCTGCTCAAACTGCTCGTCCGAGACGTTATCTATGACCTTGCCCTTCTCGACGGGCTGCAGGTTGACCGAGATACCTCCCTGCAGGTCAAGGCCTAGCTTGGGACTCTTGCCCATCAAGATGGTCGCAAAGAGCAATCCGTAGACCACGAGCATCGTGGCTACCATGATTCGAACTGGGTGCTGTCGCATTGACTTCCTTCGAGAGATCTAAGGTCCTGTGAGGTTGCCACAAGGGCAACGGTAGGGAGAACCCTGAGTTTGTGAACCCTAGGTGACCCCTTGCTACGCCCTGTGCCCCTCAGAAGAACAGTAAATGTACTTCTTTGTTCCCTACTTCTTATTGATCTGCTCCGAGGAAGCCTGAGAATCAACTTCTGCGGCTTCTGAATCTGCAGAGTTTTCGCTGACTTCGGAGCTCTCAGCATCCTCAGGTGCTGCACCACCTAGGGCTCCGGCGAGCAAGCCCTTGCGGCTACGCGAGGCCCCTTTGGAACTCGACTTACCTTTTTCGGCTACGACAGGTTCGGCCAAGCTCTTCCCAACACCCGACTTGGCGATACGAATCACTACGTCGGTGTCAATCTCTATGTGGTAGAGGTCATCCTCAACAAATGTGATTGTCCCGATGATTCCACCAGTAGTAATGACCTCATCGCCGACATCGAGCTTTGACAACAGTGCGGCCTGCTTCTGCCGCTGTTTCCGCTGCGGCATGATCGTCATGTAGAGGATCGCGCCCATGGGGATCAGGATGATGAGGAGACCAGTAATGCTACCGCCGCCCTTTTTTTCTTGAGCGAGGATGGTCAGGAGGAATGTAGTCACAGTGGTCGCAGTCTAGGCCCTTGCATCTGTCCATCAGAACTCCACGAAGGGTCTGCAGTGGTTACTCCCCTAGCCCGGGTCCCATTGTCGACCAGACAGGGGTGACTTGGGAACGGAAATCTTCAAGCTTCCCAACCACAATTGCGGTGCGGATTTGGTCCACAAAACCCAAAATCCAAGTCAGGTTATGAATGGTGCAGAGCGTGTGTGCAGTGCTCTCACCAAGGCAACTCAGGTGGCGGAGTAGGCCTCGGGGATAATTGACGCAGGTGGCGCAGGGGCAGTTTGGATCGACTGGATCCTCACTTCGAGCAAACTCGGCTCGCTTGATGTTGAGTCGCCCAGTGTTTGTCAGAAGCGTCCCGTGACGAGCAAGGCGGGTAGGCAGGACGCAGTCAAACATGTCCACCCCTAGCGAGACGGCTTCAAGAATCGAAAGCGGATCCCCTACGCCCATCAAGTAGCGCGGTTGGTCGACGGGCAGCTCCGCTAGTGCAGACTGCAACGCTGGCAACATTCGCTCTCTGGTCTCTCCAACAGACAGTCCGCCCACAGCGTAAGCATCGAAATCAAGCTCTACCGTTCGCTGCGCGGACTCCCGTCGCAACACGATGTTGTCTCCGCCTTGCACGATGCCGAGCAATGCTTGGTCATGGGTACGGCGATGTGCGAGACGTGCGCGAGCAGCCCACGCAGCGGTGGTCTCTACGGCTTCGCGAAGCACTGACTCAGACGAGGGAAGTGGCGCGCAGACATCAAGAACCATCTGCATATCAGCCCCGAGCAACTCTTGAGTCTTGACCGCCCCTTCTGGAGTGAGCAGATGACTCGTCCCGTCATAGGTGGACTTAAACTTTGCCCCCTCAGCGGTCACCTTGGGGGCAAGAGAAAACACCTGATACCCGCCAGAGTCGGTCAGCATATGCCCCGTGAATCCGCTAAAGCGGTGCAATCCTCCAAGGGTGTCCACGGTCTCTGCCCCGGGTCTGAGCATGAGGTGATAGGTATTTGCGAGCAGAATCTCGGCCCGGCTGCCTTCAACCGTTCGCAGGCCAGCGAGTTCATGAGTGCTCAAGGACCGGATGGCACCCCGAGTACCTACGGGCATGAACACGGGAGTTGCAAACGATCCTCGAGAAGTGCTCACTACACCGGTTCGGGCCAGACCATCTCTGGCTGTGACCTCAAGCTTGAGCTTCATGGTCACCTTCTAGGCCCTGGCTTCGTTGCAGCAGCGATCCTCGTTGCAGCAGCGGTCCTCGTTGCAGCAGCGGTCCTCGTTGCAGCAGCATGGCATCCCCGAATGACAGGAATCGGTAGTCACGTTGCAGAGCGGTGCTGTAGAGATCTCTCCACCTTGGACCGATAAAAGCCTGAATCATTGCGAGCAATGATGAGCGTGGCAGATGAAAGTTGGTCATCAAGACGTCCACCACCTCGAACCGAAAACCGGGGGTAATAAACAGTCGCGTTCTACCCTGAAGTTCAGAACTCGAAGCGGCTGATTCAAGGGCCCGGACTGTAGTTGTGCCTACTGCGACCACACGCCGACCTGCGGCCTGAGCAGTCTTTACCTCGTCCCAGGTCTCGGCAGGTACCTGATACCACTCCGAATGAATCTGGTGGTCCTCAAGGTTCTCTGCAGTCACCGGGCGAAAGGTATCAAGGCCAACAACGAGTTCTACTGTCTTGATCTGCACGCCCTTCTCTGTGATCTTCCCCAAAAGCTCGGGAGTGACGTGCAGGCCCGCCGTTGGCGCAGCAGCGGAAGCTGGACGATGCGAAAACACCGTCTGATAACGCTCTTGATCGCTGAGTCGCTCATGGATATACGGGGGCAAGGGAGCCTCTCCCGAACGTTCTAGTTCTCGTAGCAAATTTCCCTGATGGATCGGACGGACTTTCCTTCGGCCCTGCCCAAGGTCTTCACCGATTTCAAATTTCAGAGATCCAAGGGCGGCTGTGACTTGCTCCCCAGCGCGCATCTTGCGAGATGGCCGACAGAGTGCCTCCCACCAACCTTCGTCTTCGTCTTCGAGTGGCTCCAGCAGAAGGACCTCACCTGCACCTCCGCCGGAGCGAAGTACAGCCACCCTCGCTGGCAGCACCCTGGTTTCATTCAGAATGAGTAGATCACTCGGCAGCAAAAAGTCAGCTAGATCCGCCACGACCGCATCTTGAGGCGGAGCCTCAGTGCCCAGATCGACCAGCAATTTTGCCGAGTCGCGGGGAGTAACTGGTGTTTGCGCAATGGCGGCCTCGGGTAGGTCGTAGTTCAGGTCCTCGGTGCGCATACGAGTAACGGTGGCCCGATTAGAAGCCCATCGATTTACCGATGATCTCTTTCATAATCTCGGTGGTTCCGCCGTAGATCGAGGTCACTCGAGCATCTGTGTAGGCACGACCTACTGCATACTCGTTCATGTAGCCGTAGCCCCCATGTAGCTGCACACAGATGTCAGCCACCTTCTTTTGGAGTTCGGTGCACCACCACTTCGACATTGCGGCTTCCTCTGCGGTCAGCGTCCCCTCGTTCAACGCAAGCACGCTCTTATCGATAAAGCTCTCGGCGATGGTGATCTCGGTTTGCATCTCGGCAAGCTTGAATCGGCTGTTCTGAAAGCTGCCGATCTTTTGTCCGAATGCGGTGCGCTCGTTGCAGTACTCGGTGGTCCAATTCAGAATCGCTCGCGCATGTGCAACGCCGGCCATAGCTATCGAGAGCCGCTCCTGTGGCAGATTCTTGACAAGCAACTTGAACCCTTGGCCCTCATCGCCAATCCGGTTCTCTACGGGAACACGAACATCACTGAAGAACAACTCCGCCGTGTCTTGAGAATGCATGCCGAGTTTGTCTAGGTTGCGGCCGCGAACAAATCCTTCCATGCCAGTCTCGACGACAATCAATGACATGCCAGCGTGCCGTTGAGTTGGGTCGGTCTTGCAGGCAACAATGACCAGATCCGACAAGATCCCGTTCGTGATAAAGGTTTTGGAACCGTTCAGGATGTAGGTGTCGCCATCTCGAAGTGCAGTAGTGCTCATCGATGCCAAATCGGATCCAATGCCCGGCTCTGTCATGGCCACTGCAGTAATCAGTTCACCCGAGGCAATCCCAGGTAGCCAGCGTGCCTGCTGCTCTTCATTGCAATAATCCAAGAAATAGGGAAGGCACACATCGCTATGAAGGGTCATCCCCAACCCTGCCGGGTACACATCGGCGGCACAGATTTCTTCGGCAATGATCAAGTTGTAGCGAAAGTCGTCGACTCCTGCGCCACCGAATTTCTCGGGAACGGACATTGCCAAGAACCCAGAGGCACCGGCCTTTGCAAAGACCTCACGGTCGATCACTCCGGCGGCTTCCCACTCCTCACGATGGGGCACGAGTTCACGTTCCAAGAAGGTACGAAAGGCTTTGCGGAACATCTCGTGTTCTTCTTCGAATAGTGAACGCTCCATCGGGAAACTCCTTGAATTGGGTGGGGGTCAGTGGAAAATACCTAGGAAACAGAAATGTTCTATGAATAGCAAAGCACGAGATCAGGAAAAGAAGAAGCTGAGACTAGGAGCAAAACACAATTCACACGTGTCCCGCACTTATTCAAAGAGGGAAAGGTCTGTCCCTTCTTGTGTCGCAGCCGGGGGGACTAAGCCCAAATGCCTCCAAGCAGCCGTGGTGGCCATTCTGCCGCGAGGCGTTCGCAACATGAGTCCTTGTTGAATCAAGAACGGCTCGTAGACATCTTCAACCGTCTCGGTGGGCTCAGACACTGCAATCGCCAATGTAGACAGCCCAATCGGTCCGCCCCCAAAGCGTTGACACAGAGCGGAGAGGATTGACCGGTCCAATTTGTCTAGTCCGAGGGAATCAATACCGAAAATTTCTAGGCCTTGTTGGGCGGCGACTGCGTTGATACGACCGTCTCCCTCGACCTCGGCCACGTCTCTGACGCGACGAAGTAGGCGATTCGCAATGCGAGGAGTTCCGCGGGAGCGCCGAGCGATCTCGACTGCACCTTCTGAGTCGATCTCGACTTCAAGAATCGCCGCTGCGCGCTGCACGATCGCTTGCAAGTCATGCGGCTCGTAGTAATCCAATCTGGCTACAAGGCCAAAGCGATCTCTGAGCGGACCGGTTATGAGCCCAGTTCGGGTGGTTGCACCAACTAGGCAGAAGTTAGGTAGGTCAAGTCGAATGGACCGGGCTGCTGGCCCCTTGCCAAGAACGATGTCGAGCTGAAAATCCTCCATTGCGGGATAGAGGACCTCCTCAATAGAGCGCGAGAGACGATGGATCTCGTCGATGAAGAGCACGTCTCCCTCTCCGAGTTTCGTCAGAATCGCAGCGAGGTCTCCGGGGCGTTCGAGCGCTGGCCCCGAGGTGACATGCAGTGTGACGTCCATTTCGGCTGCCACGATGACCGAGAGCGAAGTCTTGCCAAGCCCAGGAGGACCTGCGAACAGAAAGTGATCAGGTGCCTGCCCGCGACGGCGAGCTGCTTCAAGAATGACTGAGAGTCGACGTTTGAGTTCTGTCTGACCAACGAACTCCGCAAGGGAGCGTGGCCGCAGCGATAGCACTGGATCAGAAGCATCATCGAACATATCGGCGCGAGTATCCGAGTTCGCATCCGTGGCTCCTAGTGTCTGGCTTCCTGCCGAGGCCACAGGGCTGCCTTCGAGTTCACGATCTTCCTCATCGGGAACAGGGTCGAGTAGTTCATCTCGGGCCATCAGGCTGCCTTTGTCCTAGTCATGTAGTTAGGCCGCCGCTAGTCGCTGCAGCGCTTGCCGCAAGAGGTCAGAGGTATCGGTGGCCTCGGGCAACTCTGAGAGAACTCGGGCAACCTCCTCGGGTCCGTATCCAAGGCCAAGCAGAGCATCTCGCACGTCTCCGCGAGCAGAGTTACCCGCAGAGCCAGAGCCAGCTCCAGCCGAGGTAGACGCAACTCCCTCTGGCACCTTGAGTCGAGTCTTTAACTCAATAAGCAACCGTGCTGCAGTCTTCTTTCCTACCCCGGGCACCATACAGAGCCCATCGATGTCATCTGTTGCGAGCACTTGTCGAAGACCAAGCGGAGAATGAACGGACAGGATTGCAAGGCCCATTGAGGGGCCAACGCCATGAGTCGAAATGAGAGTTTCAAACACGCGTCGCTCGTCAAGCGAACCAAAGCCAAAGAGGGTCCCCGCGTCTTCGCGCTGATGGTGATGAATGAAGAGGAACACCTCGGAACCTATTGATCCGACCTGATCGACTACAGCCGGGGTGGCTTGGACTCGATACCCCAAGCCTGCAACTTCGATGAGCAGTTCGGCATCGGTACGATCCAACAGTTCTCCTCGCAGGGAGCCAATCATGTGGACGTACCCCGGACTGAAGCGAACTGCAATCCAGCAGTAAAGGCCACATGCGTTAGCGCAATCGCAGCCGCATCAGCGGCGTCGGCAGGGCGAGGCGGTTCATCGAGTTTGAGTAGGACCTGCACCATCTGTTGCACCTGTTCTTTATCTGCGCCGCCGTAGCCAGCTACAGCGTCTTTGACCTGATTTGGCGAGTACTCCACAACGAGTATCCCCCTGCTCGCCGCTTCGGCCATCACGATTCCCGAGGCCTGAGCAACCGACATTGCAGTTCGCACATTGGTTTGAAACAACACGCGCTCTATGGCCACAGCCTCAGGAGAAAACTCATTCAGTAGTTGGCGAATATCGGCCCAAAGTTCAGCTAGGCGGACGGGAACTGCTGAAGCGGGGTCAGTACGAAGCACGCCGAGCGCTACGGCTTCGGTCTTGTGGGGAGATACCCGCAAAACGCAATAGCCGCAACGAGTCAAACCAGGGTCAACTCCAAGAACGAACACAGGTTCGATCTTAGTATCAGCTGAGTTCTCACCGTGTGACCCCGAACTCAGCAGTGCCCTGAACCGCTACTGCGCAAGCTGTTCGAGTAAAGCATCGGGGATGTCGAAGTTTGCGTAGACATCCTGCACATCATCGTTCTCTTCTAGTGCATCTATGAGTTTGAGTACGGACCTCACTGCAGCGATGTCATCGAGTTCAACCATTGATGTGGGAATCATCGTGAGGTCCGAGGAGTCAACCGTGACCCCTTCCTTTTCGAGGGCCGTGCGAAGGATCGATGTCAGAGTTGCCTCGCAAGTAACCGCCCAGAACTCACCGTCACGGGCCACATCGTCAGCTCCGGCATCAAGCGCTGCCATCATGATCTCGTCCTCGTCCATGGTTCCATCGACATGGATGATTCCCTTGCGCTCGAACTGCCAAGCAACGGCACCGGGTTCTGCAATAGATCCACCGAGTTTAGAGAAGGTGGAACGCATTTCTGGGCCCGTACGATTGCGATTGTCAGTGAGGGTCTCGACAAAAACAGCAACTCCGTGACCGGCGTAGCCCTCGTAGTTCACTTCCTCGTAGATAACCCCTTCGAGTTCACCCGTGCCCCGCTTGATAGCCCGCTCAATCGTGTCGATCGGAACAGAGGCGTCTCTGGCTTTTTGGAACATGGTCCGCAAGTTCGGATTCATGTCTGGGTCTCCCCCGCCATTTTTTGCAGCTACCTCGACCTGGCGAATCAACTTTGCAAAGAGCTTGCCTCGCTTGACGTCAGCTGCCCCTTTTTTGTGTTTAATTGTTGCCCATTTGGAGTGGCCGGACATGTAGTTCCCCTTTGGTGTTAGCTACTAGTTGAGGTGCTGCTGTGGGTGTCGCTGTTGGCTGTAGTGCTTGGTTCGCTGTACTGGATTTCTGGATGTAGAAATTCGGTAGCTACATCTCCAAAAACAGTTGATGGATACGCAAGTCGTCAACGAGTTCTGGATGAAAGATGGACACCATGATTGCACCAGAACGGACGAGCGCGGGTCGAGAGTCAATTGTGGCCAAAACTGTGACTGACTCTCCCACCCTTTCTATAACGGGTGCGCGAATGCAGACAGCGTGGAAAGGCAGTTCTCCCAGAATCGGAATCTGCACCTCTTGTTCAAAGGAGTCCACTTGTCGGCCAAACCCATTACGGCGCGTTGAGATGTCAATGGCCCCCAAGCAGCGTTGATCTGCACGGCCATCTTGAATCTCGGCCGAGAGCAGGATTGCGCCTGCGCAGGTGCCGAGGACAGCCTTCCCAGACTGGGCGAATTCAGTAAGCGGTTCGATCAGTTCAAACCGCTCAGCAAGCATCGAAACCGTAGTTGACTCCCCACCAGGCACCACTAGGCGATCAAGGCCCTCAAGATCAGCCGGGATTCGAACCTGGACCACTCGTTCGCCAAGCGACTCGAGTCGGCTTTGATGGAGAGCAAACGCTCCCTGTAGAGCTAAGACGCCTGTGGTCACCAGCCGCGGTCGGCAAGTTTGATATCAAGATCATCCATGCCAATTCCGGTCATCGGAGCGCCGAGATTACGACTGACCTTGGCCAGGATATGCGCATCCATGTAGTTCGTGGTTGCCTCGACAATTGCCTTTGCTCGTGGCGCAGGATCATCTGACTTGAAGATCCCCGAACCAACAAACACAGCCTGAGCACCAAGTTGCATGGCGAGCGCCGCATCGGCAGGCGTTGCAATTCCCCCAGCACAAAACAGCGGCACGGGAAGCTTGCCTGTTTCGGCAATCTCCTGAACAAGCCCAAGCGGTGCACGCAGTTGCTTAGCCCAGTCAAACAGTTCAGCCGAATCAGCCAGTGTCAACGCACGAATGTCTCCGTTGATGGAGCGGAGGTGCCGAACAGCTTCAACGATATTGCCAGTGCCTGCTTCGCCTTTGGATCGAATCAAGCAAGCACCCTCGGAGATCCGGCGAAGGGCTTCACCCAAGTTTGTTGCACCGCAGACGAAGGGAACCGTGAACTTCCACTTATCGATGTGGTGAGCCTCGTCAGCGGGGGTAAGCACCTCTGATTCGTCGATGTAATCAACCCCGAGTGCTTCAAGAATCTGTGCTTCAACGAAGTGACCGATCCGGGCTTTCGCCATGACGGGAATCGTTACCGCAGCTTGGATTCCTTGGATCATTTCGGGGTCACTCATGCGGGCGACTCCACCGTCAACGCGAATATCGGCAGGAACCCGCTCAAGTGCCATGACGGCACACGCACCGGCATCCTCTGCAATCCGAGCTTGCTCAGGATTGACTACATCCATAATGACTCCACCACAGAACATCTCGGCGAGTCCACGCTTGACGAGTTGGGAGCCGGTTGATTGCATGGTGGGTTCAGAGGACGTAGAAGACATTCTCATAGTCTACTTACGCGAGGCACCCAGATTGGGACCGGGGTATCGGTGAACTCTGCCACTGCCTCATCAAGGCCGTGGGAAGGCTTAGCCAGCTTGCAATTGATCGACCGTGGCTTGGTCAAGCACCCTCGGGCTGGTACCCACTTCTGGAAGTTCCACGAAGGTAGAACCTGGGGTCAACAACATTGGCTGCCCATCCGCTGAGGTCAGCTTCCAAGCTTGGTCACGAGCGCTGCGCACCCAAGTTCCCACGGTCATTCGGCCCTGGGTAAACACCCAAGCATTGCCAAATCCCAAGGTCTGAGCCTCTGGGGACCGTGAGTCTGCTGCAGATGCGGCATAGGGAGTCTCGAGGACAACCACGTTCGTAGGTGCAATCTGAACCCCATCGGCTGCAAGGTGCCGACGGTTATTCGACCAACGCAACCATGCGCTTCTTGCTGGATCCCAGACGAATCCCAAGGGAGACATGCCGACATTCATATCGAATCCGAGAACTGGGGTTCCTCCGGGGTCTTGCCCGGGGGCAACGTAGTCAAAGAGTTTGTTCGGCAATACGGGTGGCTGATCTGCGTAGGTATAGATCTTTGGAACATCCAGAATCAGGTTATGCGGCGCTTTTTTGGCTTTTGAGCGAGAGTAGGCATCAGGGGCTTGGCTGTGACTCACGCTTTGAATCCATGGGGTGTCGGCCATGACCTGCACCACATTTTCATTTCCACCTGACCATGCGACTAGTGGCCGGCCGAATATAGCAAGCAAGTCAGGGTCGCTGGTGCGAGCTGAACGGATCGGCCCAACTTGCTGGACGTCCTTTGACTGAAACACGCCCATATAACGGCTGATGCCTTCGACCTTGAGTTCGATCACCATGTCTGCCTGCTCAATCCCTATCTGTGGCATGGCTGCGGGAGAATTGTCCATCTTGGCAACGAGTACCGGGCGGGCAAGAAGTGCCGCCCCTGCGGTGTCATCAAGGTTGAGCTGCACACCAGTCAGCGCTGAAGTTGGCCCCACTGCAATCGTGGTGGTTGTGGTGGTTGTGGTGGTTACGACTTCGGCTTTGGTCTTTGCAGGGGCCGCTGCCTCGTCCTTTTTGCCGCAGCCACTGAGACCCAAACCTGCAACTCCAGAGCCAATGACCACAACGGCGAGCAGGGAAGCTCCTAGAACAAGTTTCTTATTCGGGCGCTTTTGTTGCGAGGCACGCGTAGCTGAACGGTTTACAGCGGGGGTGCCTTGGCCAGAATCATCAGCACTGTTGATATTGCTGTTGCTGTTGCTGTTGCTGTTGCTGTTGCTGTTGCTGTTGCTGTTGCTGTTGGTCTCTTCAGACATGGTCTGCCGCTTTCAGGTTGGCTCTTTCACAGTTCTTGAAGCACTGCGATTCGATAGGTCAGTGGCTGCATCGATGTGTCAGCAAGGGGTGAACTCTCTTGGCTTGAAGCTTCAGAGACCGGCGCAATCCACATTGGTGTGGTGTTTGCTGGAACATTTGAAAGAGTTGTTCCCGCCTTCTGCATCGCTGAGAAGGCAGAGATAAGCCCAGGTGGGTAGCGGGTCAGGTCGATGGCCGCCATGTCCGATCGCACGGAGCGCTGCTCCCCAAGGCCAGCTGCCAACTTTCGCGCCCCATAACCTGAGCTACCAAACATCGATATCACCGAAGTTGCATACCGTGCAGAGCCGTCGCGCTGCCTACCGAGCAAGTTGGCAACTACACCTTCGAGTTCGAGCCGACCGAGTCCCTTTGCCAACTCAGTAGTCAAAATCACGGAGCATCCCGATTTGTTTGCTGCCACAAACGCGTTCATAGAGGTCGACTCGAGCAGGTACACCTCGGGGTTGGTCACGCCGCTCGTTGCGCAGAGGCCTTCGAGCAGATTCTCGAGTTGTGGATTCGACCCTTCGCGAAGTGGGCTGAGATCTAGTCCAGCAAGCATTTGCTTGACGCTCGAAGCCAATTTCTCGCGGAGCAGGAGAAACCAAAGAACAGCCAGAACAGCGGCAACCACAGCGCCAACGATGGGTTGAGCGAGCATCACAAGACCACCGACGACTAGGGCTGCGAGCACCCCGAGGAACAACACGTTGTGTTCAAGTCTTTTTGCCGATTTATCGAGGGATAGCTGCGCCTGCATTGCAATGAAGGGTACAGGAGGGTGCCATCCGCTTTGAGTATGGTCCTTAGCGGACCCTTACCCTGAGCGAGGTGACCTTTGGTGGTGCTTCGTGAGCAGCTGCTATGAGGTCCGAGTAGATCGCTAGGTATTCATCACAGAGCAGTTCCAAGTCAAACTCCTTGGCCCTGACCATGCCAGCAGCCCGCAGGGATTCTGTGAGTTTTGGCTCACGCAGAACTTTGTTGAGCGCAAGTGCCAAGGCTGCAGGGTTGCCCGGTTCTACAAGTTCTGCAGCGAGGCCGTGCGGAGAGTGCGCTACCTGCGAATAGCCGGAGATGGAAGATGCCACCACCGTGGTCTGGGCTGCCATTGCCTCGAGCAGAATGATCCCGAAGGACTCTCCTCCAAGTGAAGGTGCACAAAATACTGTGGCTGCGCTCATGCGCCGCTCGCGTTCTTGATCGGTAATGCGTCCGAGCCAGTGCACACGAGGGTCCGGGTAGCGCTGCTTCAGATCTTCAGTCTGAGGCCCAGTTCCTCCAATCCAGATCTGGGTGTCATCTGGTAACTCAGCGGCTGCTCGCAGCAGAACCTCGAGGCCCTTTCTTGGTTCATGGCGGCCGAGAAAGAAAACCGTAGGAGACGAACTAGGCCAAGGCTCAGCGTTACGAAACCGGTCCCCCTCAACTCCGTTGAAGAGCACACGGACATCGTCTTTCATGACATCGGCAACCATGAGCTTTGCTTCTTCTGACACTGCGACACGCGCATCGAGGCGGTTGCCAAACCATGTTGCAAGAGCCGAAAGTTTTTTATAGGCCGGCTGCTCGCCGGCAGCGTGGAAAGTGCCAACTAGCGGCGCAGTCTTGAGTAGCGCAGCAGTCACAGTTGGGCCGGGAGCCAAGGGTTCGTGCAAGTGAACCACATCAAAGTCTTCATCCCACAGAGCTCGCATCGTGCGAAGTTGCGCTGGAATGTCTGGGGCAATGGGCGCAACTGAACCGTTGGTTGCAGTTGGAATGCTGCTGCCGAGGGGTATGACGAATACCTCTGGAGGCGGGCCGTCACATGGCGCAAGGACAAGAGCCTCGTGGCCACGCCTGCGCAAGGAGCGAGCGAGTGCCAAAACTTGTCCCTGTACTCCCCCAGGGATACTTACGCTGTAGGGAGAGACCAGGCCGATTCGCACCTGCGCACACTACGCGTCCGAGCGGCCCTTTTCCTTCTCGGCTTGCACCCACCCGGGCTGAGGCAATCCAAGAGCGGCAAAGTCGCTTGGCCAATTTGGCTGCAACACATGCCATTGGGTGGGATCGCGGCAAATGAGTATTTCGAGTGCGTGTGCCACATCTTGAGTGACTCGCTGCACATCAGCTCGGAGCCGACCACGACGTTGTGTATCAAGAGGCGGCAAGACCACTGCATGGTGGTTGTTCCCTTGAACGAATACGGCAACTGGCACGAGGGGTGCTCCGCTTCTGAGCGCCAGCAGAGCCGGGCCACCTGGCAACGTGGTTCGTTCGCCAAAGAACTCGACTGCAATCCCATCACCAGTCAGGTCTCGATCACTCAATAAACACAGCACCGAGCCAGCACTCAGAGCTCCGGCTAGTTCAACAGCAGCAGTCGGGCCTACCGGAATCACGTTCAACCCCAATTGGTCTCGACGATAGGTCAGGAACCAGTCGAATAGCTCTGGTGGTTCGAGATGCTCAACCGCAGCCGCCACCGGAATGTTGTGAGTCATCACCAGCCACCGACTCGCCGACTCCCAACTACCAAAGTGCGGAATTGCGGCAACGACACCCTGGCCATTCTGGGCCGGAATAATCAGATGCTCGAGGCCTTCGTAGGTAAAGGTTCGATCGAGCTCATCCATGGTGAGTGAGGGGAGCCGCAGAGCATCGAGCCAGTACCTTCCAAAGCCCTGAAACACCTGCTCGACTTTTTCTTCGAGCTGCGCCTCCGTAATTGGGGCGTCTTCGGGAAGAGGCCAGGTCTGCTTCTTGGGGTCGGGAGTCACTCCATCGAGAACTAGGCCATAGATGCGTCGCAGGTAACGTTCGATCACGAGTCGTTCATCTGCGGAGCGGTGGGCAAAAGCGCCGCTCGCCGCTTTGACCATCGGCCTAGCTAGCGAAGGCGGGAGGTGCTCAGCGAGAGCTGAGGCCACCTGAAGTTTGCGAACTGAAAGCTCCATGTCTTGTGCCGGCGCTCAGGCAGGCGGGCGCCGTGAACCGCTTGAGCGACCCCGGCCGCTGCTGCGTGCCTGCCAACGCTGCGCCACGGTTGGGTCAGCACTGCGCGGTCGCCTCCGCCGCCGATCACTCAGGGCTGGAGTTTGGCGGGTCGCTTGGCCCCACACCTTGATAAAGCGCTGTGCAGCAGTAATCAGATTGAGTACCACGATCAAGGCCAAAATTGGGATGAGGAGATTTCGATAGAACAGCAGGCCGATGGCGAGGAGCACGAACCGCTCGGCGCGCTCCACAATCCCAGTATGAGCGTCGAAACCTAGGGCATCTGCCTTGGCCCGGATATACGACACGATCGATGCAGTGATGTAACCAGCAACTGGCAACATGACGACCCAAGCGCGCCCATCGCTCTCTACGAGGTAGTAGGTGATGCCACCAAAGAGCAATCCATCAGTAACTCGATCTGAAACCGAATCAAAGAACGCACCCCTCAAGGAGGACTTACCCGAGGCCTTCGCAACAGCTCCATCTAACAGGTCAGGGATGCCAGTCAGAATCAGCAAGAGGAGCCCTAGATGCAGGTGGCCCGAGCCGATAGCAACGGAGGCAAAGACTGCCATCACGATGCCAGTGGCAGTAATGACATCTGCAGAAATTCCGGCCTTCTTGAGGCTGTTCCCGATGGGCTTTACTGCTGCATCAACTTGTGTGCGCCATTTACCGTCGAACATTTGACTCCTCGCAGGAACTCCTGCATCCCAATCCACATGCCGTACTCAAGAGATTTCAATGGACTGTTCGCAACGAGTGCTAACTAGAGTTAGCACTGTAGCCTGATGTAGCGAAAATGTGAAGCATCCCGACCGCTACTGCTCTGCTGAATCAGCCGCAGCAGGCACACTTAGGCTGGCACCGGCGACGTCCTCAGGGTCGAACTGAGTCCAGTCCTCGGGGTTCTCTTCCGAGAAACCCTCGATCACAGCCCCGTTCACTCCATCTACTAGCACGATTCCGCGCTTTGTCGGCGGGTTCTCATTCGAGTACGCCAAAATGCGCCAAGTAGGGCGCGACAACCATCCACGCCAAGCCATCTGTGCAGCAGCATGGCCAACAGGAAAGCCAACCTCTGCTGATGCACTCACTAACGCATCAGACTCATCGACTTTCAGAGTCCACCCTGCGACCATGCCGTAGGCCCCAAATGCGACGAGGCCAACTCCAGCCCATAGCGTCCCCAGATTCACCAGCGCAGAGCTCTCGCCTTTGGCCGCATAGAGCGCTACGGCTCCGAGCCCAAAGATCAGATACAACATGGCTGGGATTCGTCGGCGGTTGTTATTTGGGAATGTTTGCGGCCCAACAAACCCAGAGAGATCTAAGTCCTCTGGCAGGACATCCACGAACTCGCCATCGCTGAGGTCTGCTTCAAGCTTGACGGCAGCATCCCCTAGTTCGGGAGCATCCTCTAGTGCAAGAGCATTCTCCAGTTCGGCAGCATTCTCGAGTTCAGCAGGTTTCTCTGATTCGGTCATTGCTCAACGGTAGCTGTTCGAGGGGTCTCATCTGAAGTAGGCCAGCAAGGTTGCAGCGCAGTCCAGACATCCTTCAAAGCCACTGGCATCACCTGGGAACCGCCGACTACGGCCATGAAGTTGGAATCGCCGACCCACCGCGGAACACAGTGAACATGTAAGTGATCAGTCTGTGATCCGCCAGCCGCTCGACCCAGATTGACGCCCACGTTGACACCGTCACAGTTAAGTCTCGACTTGAGCGCCGAAACCCCGTCGCGCACCAGCGCCCACAACTCTGCAAACTCCTCTGGTTCAAGATCTTCAAGGTCCGCAACTGCCCGATTCGGCAGCACCATCAGATGGCCCGAGGTATAGGGGAACCGATTGAGAATCACAAAGCAATGCTGCCCTCGGTGCAGAATAAAAGTCTCGGAGTCTGCTGCCCCGCACTGAAGAATCCGCTCAAACAGCGACCGAGGGTTACCCGGCGAGCGGTCCGGTTCTGGCAGCTGACCCGGCAGAGCGCGACGGGAATCGGGGTCTCCCGTTACGTACAAGGACCGCCAAGTTGCCCAGAGTTGGTCAAGAGGCATCGTTCACTCCGAAGTAGTAGTTGAGATGATTAAACAGGATCTCCATAAGGTCACTTCTTCGATGCAACCTGAGCGGCGAGCCTGTCGACAAAGGATGCAAGGGGAACGTCGCGTTCAACCTCGTTGCCGCGCGGGTTGACACCGACTGTTCGGTGCTCAACATCGCTCTCTCCGACTACAAGAACGAAGGGCAGCTTCTCGCCCTTCGCTCGGCGAATTCGATTACCGAGTGTCTCGTCTGCATCGGCAACTTCCACTCGAAACCCTGCCCCGCGTAACTCAGCTGCGACCTCATGTGCGTAGTCGGCGTGGGCCTCTGATACGGGCAGAATTTTGGCCTGCACTGGAGACAACCAGGCTGGAAACGCCCCTGCGTAATGCTCAACTAGCACGGCAAAGAATCGCTCCACTGACCCAAAGAGTGCGCGGTGAATCATGATCGGCCGGTGTTTCTCGCCGTCATTTCCGATGTAGGTCATCTCAAAGCGCTGAGGAAGTTGGAAGTCCACCTGAATCGTCGACATCTGCCAGGTCCTGCCAATCGCATCTCGCGCCTGAACAGAAATCTTGGGACCATAAAAGGCGCCACCACCGGGGTCCATGACCAGATCAATATCCATGGCAGTTGCGGCCGCACGGAGAGCCTCAGTTGCCTCGTCCCACTCCTCATCGGTGCCGACTGCCTTTTTCTCTGGTTTGGTAGAGAGTTCAAGGTAGAAGTCATCGAGGCCGTAGTCGCGCAGAAGGTCAAGAACGAACGTCAGAATGGACCCCAGCTCGGCGCCCATCTGCTCTTTGGTCGTAAAGATATGGGCATCATCTTGGGTCATTCCTCGCACTCGAGTCAGACCATGCACCACGCCTGACTTCTCGTAGCGGTACACCGTTCCAAATTCAAACATCCTGAGTGGCAGTTCTCGATACGAACGCTGCCTGCTCTTAAAGATCAGAATATGAAACGGGCAATTCATTGGTTTGAGGTAGTACTGCGTTCCAGTTCCCTGCACCGGCTCAATTGCTGCAAGGCCACCCTCGCCACGTGCTGCAGGATCTACTGCGGACTCAGAATCAGAATCAGGATCAGAATCGGCGTGGTTGTGGTCATGGTCGATCTCCATGGGCGGAAACATGCCGTCGGCAAACCACTGCAAATGCCCGCTGGTCTCGAACAGGTTCGACTTGGTGATGTGTGGGGAATACACAAACTCGTAATCAGCTTGTTCATGGCGGACCCGCGAATAGTCCTCCATCAAACGCCGGATGATGCCTCCCTTGGGGTGGAACACGGCCAGACCAGAGCCGATCTCCTCGGGGAACGAAAAGAGATCAAGTTCGACACCAAGTTTGCGATGATCCCGCTTGGCTGCTTCTTCTTGTCGATGCAGATGGGCCGCAAGATCCTTCTTGCTTGCAAAGGCTGCCGCGTAGATTCGCTGCAGCATCGGATTGAGTTCACTCCCCCGAAAATACGCTCCTCCGTGACGAGTCAGTTTGAAATGCCCGAGACGGCCAGTACTCGGCACATGAGGACCGCGACACATGTCCACAAACTCGTCGGTGTTGCGATAGAAGCTGATCTCTGTGCCGCTACCGACCTCGCCATCGGCCTCTTCTCCCGCGGCAGCGAGTTCCATAAACACCCTCTTGTAGGGGTGATCAGCCATGAGTTGCAGTGCAGCGTCTAGCGGCAGTTCAAAGCGCTCAAAGGGCTGATCTGCCGAGATGATCTGCCGCATTTTTTCGTCGATGCGTAGAAGATCTTCATCGGAGAAACTCCCACTGTCAGGTAATTCGAAGTCGTAGTAAAAGCCGTCCTCAATAGGCGGGCCACCAGCGAACGTCGCTCCAGGCCACAACTCCAAAACGGCCTGAGCCATGACGTGTGCAGTGGAATGGCGAAGATGCTCCAGTGCTTCGGAATCCCGATCGGTAATGATCCGGATCTGCGCACCATCTGGTAGAGGAGCGGACAGGTCAGCCGCTGCACCGTCAACCTCAATGACAAGCGCAGCGCGAGCAAGGCCTGCACCGATCGACAAAGCCAGATCGGCGCCTGTGGCACCCGCGTTGAGAGAGCGGGAGGAACCATCAGGCAAGGTGATTGCAATCTCGGACATGCACACAAACTAGTGGGGACTGAGAAAGTGACTGAAACCAACTGTCGCCACAGCGTTCTAGGGTGTTGGGTTGTGTTCGATCCGACCATGCATGCGAGCTTCATCCCAGGAGACCCTGCTCGTATGGCGCGCTTGGCATTGTGGTCCATAGAGACCCAGATCGATCTCCACGAGACTGCCGATCTAACTGGTGCTCATCCAACTAGTGGTGATCCAACTAGTGGTGATCCATCAACCACTTCTGCGGATGCGGAATTCATTCGAGTCCTACTTCCATCAGATTCAGGGATCGTTGAACAACTCGTGCCTGCGCAGGTATTCGATGTGGCCACCGTTCTTGATCAACTCGTGCGCCTTCACCTAGACGACCCAGCTGTTTCGCCCAGCCTTCAGGCTTGGGCGCTCGTAGCTCGCACGGCCCTAGAACTGATTGCAAAGGGTCGGATTCAGCCGGGAATCTCAGAGAGTGGCCAGGACGCTTGGGCTATTGGGCCGTTAGATGAACGAGATCGTCAGGTGCGCGCTGCCCTAGCTGGGTGGATTCCCCCATCTGCGCACTGTGTAGCTCTTGACAGTGCGGCCTCCACGTCAGGGGCCCACACAGCTACGACCGATCCGCCGGGCGGCGAAGCGGCAAGTCAGATCAGCCAACTGCGCATGATGACTGCCGAAGAAGCCGTGACGGGCATGTACGCGGCGATTGCAGATTCGCTCCCTCGAACAGCCGCCGCTGGCACAGTTTCTCGGCAGCGCGCCTGGCACAGTCGGGCAGCAGTTGACGTATCGAGTCTGCGGCCATACCTAGTGGGGTCTGATGCTGCCGAGCGCACAATCGTGGGCCTGCGACTCAGCCTCCCAACCGAGGAGGAGGCCCCATTCACCATCCGACTGCAGGTGCGTTCGGCCGTCGACCCTTCTCAAGTGGCCGATGCCGCAGACCTGTGGGCGGGAACTGCGATTGGGTTCGATGAACATGCAGAGTCAGATCTGTTGTTGGCATTGCGTCGAGGTGCACGTCTGTTTCCGCCGCTCGCAGAGCTTCTCAATCAGGCGCAACCCGTTGGTCTTGAGGTGAACGACGCTCAAGGAATGGCGCTGTTTGGATCCTTAGCTACTGACCTCGGCGGGGCCGGAATCGAAGTGCTTATTCCGAGTGCAATGACGTCCAAGTTGAGGGCCACTGCCCATGCAGAACCGCCTCCGGGGACTGGAGACCAGCCGCCAACCTTTGATTTAGCAACCGTCTGCGAACTCACTTGGAAGGCAACTCTTGACGGCGAGCCAGTCTCGGAAGAGGAACTCTCGGCCCTAGCAGCTAGCCGGCGGCCGCTCGTGCGACTTCGAGGTTCTTGGGTGGTGGTTGACCCCTCGGTTGTGGCAAAGCTCGGCCGAAGGGACAAGCTGTCGGCTACTGACACGTTGGCCGCCGCTCTTGGCGGAACTGTCACCATCGAAGACGAAGCCGTAGAAATTACTGTTGGCGGTGCGGCAGCCGAGTTTGCCGACCGCTTAAGGTCCGCCTCAAGGCCGCACGAATTGCCGGAACCAGAGGGATTAGTCGCAACCCTGCGCCCCTATCAGCGACGCGGGGTTGCCTGGCTAAGCGAGATGGTCAAAATCGGCCTCGGCGGAGTGCTTGCCGATGACATGGGCCTTGGCAAGACCATCCAACTTATTGCTCTGCATCTGCATCGCCTTGAGCAGGCAACGGGCCCAACCTTGGTGGTTTGTCCCGCATCTCTAGTCGGTAACTGGCAGCGTGAGGTGGCAAAATTCGCTCCCTCGCTGAAAGTACATAGGTATCACGGCGCACAGCGCTCGCTCAAAGACGTCGGTCGCAGCGACATTGTGCTCACCACGTACGGGATTCTTCGACGAGATTGCGACCAACTCGCTCAGCAACACTGGGGAATTCTGGTCGCAGACGAGGCCCAGCAGGTCAAGAACCCCTACTCCTCAACGGCGAAGGCGCTGCGGCGGATCCCCGCTGATGCCCGTATTGCTATGACTGGCACCCCAGTCGAGAACCGCATGACAGAACTCTGGGCGCTGCTGGATTGGACAACCCCTGGCCTGCTTGGGTCACTCGAGACGTTTCGTCGCACGATCGCGATTCCCGTGGAGCGCGATCGAGACGAGCTCACAACTGAGCGTTTTGCCCGGCTGCTCTCGCCATTTCTTTTGCGTCGCAGGAAGGAGGACCCGGAGATTGCGCCGGAGCTTCCTCCCAAGACCGAAACCGACCACCCGGTTACTCTCAGCAGCGAACAAGCCGGTTTGTACCGCGCTGTTGTTGAAGAGATCTTGGAGTCAATTGAGCGCGCCGAGGGAATGGCCCGACGCGGTCTTGTGCTGAAACTGCTCACCGCACTGAAACAAATCTGCAATCACCCGGCGCAGTACCTGCGTCAGCCAGGACCGCTCTTGGGCCGATCTGGCAAACTGGAATTGTTTGAAGAACTCGTCTCGGCAATTACTGATGCCGGTGATTCCACCTTGGTATTTACCCAATACGTAGTCATGGGCCAACTCCTCATGACACGACTTGCAGAAATGGGGATACCAGCTCAGTTCCTTCAGGGCTCGCTCTCCTTGCGCGCCAGATCAGAGATGGTAGATAAGTTCCAAGCTGGCGAGTTCCCGGTATTTATTATCTCGCTGAAGGCCGGCGGAATAGGCCTGAACCTGACCCGAGCAACCCACGTGGTGCACTACGACCGCTGGTGGAATCCAGCTGTAGAGAATCAGGCCTCGGATCGTGCCTGGCGAATCGGCCAAGACCGGCCAGTTCAGATTCATCGCCTGATTTCTGATGGCACGATTGAGGACAGAATTGCCACCGTTCTGAGCCAGAAACAAGCACTCGCCGAGGCTGTGGTGAGCGGCGGGGAAGCTTGGTTGACCGAACTGAGCACGGCCGAACTCGGAGACCTTGTGCGCCTCGGAGGAGAGGATTCCTAGTGAACCCAACCGAAGAGTTAGGACGCAGATTTTGGGGACGAGCTTGGATTAGTTCGCTTGAAGCCCGAGGCAACGGCAATGAGACCCGATTGCAGCGCGGCCGGTCCGATGCACGACGTGGTGCCGTCCACGAACTCACCCTGAACTCGGGCCATATTGCCGCCCGAGTTGTAGGAGCCCATGGTGAGATCTTTGCGCTCGATATTGCTGTTCGACCGCTGGCACAATCGGAGTGGGAACAAGTTGCTGACGCAGTGGCAGGCAAAGCTGTGCACCTAGCTGCGCTACTCGATGGCGAACTCCATGCTGGGGTCGTAGACGATGCGCTCGCCGTTGAAGTTCAGCTCCTACCGCAGATGTCAGAGCTTCGACCGGACTGCACCTGCGATGAATGGAACGAGCCATGCAGGCATGCCGCCGCAGCTTGCTTTGTAGTGGCTGAAGAAATCGACCGCGACCCATTCGCACTCTTCTTGCTGCGCGGCGTTGCCCGTGAGGCATTCATCTCGCTAGTGCGAACTAGGCGTGCAGCAGCTGCTGGAACGGTGATCGCTGCCCCGCAAGAGGAGGCACCCGCTGGGGTACTCGCCGAGGACGCGTGGCGGGGCCGACAACTGAATGACCCGCTGCTCGCTCCCCCAGAGATTGTCCATACGCGGCGGCTAACGCATGCCTCACACGGCCCAGGCCGCTACTCCCCTTGGGATGCAAAGATTCCAGCCCAACATAAGGTCAGTACCGAGCGGGTAGACGCGCTTGCTTTGGACGCAGTCGAACGAGCCTGGTCAATGATTGTGGATGCCCAGCCATCTGGCCTCGACAGCAGCGCCACCGCCGATCTTGCTCGCCGAGCCACTCTGGCCGGGTCAGTCCTAGCCACGGCCGAGCTTGCTGACTATGCGGGCGTGACCCCTCAACGCCTATCGGCTTGGGCTCTAGCTTGGGATATGGCTGGCGATGCCGGCGTTGCCGTGATTGCCGATTCCGATTCTTGGTCCACAGACCAGCAACTGCTAGCCGAAGGCAGGCAACACTTAGTAGAGATGGGCCACTCCCAAAGGTCAATCGCGTTGAACTATCACAGCCTTCGAATGAGCGAAGGCCTGCTCCTTGTTATCGGCCCGGATCAGAGGTGGTATCGACTTGCTGGTTCCGGACTACGCCAAGACATGCGCTTAGAACAGCCGCCAGCTGAAGACATTCGAGACCTGATTGAGGAACCAACATGATCTTCCTCGAAGCAGCGTTCTCGGTCTTATGAACTGGTACTCGAGCGCTCGAGAACACGCTGCCTGTTAGGCAGTAGAGAGTTCCAGTTCAAAGGGCAGATCAAGCTTGCGAGTCTTGATTGCAGCAGCCGAGGACCTGCGATCAACTCCATCGGCTTCGACCATTACTGCAACGGGTCGCTCAGAAGCCGCTGAGGCCACTACAACTGTTGGCCCGTAAGTGGCGGTGACCGACTCTTTGGTCTTGCGGCGAACTGGCAAGTCCACCACTTCGGCGAGACGCTCTGAAGACACAACCTCGGCCTGGGTTCCCGCTGCTACCACAGGCTTTGTGGCATAGGTATTGACGTACTGCTGACCGGATAGATTGCGAATCTCGAACATAACCTCGTCTGTAATTTGACGCAGAACAAGACGGTCATTCGCCCGATCAAGATAGCGTTCCACCGAGATCGGCTTGCCAAAGCGCAGATGCACACGGCGAAAGAATTTCGGTAGCCGGGCATCTGCAGGTTGAACAAGGTCACTACCCACGATGCCCACGGGCACGATCGGGGAATTTGTATTGAGCGCCAAACGCGCAATGCCGGTATGGCCCTTATGTAGGTGACCATCTCGGGCTCTCGTTCCCTCGGGGTAAATACCGAAGAGCTCACCCGAAGTCAGGACTCGAGCGGCGGCATCGAGAGCACGCTGCGCAGCGTCTCCACCTGAACGATCAATTGGAATCATGCCGATAGCTGGAAACAGGTACTTCGTTTTCCAGTCATCCATGTACTCGGCTTTGCCCACGTAGGTCATGCGGCGACCCAGGCACAGCGGTACAAAGAATGAGTCAAGGACCGAGATGTGATTCGGGGCAATGATCGCAGCACCTTCGGTCGGCACATTCTCCAAACCCTCGGTGGTGACGTTCCACAAGTACCGGAACGGTGGGGTCAACAAAAGACGGGCAGCCACTTGCATTTTGCCGGCGTCTCTATGCTCCATTACTGCCTCTCGTCAAGCCCTTTACTAATCCTATATCGCGCCCCCCGTCAGAGGCGCATGAGTTGACAGAATTCACACAGGGTCGCCTGTGAGCAACACAGGACGAGTCAGGTCGACTCCAAGCAATTGGGCAGCCTGTTGGACATCTTCTCCGGCTGCAGCTGCTACATCAATTGCGAGGAGCGCCGCAGGCGTGTCTAGATCAGCATCTAAGGCAGTGCGTACTTGGTCGAGGGCAGTCCGGACTTGATCGAGGGCAGGGGGTGCTGGGTGAGCAGAAGGCGAGTTGGCCGCTGATGCAGAACCCGCTGCAACCCAAGCCAACAGCCGCGTGGTGGCTTGAGACATGAGCGAGTCATGCCATTCCCAACTGCTGCGGTAGTGATGACTTAAACATGCGAGCCGTATAGCCCGAGGGTCCCAGGTGAGCGACAGGTCCGAAACGAACACCAGGTTGCCGAGAGACTTTGACATCTTCTCGCCGTCCATACGAACCATTGCCTGATGCATCCAGTGACGAACCAACGGTTCACCAGTTGCTGCTTCTGATTGCGCCGCTTCACATTCGTGATGAGGAAAGATCAGGTCCGATCCCCCGCCATGCAAGTCAATTGAAGTACCCAACTCGCGAAGGCACAGGGCAGAACATTCAATATGCCAACCGGGTCGACCGGGACCCCAGAGGGAATCCCAGGCAGGTTCATCCGGCTGGCTGGGTTGCCAGAGCACAAAGTCGAGTGGATCGCGCTTATGGGGATCATCGGGGTTGCCGCCCCGCTCCTTTGCCAACAGGAGCATTTCGTCACGGCTCAAATGACTGATCTGGCCAAATTTAGGGAATTTGGAGACCTCGAAGTACACCGCGCCACCCGCCTGATAGGCAAAGCCTTGGTCAAGCACCATGCCAATGAAGCCCCGTATGTCGGCTATCGCAGAGGTTGCTCGCGGCTCAGACCAAGCAGGCAGCATCTCGAGTCGCTCCATGTCGGCATCGAAGCGAGCAAGTTCCGAAGCAGCAAGATCCAAGTAGTGCACACCTAACTCTTTTGCCTTCGGCAAAATGCTGTCATCGACATCGGTGATGTTGCGAACGCAGCGTGTGTCGTGGCCAAGGTCTCGCAGTCTGCGTTGCAAGACGTCATAGGTCAGATAGGTAGCGGCATGGCCTAGATGAGTGGAGTCATAGGGCGTTATTCCGCAGGTGTACATCGTGACGATGTGATCTGGGGGATCGAAGGGAACGATTTGTTGGCGAGCAGTGTCGTACAAGAGCACAGCACGAGGTTACAAGGCTAAGCGGGACCCGAATAGTCGTCACATGGCACACGTAAAATGTGAAGCGCGGCGGCTCGCGAATCAGGTGGGTCAGGAATCAAGCACCGAACCAGTCAGGACGTGTACCCACTGGGAACCACACGCGTTCGACTGCTCCGTTGGCCCTGTCTAGATCCATTGCCTCTCGAAAGAACGGTTTCATCTGACTGGGATAACAGAGCCGAGCAGCAGCTTGAGTCGAAGCTTGCACCTTGGGAGAGACATCAACGGCTTCCAATTCAACGCCGAGCGATGCCAATTGTGCTGAAATCTGCGCAGTTGACAAGTAGGTCACGTACGGGCGGTCTTCATAAAAACCGATCGGAATATCTATGTGGCCAACAAGCCCTGCGGCGGCTTGGGCAACTAGGCGATGGTCGACGTGACCGCCAAGCCCAGCAGCCACGAGCAACAGCGCTGGTGGCGGCCGGTTCGGTCGCTGAGCCACTGTGGCTACTACCTGAAGCCATCCGGCAATCTCGGGAATCAGAATCTCAGCGGACAGGTCTTTGGCCGGATCCAACATGTCCGGCCCTGAGGCTGCGCCGTTTCGCAACAGAGCCTCAGGCCACTGCGCCGCCGACCAGTCGAAGCCAAACATCATCGAGGCTGCTACCTCCTCCGCCCTGCGCCACAGGCTAATAGGGGCGGCGCGTTCGGCTGCAGGCCGAACCCACTCAGTCCATGTACTCCGACCGAACACCACGCGTTCGCGAACTTGGCAAGATGCCAAGGCACCATTGCGCAGACTCTGCCCGAGCGAGAGCGGCAGGTCATCGAAGTGTGGAGAGATCACCGTAACGCAAGGCGTGGATTGCCGATACTGCGAGGAGAACCGTTGAAGCATTCGATTGTATGCAGCGGTAGTCACTGGTCGGCATCTCCTGAGGTTTGCCCTGCGTCTCGACGGTAGGCCTCGCCTTCACTATCTGCTTCTCGCAGGCCTCGTTGTACCCGCGGGCCACCATCGGACTCATCGCTAATCTCACCGACGATCGCTTCGAGAATATCTTCGAGTGTCACCAGACCGAGTAGCTGCCCGTGATCCATAACCACTGCAACATGGCGACGGGTCCGCCGCATTTTCTGCATCAGGTCCTCTAGGCGGTCATCTGACTTGACGCTCAGAGCCACGCGCACGATGCCCGGAGGAAGCAATCCGCTTCGCATCTCTGGCGGAACTGCAATCAGATCTTTGGCATGCAAGAAACCGGTCACTTGATCGGGCGCCGAGCCGAGGACTAGTACTCGGGAGTGGCCGGACTGATGCACGAGTTCCTCTGCTTGAGCCACAGTTGCAGTATTGGGCACAGTAACCAGGTGTTGACGAGGTG
>ERZ888423.63-NODE-63-length-99908-cov-28.306951_pt1 | contig 99908 bp, 106 predicted proteins | sample MGYA00520523_ERZ888423 | MGnify/ENA primary metagenome ERZ888423 (study PRJEB32303, sample SAMEA104408611) | aquatic metagenome | biome: Brackish water; feature: Pelagic; material: water | place: Baltic Sea | collected 2014-06-08T10:24:00 | depth 30,27 m ...
GGAAGGTCGCCGCCGTGCAGCCGAAAGACATGGGCCTCGGCGCAGCGCCTGGCACTTACGCCAAAGTGCGCCTGTCGGAAATTCCCCTGCCCCCTGCATAGCCGACGGTGAGAGCGGGATCGATACTTTCTGCGCCTTCCAGCGCCTGCCTGGGCAGGCTGACGACATAACCCTCCTTGGGCCTGTCATGGTTCAGGGATCAGCAGGGCGCAGGGCGGCGCTCCGCACCAGGTCAGGGCCAGGTCCGGGGGAGCCACCGAACCAACCGGACGGCCCAGTCCAGGTGGCCGGACTGCGAGCGTGCCGGGCATCCACGCAATCGACTGTCACCGCAGCGCCCCGGATCTGACCTGATGGAGGATCTGGCGCTGAGCGGCCGGTTGCATTTGCCCCTCCTTGATTTTCCTGAACGCTGAGGCGTATTTTCACTTTGAATACAACGAGGCGGAAAATGGCGACCACATCCCTTTCACTGGGGCCGTATTGGGAGAGTTTCGTGAAGCAGGAGATCGCGAGCGGCCGTTATGCGTCCACGAGCGAAGTCGTCCGCGCGGCCCTGCGCGAACTCGAGGCGCGCGGCAATCGGCTCAGGACGCTCCGGGATCAGCTGGCTGAGGGCGCGGCGCAAGCACGCAAAGGTGAATTCGCCCGGTTCACCGTTGATGACGTGCTAGACCGCGCCAGGAAGCGTTCCGCCAGAAGCAGCAAATCTTGAGCGCGTATCGTCTTACCCCGCGAGCGCTGAGAGATTGAACAGGATAACCTGGCCGTCCTTGAGCTCAACCTTGTTGGGATACGAAGCGGGCATGACAGGCAAACCAGCATGTGAACGTCGCTGAACTGTAGTAGTTTCAGCCTGCGTTTTGAGCCAGAGCGCGTTGGCATTTATTCCGCTGGCGGACTTTTATGGAATCCTCGATGCAACGAAAGCACAGGAGAAAATCCTGCCCTTTTTTCTTGTGAATAGTGGTTTTCAGCGCGATCGGAAAATCAGGCGTTGGCGATACGGCGCCGTGCGCCGCCCTACTCCAATAGCCCGGCGCTTTCGTCAAGGCCCAGCGCGATGTTCAGGTTCTGCACGGCCGCGCCCGAAGCGCCCTTACCGAGATTGTCGAGCCGCGCGACAAGGCGCGCCTGGTCATCATTGCCGAACACGTAGAGTTCGATCCGGTTGGTGTCGTTGCAGCCTTCGGCGCCCAGCGTCCTGAGCGCGTCGCCTTCGGCAAGCCCGATCACCCTGACGAATGTCTCGCCCTGGTAGGCCGCCTTAAGCGCCGCGTGCACGGCCGCCCGTTTCGGCTTCTTCGGCAACGCCCAGAGCGTCAGCGGCACCTCGATGATCATGCCCTGCGCAAACCGGCCAACGGACGGCAGGAACATCGGCGCATACGCGAGGGCGGCATGCTTCTTCATCTCGGGCGCATGCTTGTGCGCCTGGCCCAGCGCGTAGATGCGGAAATTGTCCTCCGTCTCACGCGTCTCAAACTCGGCGATCATCGGCTTGCCGCCCCCGGAATATCCGGACACGGCGTTAACGGTGACCAGCCAGTCCGGCGGCAACAATCCGGACACGATCAGCGGGCGAACCAGCGCGATGAAACCGGTGGGATAACAGCCCGGATTGGAGATCCGCGCCGAGGCGGCAATCGCGGCGCGCTGGCCGCGGTCCATTTCCGGAAAGCCGTAGACCCAGCCCGGCGACGTGCGGTGCGCGGTCGAAGCGTCGATGATCACGGTGTTGGGATTCTCCACCAGGCTTACGGCGAGCCGCGCCGCCTCATCCGGCAGGCAGAGGATCACAGCGTCCGCCTTCTTCATGATCGCCGCGCGCGCGTCCGGATCCTTGCGCCTGGCCTCGTCGATCGACATCAGCTCAAGGTCGCTGCGCGCCATGAGGCGCGACGCAATCTGCAGGCCGGTGGTTCCGGCTTCGCCATCGATGAAGACCCTGGGTTTCATACGCCCGCTCCTCTGAAGTCAGGGCAAAAGCAAAGCGGGCGCTTCGTCTCCGAAGCGCCCGCCTGAACACGGTAAATCCGTATACGGATCAGCGCTTCGAGAACTGGAAGCTGCGGCGCGCTTTCGCCTTGCCATACTTCTTGCGTTCGACGACACGCGGGTCGCGCGTCATGAAGCCGAAGGGTTTCAGTACCGGACGAAGGCCCGGCTCGAACGCGACGAGCGCGCGCGAAATACCGTGACGCACAGCGCCGGCCTGGCCCATGAGGCCCGAACCCTTGACGGTGCAGATCACGTCAAACTCGCTCGCGCGGCCCGCTTCGATCAGCGGCTGGGCGATGACCATACGCAGAACGGGACGTACGAAGTAGGTTTCCTGATCCCGGCCATTGATCGTGATCTTGCCGGTACCACGCTTGATCCAGACGCGGGCGGTGGCTTCCTTGCGGCGGCCGGTGCCATAGGCGCGGCCCTGGGCATCGATCTTCGGTTCGACCTTGAGGGCAGGCTGCGCGGACGGCGCGCCGGTCATGGCGCCAAGGTCTTTCAGGGAAGCGGAGGTATCGGTCATGTGGATCAGGCCGTTTTCGAGTTCTTGCGGTTCATCGATTTGAAGTCGACGAGCTCGGGTTGTTGGGCGACGTGCGGGTGCTCACCGCCGGCATAGATGCGAAGCTTGCCGAACTGCTGGCGCGACAGCGCGCTTTCGCGCGGCATCATACGCTTTACAGCCAGCTCAAGGGCGCGCTCCGGGAAGCGGCCGGACAGGATCTTGCCTGCCGTGGTCGACTTGATCCCGCCGGCGTAACCGGTGTGGCGGTAATAGATCTTGTCGGTCAGCTTGTTGCCCGTGAAGACAGCTTTTTCGGCGTTGATCACGACGACGTGATCGCCGGTATCGACGTGGGGGGTAAAGTCAGGGCGGTGCTTGCCGCGGAGACGTTTGGCGACGTAAGAAGCAAGCCGTCCGACGACGACGCCCGTCGCGTCGATCACGACCCACTTTGTCTCTACGCCTACTGGTGCGTTATAGGTTTTCATTGCTCTGCTCAGAGCCTCTCAATTTCGGAGTTCCAGGAATGCAAATTAAGGGCTGGCGTTTAAGCGCCGCGTCTCCCTTTGTCAACGCGGCTGCCGGGGCCATTGTGCTTTTTGGCGCAGTCGCTTGTTCCCGCGAGGAAAAGGGCCCTGAAGCCCCCCCTCAAGCTGCCCCCGTTACGGCAGGGCTGGAGCTTCCGGCCGTCTGGTCAACCCGCCCCCTTTCCGGCCCCGTGCGGGATGTGGCGATGTCGACGGGCGGCGGCGCCATCCTTGCTGTTGCGTATGAACGCGGCGGCCTCGACTTCTTCAACATGGACGGCGAGCAGATCGGCGAGCCGTCGCTCTTCCGCCTGAAGGCGATTGCGGATGGCCGCTCGACCAGTATCGGAGACGCGGCCGTCACCCTGTTCCCGGGTATCACCGAGGCCGGCGACCTCAAGGGCTACGTGTTCAGCCCTGGCCTGATGGCCCCCACCCAGATCGACCTGCCGATTAACGAAGAGCGCGACATCCAGGGCCTCTGCACGGGCGACTCCACTGCAGGCGGGCTGATCCGCATTGCCTACTGGACGATGGCGAACTCCATGTCGCTGACCACCGGCGTGCTGTCGGAAGTCAACGGCGACCTGACCTGGACGCCGGAAGCCTCCACCCAGACGGACTTCCCGGTTACATCCTGCGTGTTCGCTTACGACACCCTGGTCGCCTCCCCCCGGTCGGAGGACTCAGCCTCGCTCACGCGCGGCAAGTATTCGGCGCTGCTCTCCCTCGAACAGGGCAAGCCGATCCAGATCTCGACCGACTACGGCCTCACCACCATGGATGTGGGCGTGCGCGACGGCATCACCATCCAGGCGCCCCGCAACCCGACAGCCATTACCGCGCAGGGCACCCTGCCGGCCGGCGGCTTCCCGGGCGGCGTGGTCGTCGTGGCGGGCGAGAATGCGTCCGGCGAACACCAGGTCGTGTTCATCGACCCGAGCGAAATCACGCTGGAGCCGGTAACCGAGTGACCGGCCCGGCGGCCCGCCAGACAAGGTAGACCGCCGCCAGCGTCACGATCACGCCAAGCCCCTGATGCACCAGTGCGAGCGTCAGGGGGGCGGCATTCAGCAGGGTGAGGATGCCCCATACCGCCTGCGCGCTGACCAGCGCCGCCAGCACCGCAAACGGGCGGGCCAGTGCGCCGGCCCGGTAGCGCCACGCGGCCCAGAGGCTCAGGCCCCACAGGACGTAGGCCAGGAAACGGTGATTGAACTGCGTCGCCGCGCGTCCTTCGAAGAAACTGCGCGCCCCCAGATCGGACTGTATATAATGACTGGGAAACAGCTCCCCGGCCATCAAAGGCCAGTCATTATAGCTGCGCCCGGCGTCCAGTCCCGCGACCAGCGCGCCCGTCGCCATCTGCACAAACACCAGCGCCAGCAGGCCGATGGCAACACCCCTGCCCCGGGCCGGACCTTCCGGACGCGGCACGGCCCGTAAGGATAGCCATAGCCAGGTGATCAGGCAGAGGATCAGAAGCGCCAGCGAGAAGTGCGTCATCAGCCGGTAGGGTGCGACCGAGACCCGGTCGGTATCGCCGATCCCGCTGGCCACCATCCACCAGCCGATCGCGCCCTGCAGCCCGCCGAGGGCGACGAGGCCGAGCAGTTTCCAGCCCAGGCCTGCGCCGAGCCAGCGGCGCGCCGCAAACACGCCAAGGCCCACGACCGCGACCAGGCCGATGAACCGGCCGAGCTGCCGGTGGCCCCACTCCCACCAGTAGATGAACTGGAACTCGGCGAGGCTCATGCCCCTGTTCTGCAGCTTGTACTGGGTCGTCTCCCGGTACTTGTCGAATTCTGCCAGCCAGGTGGCGGTATCCATCGGCGGCAGGGCGCCCTTCACGGGCTGCCATTCGGTGATCGAGAGACCGGAATCCGTAAGCCGGGTTGCGCCGCCGACCAGGATGGTCGCATAGACGAGCAGGCCCAGCAGGATCAGCCAGGCCCGGATCCAGCGTGCGGCAAGAGGCGAAATTGCGTTTACAGGCATGCTGCCTAAATCACTCGGCGCACGGCGCGATCAAGAGGCGCCAACGTCGCACACCGCAATCGAAAGGACGGAAACGAACATGCGCAAACCGATCGCCGTCCTCGTCATGCTCGCCTTCATGGCCCTCTGGATCTGGGGCGCGGGAACTGTCGGCTCCCGCCTGACCGAGATGCCCGGCTGGGTGCAGCTCATCTTTTACGTGGTCGCCGGCTTCGGCTGGATCCTGCCGCTGCGCCCTCTCCTCAAATGGATGAACGCCAACCAGCCGCCGGAAGAGGACTGACCGGGCAAGCCGGACACAAAAAACCGGCAGGGCGAGACCTGCCGGTTTTCAGGATGGGGTGTGAACCGTCCGGCTCAGCCGGCGATATCGGCTTCCGAGAAGAACTGGGCGATCTCGATGGCGGCGTTCTCGGCCGAGTCCGAACCGTGCACGGAGTTCTCGCCGATCGACTTGGCGAACAGCTTGCGGATGGTGCCGTCAGCGGCCTGGGCCGGGTTGGTGGCGCCCATCACGTCGCGGTGTTTCGCCACGGCGTCTTCGCCTTCCAGGACCTGCACGACCACCGGGCCGGAGATCATGAAGTCGACGAGTTCGCCGAAGAACGGGCGCTCGCGGTGCACGCCGTAGAATCGCTCGGCCTGTGCGCGCGTCATCTGGATGCGGCGCTGGGCGATGATGCGAAGGCCGGCCTTTTCGATCACGGCATTGATGGCGCCGGTGAGGTTACGCTCGGTGGCGTCCGGCTTGATGATCGAGAATGTACGCTGCACGGCCATGAGGGCTTCCTGAATCTGGGGTTTGTAGATTTGCGCGGGCTATAGCTGCAGGACCGCGCTCCGGCAACAGCCGACAGGCGGCGCGGTTAATGCGCTGAACTTCTGACCCGCGCGGCCTTTGCAGGCGCGCCGCTCTGCGTGGCTTCGAAACCCGCCGTCATAAAGCGCACCATATGCGCGCACGCTTCATCAAGGTTTTCAGACTGCACGGCGCCGCCCGACAATTCGTCAATCCGGCCGGTCTGGGCCAGTGCCAGGGTCAGCGCGCCGGATAGACAATGATAGCCCCAGTAGAGATCCTTGTCCTTCAGGCCTGGAATTGCCAGGCGAAGCGCTTCCAGGAATTTCCGGATCAGGGGATCGAAGGATTCCGCCATCAGCCGGCCGCCCCAACCGGGCGTGTTGTTCACATAAGCCACGAGCGCGTAGTAGTTTTTCCAGCCCGGCTCCGAGAGGTGTTCGCCTTTCAGAAGCGGCTCGAGATAGGCCCGCACGATCGCCTCGACAGATGGCGCGCCCGGCGGCGCGGCGTTCACCGCCTGCGTGAGCGCCGCCTCGCGCCAGGCGTTCAGGTCTTCTGCGCGGCGGCGGAACACGGCGACGAAGAGATTGTCTTTCGAGTCGAAATGATAATGCGGCAACGCAAGATCGACGCCGGCTCGCGCCGCGATGGTGCGAAGGGTCACCGCGTCAAATCCATGCGCGCTGAACTCCGCTTCGGCCGCGTCCAGAATCGCCGTCCTGCGGTCAGTTTTTGGCGGAAGGGGTTTCTTGCGGGCGCTCAGCGGCGTGTCCTCGGCAATACGACTACCTCCATCATGTAGCGCGCAAGCGTGCCTGTCAAAGCTGCACGGGCAGGCCTTGCGACCTGTGTTACGCGCCTTCAGAGTTCCAGATAAGACCGGCGTACCGGCGATATCCTGCACCTTGCCCGGCAGCAAACTCACGCCCGCGGTCTTCAGCACGCGCGGCGCGCGGCGGCTTCGAAAGCTGCTTCGACATCCGGCGCCACCTCCACGCCCCCAGCGGTTTCCTCCATGCCGGCAGCCTCGTGACCCTTGCGGCATCGTCCTGCGGCTACCCGGCCGTCGCCAACCTCAGGGATGGGGCGACGGGTTTCCCGGTAACCGAATTGAAATCGAACGTCTTCGCCGCCGCCCTCGAAGGCCGGGCCCATGCCAGGACGGCCCCCGTCCATCTCGGCAGCACCCCGCAGGCCTGGGACTGCGAGCTGACGCGTGACAAGGGCAGGCGCTTGGCCCTGTTGCGCCGCTCGCAACCGGTGCCAAGGCCCAAGGGATAAAAGACCTTCCCGCCTGCCCCGGATGCGAGTCCTTGCTGGCCTGTGAAGACGGCCCGATGCTGACCTGCCCCGAGTGCGGGCATGAGTGGACCGAGGCGGCGCCGGCGGGCGCGAGAGTGATCAGGGATTTTGTCGGCAATCCGCTCACGGATGGTGATACGGTGACGGTGATCAGGGACCTGAAGGTGAAAGGGTCATCCCCTGTCGTGAAACGCGCCGCCAGGGTCAGCAACATCCGCCTCCTCGACGGCGACCACGATATCGACTGCAAGATCGATGGCATCGGCGTGATAGGGCTGAAGTCAGAGTTCGTGAAGAAGGTCGAGACCCACCAATCATCAGTCTGTCTCCACCTTCAGTTTCCGCTTTCCGATTGATTTTTGGCTTACAGATGCTATTTTGTTTGCATGAGTAAAAAACCGGGCAATTCGAAAGTCAGCCGTGAACCCGCTGCAGGCCGGTTTATCACGCTTAAAGATGGGCGGCGGCTCGTGAGCCCTCCATCTGGAGGAGAATTCCGGAAATCGGAAATTCGCAAAGCTGTCACTGCTGTTGTGACGGAACGCCGAACGAAAGCTGGCTAGTTGAAGCCTGTATACGCTCGGTCTGTATTCATAAACTGCCCCTTCTCTTCTGACTTCGCACCTATGTTCAGGGCGATTGTGTTCGCGGTCGTCGATTGCGGTTATGAACCTCGCTGCGCACTTGAAGCGATTGATGGCGGCGAAGTGCGCCTTCAGAAGATCGAGAAGATCATAGAAGAGTCCAAATTCGGAATCCACGATCTGTCCAACATGTCGCTCGATCCGGTAACGAAACTCCCGCGTTTCAATATGCCACTTGAACTTGGACTTTTTCTCGGCGCCAAGCGGTTTGGTGAAGGGAGGCAGAAGGAAAAGCGGCTCATCATTCTGGATCTTGACCAGTTCCGCTATCGAAAGGCTATCTCGGACATCTCGGGCCAAGACATTGAATGCCACAATGGAAACACGGACGAAGCAATTGCATGCATTCGGAACTGGTTGAGGACCGTTTCCAAGCGCAAAACGATTCCCGGTCCACGTCACATCAAAGATCGTTACAATCAATACACTGCCGACTTGCCGGCGATATGCAAGAACCTGAAGTATGATGCGGACGACCTTACCTTCAACGACCTTTGGGAAACCATGGTCGAATGGCAAAAAGCCAATGCGGAAGAGCAGTAGCTACACCCCCGCCTCTTTCCATCCGCCTGCGGAGGTCTGCTGGAAATAGCGCGTCACCAGCCCCGAATCCTTCGCCGCCTTGAACTGCTCGCGGGCCCGGGCGCGGCTGTCCTTGTCGCCGTCTTCGAAGATCACCATGCAGCGCCTGAACGGCGCCTCGACGGGCGCGTCCGTGCCGTCCATCAGTACCAGCGCGTCGGCATTGTTGGCGTTCTTCAGCCTGGCCGACAGCAGCACCGGCTGGCGTGCGGCGTCGAGGCCGGGCGCCTCGGCCTGGCCGTGCGGGAGGAAGGAGGCGTCGTCAAAGGTCCACAGCGCGGCATCGAGTTTAGCCAGCCGCTCCAGGTCAGGCGAGACGGCGAGCACACGCCATCCCGCCTCCAGGCATTTCTGCATCAGCGGCGGCGCCGCCACCTCAAGCGCCGTGCGCGAGAGGTGGTAGAACCACCATTCAGGCCGGATGGCCTCATTCATAATTGTCCATGATCCACTTGTTCAGCAGGCGCGGGCCGTAACCCGAAGCCCAGCTCGGATCAGTCGGGGCCTTCTCGCCTTCGACCCAGGCGACTCCGGCGATATCAAGGTGAGCCCATTTCACGCCGTCCTTGACGAAGCGCTTGAGGAACTGCGCTGCCGTGATCGAGCCCGCAGCCGGGCCGCCTATGTTGCGCATGTCGGCGAACTTCGACTTGATCTGGACATCATACTCGGCGCCCAGCGGCATGCGCCACACGCGCTCGCCTTCGGCCAGACCTGCGGCGGTGAGTTCGGCGGCGAGGTCATCGCTGTCGGTGAACATGCCCGCATGGTGATGGCCGAGCGAGACGATGATGGCACCCGTCAGTGTCGCCAGGTCGACGATGGCTTTCGGCTTGAAGTGTTCCTGCGCGTACCAGAGCACGTCGCACAGCACGAGGCGGCCTTCGGCGTCGGTGTTCTGCACCTCGATGGTCTGGCCGGAAGCAGAGTGGAGAATGTCGCCCGGGCGGATGGCGTTGCCGTCAGGCATGTTCTCGACGAGGCCGATCAGGCCCACCACGTTGACCTTCGCCTTGCGCTGCGCGAGGGCGCGCATCGTGCCGGTGACGGCCGCTGCGCCGCCCATGTCGCCGCGCATGTTCTCCATGTTCGGGCCCGGCTTCAGCGAGATGCCACCAGTGTCGAAGCAGACGCCCTTGCCCACGAGGATAACCGGATCGTCGCCCGGCTTGCCGCCGTTCCAGCGGATGATGCCGAGCTGGCTTTCCTTCACCGAGCCCTGGCCGACACCCAGCAGCGCGCCCATGCCGAGCCTGGCCATCTGCTTTTCGCCGAGGATTTCGACCTCGAGGCCGAGCGGGGCGAGTTCCTTGACCTTTGCGGCGAAGGATTCGGGGTAAAGGTCATTCGGCGGCAGGTTTACCAGGTCGCGCGCCAGGTAGGTGCCGTCCGTAGCCGCATCGATCGGTCCGAAGGCGGCCTTGGCGGCTTTCGGTTCGGTCGAAATGACGGTGAGGCCGGTGAGGCTCGGCTTCTGGTCGGGCTTCAGTTTGGTGAAATAGGTATCGAAACGATAGGCAGCAAGCTTGGCGCCCACTGCGATACGGGCCGCCGATTCGGCGTCGCCTGCCGTGATCGAGGCCGTCTTGAAGCCGCTGGAGCCGATGGCCTTGTAGAAACCGGCGCCAATCTTCTCGAGCGCGCGGGCATCGCGCTTCCTGGCCTTGCCGCCACCCATCAGGACCACGCGGCGGGCGTCCGAGCCCTTGGGAAGCACCACAATCGCCTGCTGGCCGGGCTTGCCATCGAACCGGCCCCCTTCCATCGCCTCGGACAGCAGGCCCCCGCTGGCCTTGTCCAGCGCCGCAGCAGCGGCGGGCAGCTTGTCGCCCTCATCGATGATAAAGCCCGCGATATCGGACCTGGCGCTTTCGGCGAAAGTAATCTTCATGTGTCGAAACTCCGTTGTGAGCGGAAACTAAGCATCGACGCGCCAAGCGCAACTCGTTAGCAAGGGAAATAGCAGCCCTTAACCGCCTGTTTTAACAAGATAGAGCGTCGCACCCCGCCAAAGATGACGAAAATCCAGGCTCATCTGTTCCGTCAGATCCTGCAGGCGGTGGTGATCATCGTGGGCGGGCTCGTGATGATGGCGCTGCTGGCGCAGGGCCTGTCGCGGACCGACCTGATCCTCGAAAACCGGCAATCGGCCCTCACTTACTTCTATATCGTGATGCTCGGCTCGCCGCAGGTCGTGGCGCTGCTGACCCCGCTGGCGATCTTCGTCGGCGCGGTCTGGTCGCTGAACCGCATCCACAAGGATTCCGAGATCGTGGTGGCGCAGGCGGCCGGCATGACCCGCTGGCAGGTTGCCTCGCCGATCCTCCGGCTGGCGCTGATGGGCGCGGTGATGCACCTTGCCGTCAACCTCTGGGTCCAGCCCGCCGCCCAGCGCACCCTGCGCGAGGCGGTTGCCGTGGCGCGCGCCGACCTTGCCGCAGCCCTGATCCGGCCCGGCCAGTTCACCACCAATGGCGAGCGGCTGACCTTCTATGCGCGCGAACAGGTGGGCGGCGAACTGCGCGGGGTCATGATCTCCGATATGACAGACCCCGCCTTCCCGACAGACATCCTGGCGCGGACCGCTGCGCTGGTCAGCGTCGACGGCAAGCCGACCCTCCTGCTGCGCGACGCGCTGAGCCAGCAGCTCGACGAGAACATGCAACTGTCGGTCCTCGAGTTCGACCAGTACATGTTCGACCTGACGGACTTCATGAAAGAAGACGCCGAACTGATCCTCAAGGCCTCCGACAAATACCTGCATGAACTCTTCTTCATCGACCGGAAGGACTATTTCCAGAACAAGGAAGCCGACGGCTTCCTCGCCGAGGCCAATGCGCGCCTGACCACCCCCTTGCTGAACATCGTGATGGCCATGCTGGCGATCCTGGCTGTGCTGGGCGGAGATTTCAGCCGGCAGGGCTATGGCCGCCGGATCGCCATCGCCTCGGCGGCCGCATGCGTGATCCTGGTGGTGCAGCTCGCCCTGCAATCGGCGGCGGCGGACGATCCGGGGCTCAACATCGCGCAATGGGCCGTGCCGCTGGCAGCGCTGGGCGGGCTCTGCTGGGTCTATTTCGGACGCGGCCGTCATATCGGCAAACGCCCTCCAGCGCGCGGTGACCTGCTTGCCGACCGGCAGGAGGCGGTAGCGTGATGCTGTCGCGGATCCAGCGCTACATCCTGAAGGAATGCCTCTCTGGCCTCGTACTGGTGCTCGGCGTGCTGCTGCTGGCGATCCTGCTGATCGACGTGGTCGAGCAGCTGCGCACCGTCGGCGGCGATGTCAGCCTCAGCCTGCTCAGCGCCCTGCGCCTGTCCCTGATGAAACTGCCGCTGCTGATCGAGCAGACGCTGCCCTTCGCGCTGCTGGCCGCGAGCATGCTGGCCTTCACCCGCCTCAACCGCCGGTCCGAGCTCTCGATCATCCGGGCGAGCGGCCTTTCGGCCTGGCGATTCCTGACGCCGGTCATCGTGCTGGCAGCCGGTCTCGGCATATTCTCGTCACTGGTGCTCAACCCGTTTGCGGCGCGCCTGGCGCAATCTTTCGAGTTCGAACGCGCGCGGCTGTTGCAGATCGGGCAGGAAACGCTGGCGGTCGCCGATACCGGGATCTGGCTGCGGCAGGGCGATGATACGAGCCAGTTCGTGATCCATGCGCGGCAGGTGCAGGATTCCGGGCGCACGCTTCTGGACGTGAAGCTGATCGAGGAGCAGCGCCTGTATGATGGCCGTCGTCCCACGAGCGATTTCGCCTTCGTGCGCCGTATCGACGCCGAACGGGCGACGCTGAATGACGGCTTCTGGCAGCTGGAAAACCTCGTCGAAAACCTGCCGAACCTGCCGCCGGAGCGCAAGGACAGCCTGGCCATCCCGACCTCGCTGGACGCGGTGACCCTGCTCGACAAGTTCGCCTCGCCCAACACCATCGGCTTCTGGGACCTGCCGGGGTTCATCCACGAAACCCGCGCGGCCGGCCTCGATGCCTCGCGCTACACGATGCGCTGGTACACCCTCACCGCGACCCCGGTCCTGTTCGTCGCCATGGCCCTGATCGGGGCCCTCGCCTGCCTGCGGCTGCAGCGGCTGGGCGGCACATCGCAGCTTCTGGCCACCGGTGTCCTGGCCGCCGTGGGCCTGTATTTCTTCACCCGGTTCTCCGCCAGCCTCGGGGCCACAGGCGCGGCGCCGCCGCCGGTTGCGGCCTGGTCACCGCCCCTGTTTGTGCTGTTCGTCAGCCTGGCGTTCATCGCTTACCGCGAAGATGGCTAACTCGGTTGCAGCCTTGACATGGCCCTACCCCCCGGACCATGTCTGCCGCCCTTAAAGCGGCGTTCCGAAAAGTGGGAACCGGTTTTCGGCAAAACGCCGCGACTATATATTGACTGGAAAAGCGTATGAAACTTGTCGTCGTCGAGTCGCCCGCCAAGGCCAAAACGATCAACAAGTACCTGGGCAAGGACTATAAGGTCCTGGCCTCCTATGGGCATATCCGCGACCTTCCCTCGAAGAACGGCTCGGTCGATCCCGGCAATGATTTCGAGATGGTGTGGGAGGCGGATGCCAAATCGGCCAAGCGCATTTCCGACATCGCGAACGCCCTGAAAGACGCCGACACCCTCATCCTGGCGACCGACCCTGACCGCGAAGGCGAAGCCATCTCCTGGCATATTGTCGAGGCGCTGAAGAAGCGCCGGGCGCTCAGGAAGGACATCGCGGTCGAGCGCGTCGTGTTCAACGCGATTACCAGGAGCGCCGTGACTACCGCGATGGAACACCCGCGCCAGATCGATGCCGAACTGGTCGACGCCTACCTCGCCCGCCGCGCCCTCGACTATCTCGTCGGCTTCAACCTCTCCCCCGTGCTCTGGCGCAAGCTGCCGGGCTCCCGCTCGGCGGGGCGCGTGCAATCGGTAGCGCTGCGCATCGTCTGCGACCGCGAGAACGAGATCGAACTGTTCCGCCCGCAGGAATACTGGAACATAGAATGCGAACTGCGCGCGCCGGACGGCACGGCCTTCACGGCCCGTCTTTACAGCCTGAATGGCGACACGCTGAAGAAGTTCACCCTCGGCAACAAGGGCGACGCTGACAGCGCGCTGGAGATCGTCAAGACAGGCGGCTATTCGGTCGCCAGCGTCGAAGCCAGGCCGGTGAAGCGCAATCCGCCGCCGCCGTTCATCACCTCAACGCTGCAGCAGGAAGCGAGCCGCAAGCTCGGCTTCAATGCTAAGCGCACGATGCAGGCCGCCCAGAAACTCTATGAAGAAGGCCGCATCACCTACATGCGGACCGACGGCGTCAACATGGCCGAGGAGGCCTATGCCGCCGCCCGCGCAATGATCCAGTCCAACTATGGCGCACGCTACCTGCCGGAAAACACGAGGCGCTATTCTTCGAAGGCGAAGAACGCGCAGGAGGCCCACGAGGCGGTGCGCCCGACCGACTTCAACCTGCGCCCCGAAGAGTATCACGGCGAAGGCGACCTGAAGAAACTCTACACCCTCATCTGGCGCCGCGCGGTGGCCTCCCAGATGGAGGCGGCGCTGTTCGAACGCACGACCATCGACCTCGCCTCGAGGGACAAGCGCGCCGTGCTGCGCGCGACCGGCCAGGTCGTCGTGTTCGATGGCTATATCAAGCTCTATACCGAAGGCCATGACGCCGGTGATGATGACGACGACGCCGAAGGCCGCCTTCCAAAAATGATGGAAGGTCAGCATGCAGACCTTCTGAAAGCCGACGCCAACCAGTCCTTCACGACGCCCCCGCCCCGCTACACCGAAGCCTCGCTGGTCAAGCGGCTCGAGGAACTCGGCATCGGCCGCCCGTCCACCTATGCCTCCACCATGTCGACGCTGGAAGACCGCGGCTATGTGCGCGTCGAAGGCAAGGCGCTGGTGCCGGAAGACAAAGGCCGCCTCGTCACCGCCTTCCTGGAGAACTTCTTCGCGCGCTACGTGGAATATGACTTCACCGCCGGCCTCGAAGAAAAGCTCGACGTCATCTCGGATGGCAAGCTCGACTGGAAAGCCTTCCTGCGGGACTTCTGGAAACAGTTCGCCATCGACATCGACGGCACCAGGGACCTGCGCGTCACGCATGTGCTCGATGCACTGAACGAGACGCTGGGCGCCTATGTGTTCCCGCGCACGGACGCCGAAGGCAACGCTATCGGGAACCCGCGACAATGCCCGCTCTGCAAGGAGGGCGAGCTGTCGATGAAGCTCGGCAAGTTCGGCGCCTTCGTCGGCTGCTCGCGCCATCCCGAGTGCAAGTACACGCGCCAGTTCTCCGCCGAAGGCGGCGAGAGCGCCATCAACCCGGACGGCAACGAGATCGGCATCCACCCCGAGAAGGGCGAGATGATCCTGCTGAAATCCGGCCGGTTCGGGCCCTATGTCGAGATGGCCAACGGCGAGAAGCCGAAACGCGCCAGCCTCGCCAAGGCTGACAGTCCGGACACATTGACCCTGTCGCGTGCTGTCGAGCTGCTCAGCCTGCCGCGCGAGATTGGCCTGCACCCGGAAGATGGCGAGATGATCCTCGCCAATTTCGGCCGCTTCGGACCCTACGTGCAGCACGGCAAGACCTATGCGAACCTCAAGGATCCGACCGAGGTCTTCTCCATCGGCATCAACCGCGCGGTCGACCTGATTGCCGACAAGCGCGCCAAAGCGGCGGCCGGCGGCGGACGCGGCGGTGTCGCGGCACTGAAGACGCTGGGCGACCACCCGGATGGCGGCCCTGTCGAAGTCTTCGCAGGCAAGTACGGGCCTTATGTGAAGTGGGGCAAGGTCAACGCCACGCTGCCGAAAGAGATGGCGCCGGAGACGGTAACGCTCGAAGCGGCGCTTGAACTCATCAACGCCAGGGCAGGCTCCGGCACCGGTAAGAAGAAGGCCGCGCCGAAGAAAGCGGCGGCCAGGAAGCCTGCCGCTGCCAGGAAGGCGCCTGCGAAAAAGAAACCGGCGGCAAAGAAGGCCGGCGCCTGAACCGGCCCCCCTTCGGCAACTCTTTTGTAAGCTCGCGGAGGAATTGTCCCGCCTTTCGCTTCGGCGTAGGGTCAGATCCTTGGGTCAAGGGGGCAATGCGATGATGGAACTGAAACCACTCCGCGCGATATCGCTGGGTTTACTACTGATCGTGTCCGCTTGCGCGACGAGCGAAGTGGCCCGCCCGCCCGAGACGGTGCCAGACGCGGGAAGGCCGCCGCCGCAAAAACCGAAGCAGCCTGCGAAGAACGTGTTTCCCGCGGCGATGTCAGTCTGCCCCGGCATGACAGTCTCGAACCGTCCGGACACGGACGCAAACCTGCAGATGACCGGCTACACCCCGTTCGTCGTCGCGGCCGGCAAGGTCACGCTCGCCACCGCGCCGGTGAAAGCGGCCTGCTTCTCCTCCGGATTCGGCCCGCGCAGCTTCAGCAACCACAAGGGCCTCGACTATTACAGCCGCGACGCCGTGGACATCTATGCCGCCGCCGCAGGCACCGTGAAGGAGCAGTCGACCCGCGACGATTTCGGCAACCAGCTCGTCATCGATCATGGCAACGGCGTGTTCACCCGCTACGCCCACCTGCAGGAATTCGGCGCCGGCATCAAAGTCGGCCAGAGCGTGCGCGCGGGCGAGGTCATCGGCCTGATGGGCAACACCGCCTCCTATATAATCGCGCGCCACCTCCACTACGAAGTCCTCCTCGGCGACTGGGGCGGCCAGGCAGGCTCCTTCGCGCTCAAGCCGGTGGACGTGCTGAGCCTGCCGGCAGCGCGGGCGGCAAGCTAGCGCCCGCGTTTTTTCCCGCGCATTCCGCCGCAAACTCCCCTATATGCGGCCTCATGAGCTTTCCAGACCGCCAGACTGTCCTTGATTTCCTGAAAGAAAACCCCGCCGCCACGTCCAAGGCCGATATCGCCCGGGGCCTCAGGGTGAAGGGCAAGGAGCGCGCCATCCTGCGCGAAGTGCTCGAGGAACTGGAGCGTGAAGGCAAGCTGGAGCGCACCGGCAAGCGCAGCTTCGCGCAGACCGACCGACCGCCGCCAAGCGGCCTCGTCGAGTTCACGCGCCTCACCCGCGAGGGCGACCTGGTCGGCCAGTGTGTCGGTGACCACGGCCTGTTCGGACCGGAGCTGATCTATGGCGGCCCCTCCGGCAAATCCCGCTCGCGCGCGCCCGGCAAGGGCGACCGGGCAGTGTGCAAGATGTCCGGGCGCGAGGATGGCTCCTGGCGCGCCTATGTTGTCACGCTGCTGGAAAAGCGCGTCAGCGAACGGATCGTCGGCCTCTACAACAAGACCCCGCATGGCGGACGCGTCACCCCGGCGAGCCGCAAGGAGCGCCGCGAACTGCTGATCCAGGAAGCCGACCGCAAGGGCGCCGGCGACGGCGATCTCGTGATTGCCGAGCCGAAACCCGAAGGCCGCCGCCAGTACGGCCCGCCGCTGGGCGTCATCAGGGAAGTGATCGGTCATATCACGGACGCCCGCTCGGCCAGCCTGATCGCGATCTATGCCAACGATATCCCGGTCGACTTTCCCGAAGAGGTGCTCGCTGAGGCGAAGACCAGGGAGCCCGCGAAAGTTGCGCGCACGGACCTCACCGGCGTCCCGCTCATCACCATCGACCCGCATGACGCGCGCGACCATGACGACGCCGTCTATGCCGAAGAACTCCCCGATGGCTGGAAAGTCCTCGTCGCGATTGCCGATGTCTCAGCCTACGTCACCGAAGGCTCCGCCCTCGATAAGGAAGCCGAGAAGCGGGGCAACTCGACCTATTTCCCGGACCGCGTCGTGCCGATGCTTCCATTCGAACTCTCGGCCGACGCCTGCTCGCTGAAGGAAGGCGAACTGCGCCCCTGCCTCGTGGCGGAGATGATCTTCTCCAGGGATGGCAACAAGCGCTCCCACCGTTTCCTGCGCGCCAACATGCGCTCGGCCGCAAAGCTCGCCTATGAAGAGGCGCAGGCCGCCATCGACGGCAAGCCGGGCGGCAAGGCCGGCGAGATCCTCGACACCGTCCTCAAGCCCCTCTGGGGCGCCTACGCCGCCGTCTCGAAGGCCCGCGATGCGCGCAGCCCGCTCGATCTCGACATGCCGGAACGCCGGATCATGTTCAATCCGGCGGGCGAGATCACCGGCATCACGACCAAGGAACGCCTCGAGGCGCACCGCCTGATCGAGGAGTTCATGATCCAGGCGAACGTCGCCGCCGCCGAGACGCTCGAGCAGAAACAGGCGCCGGTCGTCTACCGCGTGCACGATACGCCGTCGGACGCCAAGATCGCCGCATTTGCAGAATTCCTGCAGACGCTCGACATCAAATGGAACATCGGGGAGCGTCCGCAGACGCACAGGTTCAACAGGCTGCTCGCTGAAATCCGGGGCGGCGACTATGAAGGCATGATCCAGCAGATGGTGCTGCGCTCTCAGGCGCAGGCGGTCTATTCGGAAGAAAACCTTGGCCACTTCGGCCTGAACCTCGCGCGCTATTCGCACTTCACCTCGCCCATCCGCCGGTATGCAGACCTTGTCGTGCACCGCGCCTTGATCACCGCGCATGACTTCGGCCCGGACGGCCTGTCGGAACGCTCCGCCGCGCGGCTCGAAGACATCGCCGGCCATATCTCGATGACCGAGCGCCGCTCGATGGCTGCCGAGCGCGATGCGACGGACCGCTACCTCGCGATCTTCCTCGCTGACCGCGTCGGCGCCGAGTTCGAGGCACGCATCACGGGCGTCACACCGGCCGGCCTGTTCGCAGCGCTCGCCGGCTCGGGCGCTGACGGCTTTGTGCCGATCTCGTCCCTGTCGGATGAATACTGGGTGCATGACGCCGCCGCGATGGCGGTCTATGCGCGCGGCTCCGGCAAGACTTTCTCGCTCGGCCAGATCGTCCGTGTGCGTCTTAAGGAAGTCACGCCCCTGCAGGGCGGCCTTCTCCTGGAGATGATCTCCGATCCCCTGCCTGCCCCCGCCGGCCGCAACGCCGCCCGCAAGGCGATCAGCCGCGACTCGGATGGCTCGCGCACACACCGCGCAGGCGGCGGCCCGCCCCGGCGCGGCAAGCCGAAATTCAACAAGCGCACCTTGCCCCCCGGCGCCGGGAAGAAGAAGCGCCGGTAGCTTCTGTCCGCAATCCACTCTTTGCCTGCATTCGTGCGGTTGAACGGATCCGGGCGTGACGCTGCGTCATGCCCCGGTCCGTCTTGCTTTCGCCGAATTGGCATCGAAAGTGTCCGCCATGCTGAAACGCGCTTACGATAAAGAAGAAGACGGCGACGTCGTCATCAAAGGCGTGCCGAGCCCCCGGCCGCGCGACGCCGCGACGCTGATCCTCGTGCGCCGCGACCAGACCCAGCCCCGCGTGCTGATGGGCAAGCGGGCGGGCACCAACACATTCATGCCGGACAAGTACGTCTTCCCCGGCGGCCGCGTCGATCCGAAGGACGGCAAGGCCGCCGCTTCGGAAGAATTGCATCCCGAGGTCGAGGCGAAGCTGCGCGTGCAGTCCCGCCGCGCGCCCCGCGCGTTCGCGCTCACCGCCATCCGCGAGACGTTCGAGGAGACCGGGCTGATCGTTGGCCGCTCCGGCGAGATGCCGGGCGCGCCGCCGCCGGGCTGGGAAGAATTCCACAGGATGCAGATTGCCCCGGTCCTCTCGCCGCTGGTCTTCATCGGCCGGGCCGTCACCCCGCCCTACCGGCCGAAACGCTTCGATGCCCGCTTCTTCATGGCCGAGGCGGAACGGGCGCTGATCGACGAGCGCCCACCGGTCGACGGCGCCGAGCTGTCAGACCTGCAATGGGTGACCCTGGCAGACGCCCTGAAGCTCGACCTGCCCTCCGTCACCCGCTTCATGCTGGGCGAGATCGGCGAGCGGCTGGACAAGCCCGGCACAGTCCAGGGCCCGCCCTTCCTGCGCTGGAGCCGGGGCGGGCACGCCACCGACCGGCTTTGACCGCTTGACTTGCCGGCCCCACCTCGTCAATAAGCCCGGTTTCCGGTTTCAACCCTATTCGAGAAGGGCCACCCCATGGCCAAACCCGCCACGATCAAGATTCGCCTCAATTCGACGGCTGATACGGGATTTTTCTACGTGACGAAGAAAAATCCGCGCACCATGACGGAGAAAATGGTGAAGCGGAAATATGATCCGGTCGCGAAAAAGCACGTTGATTTCAAGGAAGGCAAGATCAAGTAAGATCTGCGCCCTGATACGTTTTTGAAAACCCGCGCCACTTCGGCGCGGGTTTTTTGCATTCAAAGGGCCTTCGTGTTCTTGTTGTCCTGTTCGTCCAGGGTTCGGATTTTTCTCAGCTGGGGAAAAATCAGTATCGAAACAGCCGCAATTCCCATCGCTGCGAAGCCGCCCGCGACGACCGTGAAGACCGGCCCCGCGACGGCGGCCATGAACCCGGCGCGTGTCTCGCCCAGCTCGTTGGACGCCCCGACGAAGATCGAGTTCACCGCATTCACCCGGCCGCGCACCGCGTCGGGCGTCCAGAGCTGCAGGATGATCTCGCGGACATAGACCGACACCATGTCGAACCCGCCAACGCACATCAGAGCGAGGATCGAGACCCAGGCCAGCGTCGAGGCGCCGAACACGGCGGTCGCCAGCCCGAACATCGCGACCGCGGCCAGCAGGATCCAGCCGGCATGATCGCGGATCGGGACCGCCGTGATCAGGGCGATGGCGATGATCGCCCCGATGCCCGGAGCGGCCCGCAGCAGGCCGAGGCCGAGTTCGCCGACCTGCAGGATATCGCGCGCATAGATCGGCATCAGGGCGACGGCGCCGCCCAGCAGAACAGCAAACAGATCGAGCGAGACGGCGCCCAGGACCACCTTGTTGTTCCAGATATAGCTGAAGCCGCCGAGGATGCTGGCGAGCGTCGGCGGCTCGCGGGAGACGATCTGGTTGGGCCTAGGAATGGAGAAGATCAGGGCGGCCGCCGCGATGAAAAGGCAGGTGGCGGTGCCATAGGCCGCCTCCGGCGCAAGGCCGTAGAGAAGCGAGCCGATCACCGGGCCGCCAATCGTCGCCATCTGCCAGGACGACGTGATCCAGCTGACCGCGTTCGGGAAATCTTCGCGCGGCACGAGGTTGACCGCGAGGCTGGTCGCAGCGGGGCCATAGAAGGCGCGGGCGGTGCCGAACAGGGTGAGAATGGCAAGCACCAGCAGGGGATTGAAGTTGCCGGACAGCACCAGCATCAGGATGCTGGCCGCGCAGCTCATCATCACCAGCGCGCCGCAGCCCATGACGAGGCGGCGGCCAAGCCGGTCCGCCGCGTTGCCAGTGACGACGACGAGCAGCAAGGCGGGCAGGAACTGTACAAGTCCGATCCAGCCAAGCAGCGCCGGGTTGCGCGTCTCGTCATACATTTGCCAGGCGACAGACACCGAGACGACCTGCGCCCCAAAGGACGTCAGGAACCGGGAGAAGAAGTACCGGGTATAGGAAGAGTGCCGGAACGCCGCGAAACGGTCAGACATGGTTCGGGCCGCCGGGCTGCAAGGTCATGTCCGCCTGTCGCGCGGGCGCGGCGGGGTGTCAATCAGGCGGCGATGCTTTTGACCCGGTTGCGGCCGGCGGATTTTGCCTGGTAGAGTGCGGTATCGGCGCGGTTCAGAAGCTCCGCCATCGTGTCGTCCTTGCCCAGCAGGCTGGAGACCCCGGCACTGACGGTCACGGCAATCTCGCGCGTCTCGCTGAGCACCTTGAAAGGGTCTGCGGCGACGGCCCTGCGGACGCGCTCGGCCGCGGCGCAGGCGAGTTCGCCCGGCGTCTCCGGCAGAATGACGAGGAACTCTTCCCCGCCCGGCCGGCAGGCGACATCCATCGGGCGGATGTTATGGCGCAGGCGGTCCGCCAGCGCCTGCAACACTTCGTCTCCGGCCCGGTGGCCATGGGTGTCATTGACCGGCTTGAAATGGTCGATGTCGAGCATCATCACCGAGAGCGGCTTTCCGTCCGTCACCGCGCGGTGCATGTATTGCTGCAGCTGGCTGGTCATGTAGCGGCGATTGTAGAGACCGGTGAGCTGGTCAATAACCGACAGCTCCAGGCCGCGGTCGACGCGCCCGCGCAGGATTTCGACATAGCGGGTGCGGTGTGTCTGGGTGCGGATCCGGGCGAGCAGTTCCTGAGTGTCCACCGGCGCCATGATTATGTCGCTGGCGCCGATCTCCAGACCCCTGACAGCCCTGGCGCGCTCCAGCGGATCGCAGATCAGCAGGATCGACACGGCGCGGGTCACATCATTCGTCTTGAAGTGGGCGCAGAGTTTCAGCGGGTCGAAGCTTTTCGACAGGAGCGAGACGAGCAGCACATCCGTGCGCTCCCTGGCCAGATCGCCCATCTTGCCGGATTCGAGCAGCGTCACGACCTTGTGGCCATCCTCGCGCAGCAGCGTAGCGATACGCGCCGAGGTGGGCGGGTTGTCATCGATCAGGAAGACGCGGGCCGGGCCTTCGACGTCTTCCTGCGCCGGGCCTTCCATCGCGCCGGTCTTGAGGCCACTGGCCTCGCGCCGGCGCAGCTCGGACGTGACGGCGCTGTAGCGCATCAGTGTGTTGATGCGAGACGTCAGCAGGAAATCGTCCACCGGCTTGGTGAGAAAATCCTCCGCACCCGCAGCAAGTCCGCGGACACGGTCTTCGATGTCGCTGAGCGCGGTGACCATCACAACCGGGATATGCGCCGTAACCGGATCAGCCTTCAGGCGGCGGCAGACTTCGTAGCCGTCCATCCCAGGCATCATCACATCCAGCAGGATGATCTCGGGATCCATGGTGCGCGCCTTCTCCAGCGCCTCAGGGCCGTTGCAGGCGAGAATAACAGAATGATACTGCGCCTCGAGCCTGGCCTGCAGCAGGCGGCGGTTCGCATCGATATCATCGACGACGAGGATCCGCGCGCTCATGCCGTCTCCCTGGGCATCAGGGCCTCAACCGCCCGGATGAAGGAGGCGATCTGGATGGGCTTCGAGAGATAGCCTTCGCAGCCGGCTTCGCGCACGCGCTGTTCGTCCGTACGCATCGCAAAAGCCGTGACGGCGAGCACGGGGATATGGGCGACCTTCTTGTCGTCCTTCAGCCAGCGGGTGATGTCGAGGCCCGAGACTTCCGGCAGCTGGATGTCCATGATGATCAGGTCCGGCAGCTCCTTGCGGGCGATCTCGACCGCCTTGGCGCCGTCGCGGCACTGGAAGGTCTTGAAGCCGAACGCGCCCAGGAGGTCACAGAACAGGCGCATGTTGAGGTCATTGTCCTCAACAACCAGCACTGTTCGGGAACGATCTTTGGTCATGATACTCGAAATTGCTGGCGATTCGCGCGGATGCCGATCCACGTTTTTCAGTTATACTGTCAAAAGTTAACACGCATTTATGCCGGGCTGGCGGCCGGTTTGCGCCAGCGCAAGGACGGGGAGTGCAAATAACACGATGGTTAGCCTTTGCCGCGACTGCCTCGCTGTAAAGACTGAGGATTTTGACCGTTGCCCGGTCTGCTTCAACTTGCGGGTCGTGCGGCATCCGGCGCTCGCATTCCTCTCCATCGCGCATGTCGATTGCGATGCGTTTTATGCAGCGGTCGAGAAACGGGACAATCCGGCGCTGCGCGACAGGCCCCTGATCGTGGGCGGCGGCAGGCGGGGCGTGGTGACGACCTGCTGTTACCAGGCGCGGCTGTACGGCGTTCGCTCCGCCATGCCGATGTTCAAGGCGCTGAAACTGTGCCGGGACGCGGTGGTCGTGCCCCCGGATTTTCCCAGGTATCACGAGGCGGGCCGGGCCATCCGTGCACGGATGGAGGCGCTGACGCCCCTGGTGCAGCCGGTGTCGATTGATGAGGCCTATCTCGACCTGTCCGGCACCGAGCGCCTGCACGGACTGCCGCCGGCGGCGAGCCTGGCGCGCCTGGCGCTGGAAGTGGAAAAGCAGGTGGGCGTGACAGTGTCGATCGGATTGTCGTCCAACAAGTTCCTTGCCAAGACGGCCAGCGAACTCGACAAGCCGCGCGGCTTTGCCGTGCTGGCGCCGGAGGAGGCCGAAGAATTCCTCGCCGACAAGCCGGCAGGCTTCCTGCACGGCGTGGGGCCGAAGTTTGCCGAATCGCTGGCGAAGGACGGATTCCATACAGTCCGCGATATTCAGCATGCGCAGCTGAAGGACCTGATCCGGCGCTATGGTGAGACCGGCGAGTGGCTGAAGCGCTGCGCGCATGGGCGCGATACCCGGCCCGTGAGCCCGCATGATGACCGCAAGTCGGTCTCAAGCGAGACGACCTTCCTCGAGGATACGGCAGACCTCGCCCTGATGGAGGACCACCTCTGGCGCCTCAGCGTGAAGACGGCCGACCGGGCGAAGGCGGAAGGCGTGGTCGGCGTCGTGGTGACGCTGAAACTGAAGACGTCCGACTTCAAGCCGGTCACGCGGCGCATCTCTCTGCATGCGCCGACGCAGCTGGCGCAGGAAGTGTTCCGCACGGCGAGGCCGCTGCTGGCGAAGGAAGCGGGCGGGCGGGTGAAGTACCGGCTGATCGGCGTCGGGCTGTCGGGGCTGTCGCCCTACCATTCCGACGGCGTCGACCTGATCGACCCGAAGGTAGCCAAGCGCGCGGCGGCCGAGCGCGCCTCCGACAAAGCGCGGGCGAAGTTCGGATCGGGCGCGGTGATGACCGGGCGCGCGGCACGGATGGCGAAGAAGGATGAGGGCTGACTCGCGCCCCGCTGCAGGCTAGACCGAGCAGCGACCAGATCAGGAGCTGACCATGCCAACACCCGAAGACAACCTTGACCGTCTCGGCATCGTGCTGCCCGCGCCGATGAAACCCGTGGCGACCTATGTGCCTTTCGTGATCACCGGCAAGCTTCTCTACGTGTCCGGCCAGGTGAGCGCGACGGCGGAGGGGCGTATCCTGGGGCGGCTCGGAGAGAACATGGAACTGTCGGCCGGCCAGCATGCGGCGCGGATCTGCGGCATCAACCTGATCGCGCAGTGCAAGGCGGCGGTGGGCGAGCTGTCGAACATCCGGCGCGTGGTGAAGCTGGGCGGGTTTGTCAACGCCGCGCCGGGCTTCGTGGACATTCCGCAGGTGATCAATGGGTGCTCCGACCTGATGGTCGAAGTGTTCGGCGAGGCGGGCAAGCATGCGCGCGCGGCCGTAGCCTGCCCGACGCTGCCGCTCGGGGTGGCGGTGGAAGTCGACGGCGTGTTCGAGATCGCCTGAGCGATGGCGCAGCGGTTTGATCTCGGCGCGTTCGCCTATGCCCACCGGGGGCTGTGGCTGAAGGACGGGCCGCCGGAAAATTCGCTGGCGGGGTTTCGGGCGGCCGCGGCGGCGGGGCTGGGCGTGGAGTTTGACCTCAGGCCGTCGGCCGATAGCGAGGTGATGATTTTCCATGATCCGCTGCTGGACCGGATGACGGCGGCGTCGGGTGTGTTCGAGACGCGTGCGGCAGAGGAACTCAAGGGTCTGGCGCTCGGCGCGTCGGGCGAGCGGGTGCCGGCATTCGAGGAGCTGCTGGGGCTGTGGCCGGAGGACTTGCCGCTATTGTGCGAGATGAAGGTGGACGGGACGACCGATCCGGCCGCGTTTGCGCAGCAGGTGGCGGCGCGGCTGGCAGACTGGCGCGGGCGGGCGGCGGCGATGAGTTTTTCCGAGGAGGCCGTGCGGGCGCTGCCTTCGGACCTGATGCGGGGGCAGCTGGTGATGCCGTCGGTGCAGGCGGGCGAGGCGAGGTTCGACGCGGCGGCGGGCCGGGCGCTGGCGGACGGGATCGACTACCTCGCGGTGCACCACACCGATACCGCGCGGGCAGCGGCGCTGGGCGCGCCGTTCGTGGTATGGACGGTGCGGAGCGAGGCGGATCTGGCCGCGGCGCGGGCTTACAATCCGGCGATTATCTTTGAACATATCGACCCGGCGCTCGCGGCGCCCTAAATTGTAAGGCATGGACGCCTCCCTCCCCCGCATCACGGTTCTCAGGACGCTCGACGGCGTGGACGCTGCGGCGTGGAACGCGGTCGCGAACCCGCCGGGGCTGCCTCACGATCCGTTCGTCACCTGGGAGTTCCTCGACGCGATGGAGCGCTCCGGCGCGGCGAGCCCGCGCACCGGATGGCGGGGCGCGCACCTGCTGGCGCATGACACGGGCGGGCGGCTGCGCGGGGCGATGCCGATGTGGTTCAAGACGCATTCGCGCGGCGAGTTCGTGTTCGACCAGTCCTGGGCAGAGGCGTGGGAGCGCGCGGGCGGCGCGTACTATCCGAAACTGCTGTCGGCGGTTCCCTTCACACCGGTGACCGGGCGGCGGCGGCTGGTCGTGCCCGGGCCGGATGAGGCGCTGTACAGGTCCGCGCTGCTGCAGGGAGCGTTGCAGCTGGTGGCGGAGACAGGCGCATCTTCGTTCCACATGAACTTCATCGAAGAGGCGGAGGCGCCGGCGCTGGAGCATGCGGGGATGCTGATCCGCACGGACCAGCAGTTCCACTGGAAGAATACCGGGTACCGATCATTTGACGATTTCCTGGCGACACTCTCCTCAGACAAGCGCAAGAACCTGCGCAAGGAGCGCGCCAGGGCGCAAGAGGGACTGGAGTTCCGTCACATCACGGGCGCACAGATAACCGAGGCGCATCTCGACATCTTCTTCGAATTCTACATCGACACCGGCAACCGGAAATGGGGATCGCCCTACCTGACGCGAAAGAGCTTCTCCATGCTCCGGGAACGGATGGCAGACGACCTCCTGTTCGTGTTTGCCTATGAAGGCGAAGCAGCGATTGCCGGGGCGATGAACCTGATCGGGTCCGAGACGCTGTATGGACGTTACTGGGGCTGCAACGATCCGCGGCCGATGCTGCATTTCGAGACGTGCTATTATCAGGCCATCGATTTTGCGATTGCGCGCGGGCTGAAGACCGTCGAGGCGGGCGCGCAGGGCGGGCACAAGCTGGCGCGCGGCTACGCCCCGGTGCTGACACGCTCGGCGCACTGGATTGCGCATGCCGGATTCCGCGCGGCGATTGCCGACTATCTTGAGCGTGAGCGGGCCGCCGTGGACGCCGATTTCGACTATCTCAAGGACCGGACACCGTTCAGGAAAGACACATGACCCTTCACGCCCCTTACGACGCCAACAACATATTTGCGAAAATCCTGCGCGGCGAAATGCCGAGTGTGAAGGTTTTCGAGGATGATGTGGCGCTGGCCTTCATGGATGTGTTTCCGCAGGTGGAGGGACATACGCTGGTGATCCCCAAACGGGTCGGGGCGCGCAACTTCCTCGACCTGCCAGAAGCGGCGCTGGGCGACTACATGCTGCGTGTGCAGAAAGTGGCGCGCGCGGTGGAGGCGGGCCTGAAGCCGGACGGGCTGCGCGTGGTGCAGTTCAACGGCGCGCCAGCCGGGCAGACGGTGTTTCACCTGCATTTCCATATCATGCCTGTGTGGGAAGGGATGAAAATGGGCGCACATGCAAGCGGCGGCATGAAGAGCGCCGCCGAGCTGGAACCGGTGGCGGCCCGGATACGGGCGGGGTTCTGAACGCTTATCCCCTCTCCCAGGCGTAGGAGAGGGCCTGCGCGTCAGATACCCAGCTTCGCCTTCAGGATGTCATTGACAGCCTGTGGGTTGGCTTTGCCGCCGGAGGCTTTCATGACCTGGCCGACGAACCAGCCGAGCGTTTGCGGCTTGTCTTTCACCTTGGCGACCTGATCGGGGTTGGCGGCGATGATCTCGTCTACCACTTTCTCGATGGCGCCGGTGTCAGTGACCTGTTTCAGGCCGTGCTTCTCGACGATCGCGGCGGCCTCGCCCTCACCTGAGATCATCCGGGCAAAGACGTCTTTCGCGATCTTGCCGCTGATCGTGTTGTCGGAGATCAGGGCAATCAGGCCGCCGAGGGCGGATGCGGTGACCGGGCTTTGCGACAGCTCGAGGGCTTCCTTGTTGAGGTAGCCGAAGAGTTCCTGCGTGACCCAGTTGGCGGCAAGTTTCGCGTCGCGGCCCCTCGCCACTTCCTCGAAGAAGAGGGCCTTGTCGGCGTCGGACGTGAGCACGCCCGCGTCATAGCGCGAGAGGCCGTAATCCTTCTCGAAGCGGGCGCGTTTCTGGTCTGGCAGCTCCGGCAGCGATTTGCGGATGTCCTCAATCCAGGCCTGCTCCAGCTCGAGCGGCAACAGGTCCGGGTCCGGAAAATAGCGGTAGTCGTGCGCGTCTTCCTTCGAGCGCATGGAACGTGTTTCGCCCTTCACCGGATCGAAGAGGCGGGTTTCCTGGTCGACCTTGCCGCCGCCTTCGATGATCTCGATCTGGCGGCGCGCTTCGTATTCGATCGCCTGCTGGATGAAGCGGTAGGAGTTCATGTTCTTCAGCTCGCAGCGCGTGCCGAGATGTTTGAAGTCACCGGTTTCGCGGAACTTCTCATACTGACCGGGCTTGCAGACCGAGACGTTGACGTCGGCGCGCAGGTTGCCCTTCTCCATGTCGCCGTCGCAGGTGCCGAGCGCGATGACGATGGCGCGCAGTTTCTTGACATAGGCGGCGGCTTCCGCGGGTGAGCGCACGTCGGGTTTGGAGACGATCTCCATCAGGGCGACGCCGGACCGGTTGAGGTCCACATAGGTCGCGTGCGGGTCCATGTCGTGGATCGACTTGCCAGCGTCCTGCTCGAGGTGCAGCCGCTCGATCCGGCAGGCGAAAGTATAGCCTTCCTTGCCGGGCACTTCGACATCCACGTCGATCTCGCCTTCGCCGACGATGGGGTGGGCGAACTGGCTGATCTGGTAGCCCTGAGGCAGGTCTGGATAGAAATAGTTCTTCCGGTCGAAACGGCTGTAGCTGTTGATCTGCGCTTTCAGGCCGAGGCCGGTGCGGATCGCCTGTTCGACGCAGAACCTGTTGATGACCGGGAGCATGCCGGGCATGGCGGCGTCGACCAGCGAGACGTTGCAGTTCGGGTCCGAACCGAACGCCGTGGAGGCGCCGGAGAACAGCTTTGCATTCGAGGCGACCTGGGCGTGGATCTCCAGGCCCATGACGACTTCCCAGTCGCCGGTGTCGCCTTTGATGCGGAAGGTGGGTCGCTCGGTCATCGGTGTCTCGGGAGGTTATGGGTGGGTTGGGGCGCTTCTAGGGGACGGCGGACCGGTCAGTCCAGCTTGCCGTCTTCGCGGGCCTTGCGGACGCGTTCGCGGCGGGCGGCCATCCGGTCCCTGACATTGGTCGAAGCGGACGGCGCGGGCGGCGCCGGTTCGGGTTCCGCGGCGGGCGCGGGCGCTTCTCCGGCGTCCAGCTTGCCTTCAGCGATCAGGCGGCGGCGGCGGGCCTCCAGATCGGCCTGGCGGGCGGCGAGCGCCTTGCTGCGCGGCTCGAACAGCGCGGCGAGCTTGCCCTGCCCTGCCCCGCCGGGGGCCGGCATTTCCGACAGCTTGCGGCCGCGGGCCTTCAGCACACTGGAGATGCGCCACGCGACATAGCCGGCCACGAACAGGCAGACGCCCAGCATGATCCGCATTTCCGGATCAACGAGGCTGTAGCCATAGCGCGACAGGATGCCGCTCATCATGAGCGTGCTCAGGATGAGGGTGACCGCGAAGATTGCAAGGAAACGCGCCATGCGGGCAGTTTACCACCAGCGATCCGGCTTGGCCACAAAGCCCGCTGCATCTTCCAGCGCGCCGCCGACGCGGAAGCAGGCGGCCTCGTCGAGCGCCTTTCCGATGACCTGCAGGCCGAGCGGCAGGCCGCTGGCGGAGAGGCCGGCGGGGACCGCAATGCCGGGAAGGCCCGCGAGGTTTGCCGTAACGGTGAACACATCGTTGAGGTACATCTCAACGGGGTCGCCGGATTTTTCGCCAAAGGCAAAGGCAGGCGATGGGCAGGCGGGCGTCAGGATCGCATCGCACTGCCCGAAGGCATCCACGAAATCCTGGAATATCCTGGTACGGACCTTCTGCGCGCGCAGGTAATAGGCGTCGTAATAGCCCGACGAGAGAACATAGGTGCCGATCATCAGGCGGCGCTGGACTTCCTTGCCGAAGCCAGAGGCGCGGGTGCCTTCATAGGTCTGCGTCAGGTTGCCCCCTTCGACGCGGGCACCGTAGCGCATGCCGTCATAGCGGGCGAGGTTGGACGAGGCTTCGGCAGGCGCGACGATGTAATAGGCGGGAAGCGCATACTTCGTATGCGGAAGGGAGATGTCGACGATGGTGGCGCCGGCTTCCTTCAGCCATTTGATGCCCTGCTGCCAGAGGGCGTCGATCTCGTCGGAGAGGCCGTCGATGCGGTACTCCTTCGGGATGCCGATCTTCATGCCCCTGACGCCCTTGCGGACATCCTGTCGCCAGTCGGGCGTCCTGATGTTCAGGGAGGTGGAGTCCTTCGGGTCATGGCTGCACATGACTTCAAGGAGGATGGCGCTGTCCTCCACGGTCCTGGCGATCGGGCCGGCCTGGTCGAGGGACGAGGCGAAGGCGACCATGCCATAGCGGCTGGCGCGGCCGTAGGTGGGCTTGATGCCGACGGTGCCGGTGAAGGCGGCGGGCTGGCGGATCGAGCCGCCGGTGTCGGACGCGGTGGCGGCGAGGCAGAGGTTGGCCGCGACGGACGCGGCGGAGCCGCCGGACGAGCCGCCGGGGGTGAGGCCCTGGTTGTCGCCCTTGCGGCGCCAGGGGTTGATGACATTGCCGAAATGCGAGGTCTCGTTGGAGGAGCCCATCGCGAACTCGTCCATGTTGAGCTTGCCGAGCATGACGGCGCCTTCGTCCCAGAGGTTCTGGGTGACGGTGGATTCGTAGGTCGGCGTGAAATCGCCGAGGATGCCGGAACAGGCGGTCGTCCGCACGCCCCTGGTACAGTAGAGGTCCTTGATGCCGAGGGGGGCGCCGTCGAGCCTGCCAGCCTTGCCGCTGGCGCGGCGGGCATCGGAGGCCTTTGCCATCTCGAGCGCCTTCTCGGGCGTCTCGACGACAAAGGCGTTCAGCACGCGGGCCCCGGCGATGGCCGCATTGAAGGCCCCGGTCAGCTCGACCGAGGAAAACTGCTTCGATTTCAGCCCGTCCAGCGCTTTGGCGAGGGTCAGGGCGGTGAGATCGGTCATCGGGCATGTCCTGTGTTGAGCCCCGCCTGCTAGGGCCCGGACGGAAAAAGTTCAAGTCTTCGTGAGCCCATTGCGGCCGCCCGGATCGGGGCGCAGACTGGTCGCTCGCTTTTCAAGCACTTTGGAGGATTTCCGCATGAAATGCATCAGCCTGGCCGTCCTGGCCGCGACCGCGCTCGTCGCCTGCTCCACCGCCCCGGCCGAACCCCGGCTGCGCGGGCTGGAAAAGTACGCGGGTGACCCGCGCCTGGGCCCGGAGACGCGGAGCGTCTGCTTTGCGTCCAGCATCGACGGGTTCAGCCTGAACGAGCGGGAAACGGTGGTGCTGCAGGAGGGGCGCGACCAGTACATGGTCGAGGTGACGGCGGGCTGCACGGACCTTGAGTATGCCGAATCCATCGCGGTGGATTCGCATGGCGGCTGCCTGACGCCGGGCGATTCGATCATCGTGGCGCGCACGCTGGGCGGCTCGTTCGGCTCCAGCCGCTGCCTGATCCGGGAGATCCGCGAGTGGAATCCGAAGGCCGGGAAACCGGCCGGGACAGCAGGAGAAAATCCGGCCTGACCCGGCTGGCACGCGCTCAGGCGCATGCTACACACGCCCTATGCAGGCACGAAACGAAGGGGGCCGCGCCGAGGTTCGCACCTCGCCCCTGCATGGACGCGGATTGTTTGCTTCGGGACCGATTGCGCAGGGCGCGCAGATCGGCGTCTATCCGCTGCTGATCCTGTCGCAGGCCGACACCGAAAGGCTGAAATCCACGCGGATCTATCACTACGTGTTTTATGTCGATGAGACGGCGGACGGCGCGGTGCGCTGCGCCGTTGCCTTTGGGGAAATCTCGATGTGCAATCACAGCCCGTCCGCGAATGCAGGGTTTGAGGTTGACGCGGACGCGCAAACCGTCACCCTGACGGCGCTGACCGATATCGCATCGGACGCCGAAATTCTGATCGACTATCAGGACTTTGCCGAAGAAGCGCTTTAGCGCCGCAACCTGTTCCGGGAGGACAAGACATGACCAACACGGTTCCCAAGACCGCGCTCCAGCTGCGCAGCCATCTGAAGGCTTCGGGCGAACTCGAGATTTCACTGGCCGAAGTGGCCGTGCCGGAGCCCGGCCCGGACGATGTGGTGATCCGCGTCGAGGCGACGCCGATCAACCCGTCCGACCTCGGCCTGCTGGTCGGCGGGGCGGACATGGGCTCGGCCGTCCAGTCGGGCACCAGGGATCGTCCGGTGATCACCGCGAAGGTCCCTGCCCCCGCGATGCGGGCAATGGCGGCGCGGATGGACCAGTCGATGCCGGTCGGCAATGAGGGCGCGGGCGTCGTTGTGAAGGCGGGATCCTCGCCGGCGGCGCAGGCTTTGCTTGGAAAGATGGTCGCGGGCCTCGGCGGCGAGATGTATTCGCAATACCGGATGCTGAACGTCGCGCAGTGCCTGGCGCTGCCGGATGGCACTTCGGCGAAGGACGGCGCGTCCTGCTTCGTCAACCCGCTGACGGCGCTCTCCTTCGTGGAGACTATGCGGATGCAGGGCCGCACCGGTATCGTGCACACGGCAGCGGCCTCGAACCTCGGGCAGATGCTGGTGAAAATCTGCCAGAAGGACAACGTGGCGCTGGTCAACATCGTGCGGTCGAAGGCGCAGGCGGACCTGCTGAAGGGCCTCGGCGCAAAATACATCATCGATTCCTCTTCGCCCAACTTCATGGAAGAGCTGATCACGGCGCTGGCCGAGACGAAGACCACGCTCGGCTTTGACGCGATCGGCGGCGGACCGCTGGCCGGCCAGTTGCTGGTGGCGATGGAAGCGGCGGCGAGCCGCAACATGAAAGAGTTCAGCCGCTATGGCTCGGGCCAGGAAACGCAGGTCTATATCTACGGCCGGCTCGACATGTCGCAGACACAGGTGCCGCCCGGCGTGGGCTTTGCGTGGAACCTTGGCGGCTACCTGCTGACGCCGTTCCTGCAGAAGGCCGGGCCCGAAGTTCGCGCGAAGATGCGCCAGCGCGTGGTGGATGAGCTGACGACGACGTTTGCGAGCCACTACACGGCGGAAATCTCGCTGGCGCAGGCGCTCGATCTGACGACGCTGCAGGCCTACAACGCCAAGGCGACCGGGACGAAATACCTGATCAATCCGGCGAAGTAAGCCGGGCACTGAAAGACCCGGGCCGGCCGGATTGATCCGTCGGCCGGCCCGTTTAAGCGATCACTGAACCGGACCTGCCATTTTCTGCTTTGCTGGAATGGCGTGTTCCAGGCCGTCTGCGCTGAGGCGGCCCGCGATTTGACTTGCGCACCTGCAGCTTGCATCAGTTTGCCGTACTCAACTGGCAGAGCGGTCGAACATCCATGGTGCGCGAGACGGAGCAGATACTCAAGGCGCGGGCTGAAAAGGTAATCCCGAACGGGATGTATGGCCATCAGTCCGTGCGGTTGCTCCCGGAGAGTTTTCCGCAATTCTTCAACCGCGCTGACGGCGCCTACCTCTGGGACAGCGACAACAGGCGTTACCTCGACCTGATGTGCGCTTATGGGCCTAACCTGCTCGGATACCGTGACCCCCGTGTCGAAGCAGCCGTCGCCAGACAGATGGCACTTGGCGACACGATGACCGGGCCATCGCCATTGATTGTGGACCTTGCCGAAACACTGGTCGCGATGATCTCCCATGCCGACTGGGCGATTTTTTGCAAGAACGGAACCGACGCAACGACCATGGCGATGACTGTTGCGCGTGCAGAAACCAGGCGGCGGAAGATCCTCGTTGCGGCAGGCGCCTATCATGGTTCCGCGCCCTGGTGCACGCCGGTCCCCGCCGGTACGCTTGCCGAAGACCGGGCGCACCTGATCAGTTATGTGTATAATGATATCGAAAGCCTTGAAGCGGCAGCGGCGATGGCGGGCGATGATCTCGCCGGTATCTTCGCAACGCCTTTCAAGCATGATGCTTTCCAGGATCAGGCGCTTGCTGACCCTGACTATGCCAGGCGGGCACGCGCTATCTGTGACGCCAAAGGCGCCATGCTGATCGTCGACGATGTGCGCGCCGGCTTCAGACTCGCCCGCGATTGCAGCTGGTCAACGATCGGAGTTGAGCCGGATCTGAGCTGCTGGGGGAAATCATTCGCCAATGGCTATCCTATCTCTGCGCTGCTGGGCTCAGACAGCTGCCGCGCCGGCGCGGGCGCGATCTACATGACCGGCTCTTTCTGGTATTCAGCTGTGCCGATGGCGGCCGCACTTGAAACATTGAAAATACTTCGTGAAACCGACTACCTCGAACACATCGCCCGACTTGGTGAGCGCCTGCGCAGCGGCCTGGCGGCCCAGGCAGGCGCGCAGGGTTTCAGCTTGCGTCAGACCGGTCCGGCGCAGATGCCGCAGATCCTGTTTGCTGACGATCCGGACCTGCGGCTCGGTTTCGGGTTTGCAGAAAACATGCTCGCACGCGGCATCTACATGCATCCCTGGCACAATATGTTCCTGTGCACGGCCATGTCGGAGGATGACATCGATTGTGCGCTCACCGCAGCCGGCGCCGCCTTCGCCGATCTCGCCGCAGGCCGCGCAACGCTGAAACCCCATCCGGTCGTCAGCGCAATGATGAAGAGCCGGGCGGCGCACGCCTGAGGTCCCTGGAGCCGGTCTGCGATCCTTGCGCGGACAAACTTTCCCGGACTGGCCGGCAGGACGTCAGAAAAGCAGCTTCAGCGCCGGATCGGCCTTGTGAACGCAGGTGGCCCGGTTCGCCGGAACAGATACCGGTCGCAGGACAATTGAAGCTGAGCGCCCTGGGGCTCATGTGCGGTGGCACAGCATCCGTGACCGGAACCGGTGATTCCAGACTGTCGACAGCCAGGTAAGCCCGAAACCTAGCGCTTCAGGTGTTCCATGCCCTTGAGATCGCCGGGCCTGGCAACGGGTGCGCCGAGTTTTGGTTTGACCTTGTCGGCCTTCGGCTTGCGGACTTCCTTGTTGGACTTCTTCTGACCCTTGGCCATTGGTGCGCTCTTTCAGAGACCGGGGCCGGAATGGTCCCTGCCGGACACCTAAGGCGCTTCGGGGAAGAATGTAAGGCCGTTACTCGACGGCCTTGGGCACGACGAAAAAGCCGTGTTCGGTGCGCGGGGCATTGGCGAGGACCTGGTCCTGGATGTTGCCGTCAGTGACGACATCGTCGCGCATCGGGAGGGCGGTTTCGACGATCGAGGTCAGCGGCTCGACGCCGTCGACATCGACTTCGTTCAGCTGGTCGATCCAGCCGAGGATGCCGTTCAGCTCGCCGACCAGTTCGTCAAGGCGCTCCTCCGGTACCGCGATGCGGGACAGGCGGGCAACCTTGCGGACGTCGTCGCGGGTAACGGTCATGGTGGGGCTCCAGTCGGGAGGACCGATTACGCCATAGGCAAAGCCGCTTCAAGGTCGTATGTGCCCGGGGATGCCTGTTGTTGACCTGTTCGACCTGCCCGCGAAGGGCGTCCTGATCGGCCTCGACCCGGGCACGAAGACGCTGGGCATCGCGGCAACCGATGCGAGCCGCATCCTGGCGAGCCCGGTGGAGACAATCCCGAAGCTGAAACTGGCGCCGGCGCTGGCGCGCTTTTTCGAGGTGTATGACGACCGCAGGGGCGTGGGGCTGGTGGCCGGGCTGCCCCTGAACACCGACGGGACGCAGGGGCCGCGCGTGCAATCGGTGCGTACGCTGGTATCGAACCTGCTCAAGGTGCGCGATATTCCGGTGGCGTATCAGGACGAGCGGTATTCGACCATGGCGGCCGATGAGATCATGCGGGAGCTGTCATTTACCGAGCAACGCCGGGCTGACCGGGTGGACGCGATGGCGGCGGCGATGATCCTGCATGCAGCGCTGGAGCAGCTGGGGAAAGGCGCATGAGCGCTTTCTTCACGGCGCTGGTGCCGGTCATCCTGATCGTCGCGCTGGGGCAGTTCCTGGTGCGGCGGGGATTGGTACAGGCGGAGGCGTTCCGGGCGCTGGACCGGCTATCCTTCCTCGTGCTGCTGCCGGCGCTGATCATCCGTGCACTGGCGAATGCGCAGTTCGATGGCGCGCCGTGGCTGATGATCGCGGCGCTGATGGCGGCGCAGGTGTTGCTGGGAGCGTTCGGGCTGCTCGCGCACGCGTGGCCGGGCATGAGGCGGCCTGAAGTCGGCACCATTGTTCAGTCAAACGTGCGCTGGAACACGATCATCGCGCTGTCGCTGAGCGGGCTGTTATTCGGTGACGAGGGGCTGGCGCTGGTCAGCCTTGCGGCGGCGGCAATGATCCCGGTTGCCAATGTCATCTCCGTTTACGCACTGGTCAGCCATGCCGACCGGCCGCCGGGGGAACGGCCCCGGCCTCTGCTGGCGCTGACACGCAATCCGCTGATCTATGCCTGCCTGATCGGGATTGGCCTTGCGAGTTTCCAGGTGCGCCTGCCGGTGATTGCCGACGAGACGCTGAAGATGCTGGCGAACGCGGCGATTGCGCTGGGCCTGCTGAGCGCCGGCGCGGGCGTGGATCTTGGCGCGCTGAAACGGGCGGGGCTCAAGACCTTTACCTGGTCGGCCGTGCGGCTGATCGGGCTGCCGGCGCTGACGCTGGCGGTGGGCCTTGCGATCGGCCTCAGCGGATTGCCGCTGGCGATCGCGCTGATCTGCGCGGCGACGCCGACGGCGCCGAACTCCTATGTGCTGGCGCGGGAGCTGGGCGGGGACACCACGCTGGCAGCGAACTTCATTGCCGCGCAGACGCTGCTGGCGGCGCTGACCCTGCCGCTGACCTGGCTGGTAATCCTGGGGCTGGGGGCAGTCTGAAGGCTTGCCCGGCGCCGGAATCGCGCCTAAACCGCCGCAAATCGAAGGGGCCTTCATGGCAGCGGCGCACGCAGACTACACCTTCCGGCATGATCACCTGCTCGGAATTGAAGGCCTTCAACCCCTTGATATTAAACATATTTTAGACCTCGCCGACACCTATGCCGACGCGACGCGCGCTGGCCGGCGCCCCGATCCGATCCTCAAGGGGCGGACCGTGGTTAACCTGTTTTTCGAGAACTCCACGCGAACGCTGTCGAGCTTCGAGATTGCCGCGCGGCGGCTCGGCGCGGACGTGATTTCGATGCCAGTGGCGCAGTCGAGCGTGAAGAAAGGCGAAACGCTGATCGACACGGCAATGACGCTGAACGCGATGAAGCCGGACGCGCTGGTGATCCGGCATTCGGCGTCCGGCGGGGCGAAGCTGCTGTCGCGGAAAGTGGATTGCGCGGTGATCAATGCCGGCGACGGCACGCATGAGCACCCGACACAGGCGCTGCTGGACCTCCTGACCATCCGGCGCACCAGGGGGCGTATCGAGGGGCTGAAGGTCGTGATCTGCGGCGACATTGCGCACAGCCGCGTGGCGCGCTCGACGACAATGGCGCTGCACCTGATGGGCGCGCGCGTGCACCTGTGCGGGCCGAGGACACTGATCCCTCCGGGTACGGACACCTGGGGCGCCGAAAGTGCAGGGACGGACTTTGACCGCGCCCTGCCCGGCGCCGATGTCGTGATGATGCTGCGCCTGCAGCTGGAGCGGATGAATGGCAGCCTGCTGCCGAGCCAGCGCGAGTATTTCCGGTATTTCGGCCTGACGGCGGACCGGCTGGCACTGGCCAGGGAGGATGCCATCGTGATGCACCCCGGGCCGATGAACCGGGGCGTCGAGATCGAGAGCTCGATTGCAGACGGGGCGCGCTCGGTGATCACCCAGCAGGTGGAGATGGGTGTCGCGGTGCGCGAGGCGGTGCTGCACCTCCTCGCGGGAGGGCGCGCATGAGCCTCCAGATCCTCAATGCGCGTTTGCTGGACCCGGCGACGGGTACTGACGCCATCGGCGGCGTGCTGGTCGACAAGGGCGTTATCATTGAATTCCTTACAGGGACGGGAGTATCCTTCAAGGACGCCAGGGAGACGATTGACGCGGGCGGGCTGTGCCTTGCGCCGGGCCTGATCGACCTGCGCGCCAAGACGGGCGAGCCGGGCGAGGAGCACAAGGAAACGCTGGCGACGGCCTCGCGCGCGGCGCTGAGCGGCGGGATCACGAGCCTTGTCGTGATGCCGGATACACGGCCGGTCATCGACGATGTGGCGCTGGTGCAGTTCATTGCCGAGCGCGGGCGCGAGACGGCCTTTGCGCGGGTGTATCCGGCGGGCGGGCTGACTGTGGGCCTTGCCGGCGAGGCGATGTCCGAGATCGGATTGATGGCGGAAGCCGGCGCGGTCCTCTTCACCAATGGCGACTGGCCGGTGGCAAGCGCGCAGGTGATGAAGCGCGTGATGACCTATGCGGCGAGCCGGAGCGCGATTGTGATGTCGCGGCCCGATGATCGCCCGCTTGCGGGCGGCGGCGTGATGAATGCCGGTGAGTTTGCAGCGCGGCACGGACTGCCGGGCATTCCCATCGAGGCCGAGTGGCTCGGCGCAGCGCGGGATGTGGTGCTGGCGGAGCAGACGGGCTGCACGCTGATCCTCGACCAGGTGACCTCGCAGCGCACGCTCGACATCGTGGATGTGGCGCGCGGGCGCGGCGCGAAAGTGTTCACTACGGTGGCGGCGCATTCGCTATTCTTCAACGAACTCGATGTCGGCGACTATCTCACCTATTGCAAGGTGAACCCGCCTTTCCGTTCCGAACAGGCGCGCAGGACATTGATCCGTGCCCTGCAGGAAGGCGCCATCGACGCGGTCGTCTCGGCGCACGATCCTCAGCCCCCGGAGGAAAAGCGCCTGCCCTTCGGTGAAGCCTCATTTGGTGCAGCGGGGCTGGAAACCGTGCTGCCCTGCCTGCTGACGCTGGTGGCGGAAGGCGAGCTGTCACTGCTGGAAGCCCTCGCGCCGGTCACCATCGGCCCGGCCTCGATCCTCGGCCTGCCGCAGGGCCGCATCGCCAGGGGCGCGCCGGCAGACCTGATCCTGTTCGACGCGGGCAAACCCTGGCTCTGCGACCGCGACCAGCTGCTCTCGCGCTCCAAGAACTCACCGTTTGACGGGCGCAGACTGCAAGGCCGCGTTACGCGGACGCTTGTGGGCGGGAAGACGGTTTTTGAGCGGTAAGCCCGCTCGAAACCTGGCCTCGGACGGGGTTCGCCTTACTTTTTTCCTTACCATATGTAAGGGTATGCATGGCCGCCGCAACGCTCACTTCCAAAGGCCAGTTGACCGTTCCCAAAGCTGTGCGGGTGGCTCTTGGTGTTGGACCGGGTGACCGGGTCGATTTCGTCCAGATGGCAGATGGCAACTTTGCCGTCATGCCCGCCACAAAATCCATCAAGCGCCTGAAGGGCATCATCCCGAAGCCGAAGAAGCCTGTTTCACCTGACGCCATGGACGACACCGTCGCCGAAGGGGCGACTGGCGAATGATTGGCCTCGATACACATATCGTTGTCCGCTATCTGGCACAGGACGACGATGTGCAGTCGCCCGTTGCGACCCGGTTCCCTTCCCGCCTGACGAAGGACATGCCCGGCTTCATCAGTTCTGTTGTTCTGGCGGAGATCAGCCGGGTGCCGGCGCGGCGCTACAGGCTTGACCGGAGCGACATCGCCAGAACCATCCGGGACCTGCTCGAAACGGCAGAACGGGTCATCGAGAATGCCGAATCTGCGTATCGCGCCTCGGGAATCTATCTCGGTTCGGGCGCGGTAGAGCTTGCCGATGCACTGATTGCCGAAGCAGCTTCCCTGGCGGGAGCCAGCGAGACCGTGACCTTCGACAGGGTAGCGCCAGCGCACGCCGGGATGAAGCTGCTCAAGTAGCGCCCCCTTGCCCCATCCTCCCTGCCCCCGTAAACCTTGGCGCAACAGGGGCCCACGGGGAACATCACGGACATGCCGGAATGGGCGCTTTATGCTTTGGCATCGGTCATCGGCTATCTGGCCGGGTCAGTTCCGTTCGGACTCGTGATCACCCGAGCAGCGGGGCTGGGCGATATCCGCGAGATCGGATCGCACAGCATCGGCGCAACCAACGTGCTGCGCACGGGGCGCAAGGACCTCGCGCTGGCGACGCTGGTGCTCGACAGCCTGAAGGCGGGGCTCGTAGCGCTCGGGTTTTCGCTGGTCGCGGGTCCCGAAACGGGCATGGTGGCAGGCGCCAGCGCGTTCATGGGCCATTGCTATCCGGTCTGGCTGGGCTTCAAGGGCGGCAAGGGTGTCGCGACCTATGCCGGCCTTCTGGTGTTCGTCACGCCGCTCAAGGGCTTGCTGGTCGGGGCCCCTGTCTGGCTGGGCGTATTTGCGCTGACGCGGATTTCCTCGCTTTCGGCGCTGTGTGCGGCGGTCGCCGTGCCGCCGGGCGCTTACCTGCTGGGTGAACGCAATCCGGTTGTGCTGGCCGGACTGACCGCCCTGTCCGTGCTGGTGTTCTGGACGCACCGGGCAAACATCGACCGCCTGATGAAAGGTACCGAGCCGCGCTTCGGTACGCCGAAAACCAAGCCCGGAGAATGAGCCTGCGCACGCTCAGAAACGCGGAACGCCGCGACCGGGCGCGCCGGGTGCGTGCACCGAATATCGCCCCCTGACCTTTGCACGCCTGCCGGAGCGGCTTGGCACAGCCAGCATGCGCTGGCCGCCCTGCCTGAGATCGCCGGCAGGGTGGCCAGGGGGCGGCGCATCGAGGTGCCGGCCGTCCCGGCCATAGAAGATCGCGGCGACACAGCGCGCCGGGGGGCGGATGATCGCGAGTTGCGAGCCGGACTTTCCGAAGCTACTGGTCTGGCTCGACCCGCCCCCGGCCTTCACGCCGGACTTTCTGGACGGCCCGTTGCCGGGCGACCCGTCGGCGCGGGCGCGCCGGGCCCTGAGCCCAGCATCCCATGCCGACCGGAGAGACCGCGCGGGCCGCCGGGCTGAACGCCGCCCCGCACACTGGCGTGTTGATGGAGCTGGAACTGGACCTGGCGGGTGAGGCACTGTCCTACCCGGGCGTGCTGGTGGCCCGCGCTGTTCAGGGCCCTGTGGCGCGTCTGCACCGGCCCGGGCGCCAAAAGCAGGCCGGACCTGCCGGATGGCTGGACGGCCCGCTGGTTCGACTCTAAGCCTTTGAAAACGCCGCGCGGTTCCTGCAGGGGAAGGCAGTCCGCGCCGAACACCGGCAGAGTGAGGATCATACCTTTGGCTTTCTGGTCCCAATATGCCCTGCTGGCCGGCTTCTCGGCGGTCCTGCCGCTGGCCGCGCAGGCGCAGGAAGCCAGTGCAGCCGAAGCGCTGCCCGCCGCCGAAGCCGCTGACGAACGCGTCGTTCTCGAGGCCGACTCGGTTTATGAACTGAGCGGCGAGAACAGCATCGTTGCCGAAGGCAATGTCGAGGCGCTCTACCAGGGCCGCACCCTCAGGGCCGACCGGATCGTCTATAACCGCACGACCGAGAAAGTGCGCGCGATCGGCAATGTGATCATCATTGATGCTGACGGCTCCCAGCAGTTTGCCGACGAAATGGAAGTCGGCTCGAATCTCTCGGATGGTTACGCCATCGGCTTTTCGGCCCGGCTTGCGGAGGGGGCCAGCGTCACCGCTAACTCGGCGATCCGCCAGCCCGACGGCATCAACTCGCTGGACCAGGTGGTTTATACCTCCTGCGAGGTGTGCGCCGAAGACAGGACGCCGACCTGGACCATCCGCGCCCGGCGCGCCGTGCTGGACCAGGAAAGCCAGATGATCTCCTACCGCGATGCGGTGGTCGAGGTCGCCGGTATTCCGGTCTTCTACCTGCCCTATCTGGCGCACCCCGATCCGAGTTCGGACCGGCGTTCCGGCTTCCTGGTCCCGGATGCCGGCATCTCCTCGAAGATCGGCCCGTTCTACAAGCAGCCCTATTACTGGGCGATCTCGGAAAGCTCCGACCTGACGATTGCGCCGCTGCTGTCGTCAAACGTCAATCCACTGATGAATCTTGAGTACCGCAAGCGCTTCTATTCCGGCGCCATAAAGATCACGACGAGCTTCACGCAGGAAACCGATTTCGACGGCGACGGCGAGCGGTTCGGCGAAGAAAAGTTTCGCGGGCATATCTATGCCAACGGCGCGTTCGCCATCTCGCCGGAATGGATGTGGGGCTTCGGTATCGAACGCCAGACCGACGACCTCTATGACCGGCGCTATGACATCGACGGGCAGCTCGACAAGCGCGGCCTCTATTCGAACCAGCCGCGCCGCCTGCTTTCACAGGTTTTCGCGGTCGGCCAGGGCGATGACTATTACGCCGATGTTGCCCTGCTGAACTTCCAGGGCCTGCGCGGGCAGGATGATGCCGACCGTCTGCCGGTCGTCTCGCCGCTGCTCTATGCCGAGAAGAATTTCGACCTTGGCAGCTACGGATTTGCCAATGTGAACGTCTCCTCGGCGGTGCTCAGCCGCGAGATCGGCGCTGACAGCCGGCGGGTGAGCGCAGGTGCAGACTGGCGGGACTTCAACCTCCTTCCCGGCGGCCTGACCTTCGAGCCGTTTGCGCAAGTGCGCGGCGATTTCTATGCGCTGGACGAAGCGGTCAGCGGCAAGAGCGATGTCACGCGCGCGGTGGGCAATGCGGGCGCCAAAATCGCGTATCCGCTATATCGGCCCGGCAAGACGGTCGACCTGATGCTTGAGCCCGCCGTAATGGCGGCCTGGGGCTTCTCCAACGTCAACGATCCTGCCATCCCCGTCGAAGACAGCCAGCTGTTCGAATTCGACGAATCGCGCCTGTTCGAGGCCAACGGGTTCGACAATTTCGACCTGTACGAAGGCGACGGAAAACTCAGCGCGGGGCTCACCGCCCGGGCGATCTGGAAGAACGGCACCGAGCTCAGCACAACAGTCGGGAAGCGCTGGCGTTCGCGGGCGGATGACGCGTTTGACGTTGCCTCAAACCTCGATGGCACGTCTTCCGATTGGGTGGCCGAAACCTCCCTGGACCTCGGCAATTCGCTGCAGCTGGCGAGCCGGGTGCGCCTCGATGACGAGGACTTTGCCCTCAACCGGCTGGACCTTCGCGCCTCGGCCTCGCTCAAGCGTTTCCGGGCGGTCGGCCAGTATTACAAGATCGACCAGCGAATCAGTCCGCTCGGGCAGCCTGACGAGGGGATCTACGTGACAGGCGAAGTCCGGGTGACGGACTCCTATGCAGTGATCTTCGGGCAACTGCGCGATATCGCCAATGATCTGGATGCCCGTCAGGAGATTGGCATCGCCTATACCGACGACTGTTCACGCTTCGAGCTGATCTACAGCCGCAACGAGCTGACCGACCGGACGATCGGCCCGTCCGAGAATATTCAGTTCAGGTTCACCCTCAAATCCCTGGGCAACTTTGGTTCGGACGAATTCGACTGATCCAGGCGGCGCACGCCGGAAAGCAGCCACTTTTAATGGCTTACTGTGCTGCTGCGTTGCGCGTCCGGCCGCAATTTGTATGGTCTGGACGAAACATGTAACGGGGTCTCTGAAAGTCAGGATCCACGGAGGACTAGATGGTGCGTGCAATCTTGATGGCGGCCCTTTTGGCCCTGAGCGCGCCTTCGGCGCTGGCTCAGGCAGCAGACGATAACCGCCTGCAACTCGAAGGCATTGCGGCCATCGTGAACGACCAGCCGATTTCCTATTCGGATGTCCGCCAGCGCGCGCGCCTGCTGCTGCTGACGCTGGGGCGTGACCAACCCCCGGCGGAACTGATCCAGCAGATTACCGGCCAGGCGCTTGAGCAGCTGATCGATGAACGCCTTCAGCTCGACCGGGTCGCCGAATTCAAGGTTGAAGTGGCGCCCCAGGAAATCGACGCAGAAATGACCAGTATGGCCGCCGAGGCGGGCATTGGCGCAGACGGGCTTCGCCAGCAGCTGGTCGCCGCAGGTGTTAACCCGGTCAGCCTGGAAGAACAAATTCGCGCCGACCTGGCCTGGAGCCGCCTGATGGGCGGCCTGTTCGGCTCGCGTATCCGGGTGTCCGACAACCAGGTTGAAGATCACCTCAACAGGCTGCGCACGGCCTCCAGGAAAACCCAGTTCCGGGTTGGCGAGATTTTCCTCTACGCGCCCGATGCCGAAACCCGCGCGGAAGCGCTTCAGGCGGCCGGCTCGATTGTCGAGCAACTCCTGCAGGGCGCCGATTTCCGCGTCGCGGCTCAACGCATTTCATCGGCGCCCACAGCGGCCACCGGCGGTGACATGGGCTGGGTGACGGCAGAGGACCTGTCGCCAGCGCTCAGGGAAGCTGTCGCGGGCGCGGCCGTCCCGTCGCTTCTGAAGCCTATCGAAGTCGATACTGGCATCTACATCCTTTCGGTCACGGCGAAACGCGAACCGAGCCAGCCGACGACCAAGGTCGACCTTATCCGGCTTGTCACTACGGACGGCCTGGAAGCCTCGCTGACGGAAGCCATTTCGCGCATCAAATCGTGCGCTGACGTACAGTCGGTGGCCAACTCCAGAAGCCAGTTGCGGGCGCAGGACCTCACCGACATCGACATTGTCGAACTCGGCCAGGAGGGCCGCGATCTCGTCCTGTCGACCGAAGTCGGCGGACCGACGGAAATCTTCGCCATCGGCAACGGTCTTGCCGTGATGTATGTCTGCAGGCGCCAGGACGGGGCCGAAGCCCTGCCCTCGAAGGACGACATGAAAAACTCCATCAAGGCGCGCGAGCTGAACATGATTTCCGAGCGTGAGCTGCGCAATTCCCGCCGCGACGCAACGATCATCTATCGTTAACGCAGCGAAACGCGCTTGCCTGACCGGCCAATTGGCGCGACATCGCGGGCATGACCGCACATGTTTCTTCCCCTCTCGCCCTGACCATGGGCGACCCCGCCGGTTGCGGTCCTGCCATCTCGGCAGCGGCCTGGGCGGCGCTGCACAATGACCCGGCGCTCGCGTTTTATCTGGTTGGCGCGCCGCATCTGATCACAGGCGTCCCCACGCAGGTCATCACGTCGCCCGCCGAAGCGGCGCGCGTCTTTGCGCAAGCATTGCCGATCCTGGCACTGGACGGCGTTGCGGACATTGCGCCGGGGCGCGCAGATGAAGCCGCAGCGCCCGCCATTGTGCGCGCGGTCGAAGTCGCCGTTGCGGACGCCCTCGCCGGCCGCGCCTGCGGCCTGGTAACCAACCCGGTCAACAAGGCGCTGCTCTACAGCACCGGTTTCCGGTTTCCGGGGCATACGGAGTTCGTGGCGCACCTGTGCGAGGCGGCCGGGCATAAGGCGAGCCCTGTGATGATGCTGACCGGCGGCGGACTGCGGGTGGCGCTCGCGACGATCCACATGCCGCTGGCCGACGTACCGGGGGTGCTGGGTGACGGGCGCCTTGAACGCATCGCCCGTGTGGTACACGCGGCGCTGATCGAGGATTTCGGCATTGCCGCGCCGCGCATTGCCTTTACAGGCCTGAACCCCCATGCAGGCGAAGGCGGCGCCATCGGGCGCGAGGAAATCGACATCATCAATCCGGCAGCCAATCGTCTGCAGGCGGAAGGTATCCGAATCTCGCAGGCCCGCCCCGGAGACACCGTGTTCGCCGAAGCGCTGTCCGGCGCGTATGACGCCGTGATCGCGATGACACATGACCAGGGCCTGATCCCCGTAAAGACGCTCGACATGTGGGGGGGCGTGAACTCCACGCTCGGCCTGCCGATCGTGCGCACGAGTCCCGATCATGGCACCGCTTATGACGCGGCCGCTGCCGGCACCTGCAAGCCCGGCAGCCTGATCGCCGCCCTCCGCCTCGCGGCGACCTTCGCCGCCAACCGCCGGAAAGCCGCCGCATGAGCGACGACCCTACGCCCCTGACCGATGCCCCTGCCCGCAAGTCGCTGGGTCAGCATTTCCTTTTTGATCCCTCCATCCTTAAGCGCGCCGCCAACGCGGCCGGCTCACCGAAAGACCGGTTTGTCATTGAAGTCGGACCAGGTCCCGGAGGCCTGACGCGGGCCATCCTGAACGAAAATCCCGCAAAGCTCATCGTCGTGGAGACCGACCCGCGCTTTTCAGAAGCGCTGCTCGGCTGGCCGGAAGCCAGGAGCGGCCAGATGATCGTGATGGCTAAGGACGCGCGCAAGGTGCGCTGGGAGAAGGCGCTGGAAGAGGCCAGCGCCACAGGCCCGGCGATGATCATCGCGAACCTGCCTTATAATGTCGGCACGCCCCTGCTGGTCGACTGGCTGAAGGCCGGTGACTGGCGCGGCGAGATGGCGCTCATGTTCCAGAAGGAAGTGGCCGAACGGATCTGCGCGAAACCCGGTACCGACGCCTACGGACGACTGGCGGTACTCGCTCAGTCCGTGACCCGGCCCTACATCTCGTTCACCCTGCCACCCGGCGCGTTCAGCCCGCCGCCGAAAGTCGACAGTGCGGTGGCAGTGTTCGATCCGCTGCCGCCGGAGAAACGTTTTGCGCACATCGAATTGCTGGAGCAGGTCGCCGGCGCCGCGTTCGGCCAGCGCCGCAAGATGCTGCGCGCCGCACTGAAGCCTTTCGCGAAAAAGCGCGGCATGAAGGCAGAGGAATGGCTTGCAGGCTGCGGCATTGATCCGACCGCGCGTGCAGAGACACTGACGCAGGCGGAGTTCCGGACACTGGCGGCGAGCCTGGCCTAACCATCGCCCAGCAGTGTGCGGACGTGATCTTCAAGGTCCAGCTGGCGAAGACGTTTCAGGCGCTCGACAAGCAGGATGCGCTTCAGCCGCTGGTAGGCAGCCTTCAGTTCGTCATTGACGATGACGTAGTCATACCGGCGCCAGTGCATGATCTCGCGCCTGGCATCTTCCATCCGGCGCGCAACGAGCTCCGGCGTCGAGCCCTCGCGCCCGGCGAGGCGCGCTTCGAGGGCCTCGATGCTCGGCGGGAGGATGAAGACGGAGACAACATCATTCGGCATCTGGTCGTGCAGCGCGTCTGCGCCCTGCCAGTCGACATCGAAGAGGACATCCTCGCCCGACTCCAACCGCGCGACCGTGTCGGCCCTCGGCGTGCCGTAATACTTGTCGAACACGTGCGCCCATTCGAGGAACTCCCGGCGCCCGATCATCTCGTGGAACTGGTCCGGCGTGCGGAAGAAATAGTCCTGGCCGTCCACCTCTCTCGGGCGCGGCGCGCGCGTCGTGGCTGAAATCGAAAGCTTGACGTCGCTGAACTCGTCGAGAAGCATCTTCGACAGCGTCGTTTTGCCCGCGCCCGAGGGGCTGGAAAGGACGAGCATCAGGCCGCGCCGGCGGCCATGGTCCTTCGGGTGTCCGCTATTCGACATTCGCTGCCTGCTCCTTGAACTGGTCGATCACCCCTTTGAGGCTGAGCCCTGCATTCGTCAATTCGAGGCTGGCGGATTTCGAGCAGAGGGTGTTGGCCTCGCGGTTCAGCTCCTGGGCGAGGAAGTCGATCTTGCGACCGGCGGGCGAGCCGGTCCTGAGCAGGTCGCGGCCGGACTTCACGTGCGCGGCGAGCCGGTCGAGCTCCTCGCGCACATCCGCCCGCGCGGCCGACAGCGCAGCCTCGGCGGCGAAACGCTCGGCATCGACGCGGCCTTCGCGGTCAAGTTCCTCAAGCTGCTTCTGAAGCTTTACCTTGATCAGACCGGGCTGAGTGGCAGCGATTGCGGCGGATTTTTCAGACAGGGCTTCGACCGTATCCAGATGGCCCGACAGCATCGCCAGAAGCGAAGCCCCCTCGGCTCGCCGAGCTTCGGCGAGCTGGTCCATCGCCAGCGCCGCGCCCGTACTGAGAACCTTCATGGCCGCTTCATCTGCAGCAAGGTCGCGCAACGACGAACTGCCCGTCTCGACCACGCCCTTCAGCGTCATCAGCGTGGCCACCGCTTCGCTCGTCAGCTCCGTGCCCAGCGTTTTGCGGGCAGCTTCGGCCAGCGTGGCCAGCAGGACATGATCAATCACCACACCGCCCGCCCCGCTCGCCATGTCGATCCGCAGGCTGACCTGCAGGGAGCCGCGGTTGAACCGCTCGGTCGCCATCGCCTTCACCTCGCGCTCCAGCGAATCGAAGCCCGGCGGATAGTTCACCCGCACATCCAGCGAGCGGCCATTGACGCTCCTGGCCTCCCAGGCCCAGGCACCCCAGCCTTCCTCCCCCGTGACCCGCGCGAAGCCGGTCATCCCCGAAAGTATCCCCATCAGTTCGCCCGCTCCCTTGCGATCTCGCCGCGCTCATAGGCCCGGTAGGCCGCCACGTTGCGCTCGTGCTCGGCATTGGTTTTAGCAAACAGGTGCCCGCCTTTCCCATCCGCCACGAAGAACACATACTCCGTCTCCGGAGGATCCAGCACGGCGCGGATGGCGTCGGCGCCCGGATTGCAGATCGGCGTCTTCGGCAGGCCGTCCACCTGGTAGGTATTCCACTCGGTGTGCCGGTCGATTTCCGACCGGTAGAGCGTGCGGCGCTGACCCGCCTTGTTGTAGAGCGGCTCCCCCCTGGAAATGCCGTAGATGATCGTCGGATCGCTCTGCAGGCGCATGCCGCGCTTCATGCGTGTGGTGAACAGCGCGGCGACTTGCGGGCGCTCGTCCGCCTTGCCGGTTTCTTTCTCGACGACCGAGGCGAGGATCACCGCTTCATAGGGCGTGGTGATCGGCAGGCCATCCTGCCGGGTTGGCCAGAGATCCTCCAGCAGGTCAGCCTGCGCCTGTTGCATCTTCGAGATCAGCTGCACGCGCGTCATGCCGCGGTGGAACATGTAGGTGTCCGGCAGCAGGGTGCCTTCCCCGGGCAGCGTTTCCGGCATGTCGCCGGTCAACATCTCGTCTTTCTCGATGATCTTCAGAAGCTGCGCCGTCGTGCGCCCTTCGGGCAGGGTGATCTTGTGAAGCAGCGCGCGGCCTTCGGTCAGTATACTGAGCACATCGTCCACCGTGGCGCCTTTGTCGATCAGGTATTCACCCGTCTTGATCTCGAGCTCACTGCCGTCCAGGCGCGCCTTGAGTTTCATCAGCCGCGCATCGTGGATCACACCGTCCGCCTCAAGGCGGTCTGCGACGATGGACAGAACTTCACCAGGCTCGACCCGGATCACGGCTTCAGCCGTCAGCGGACCAGGCCGGGACAGCTCGTTATTGAACCACACCCACCCGGCTGCCGCGCCGGCACCTGCAAGCAGGGCGAGCATGAACAGCCAGACAAACAGCGCTTTCAGGAATCGCATGAGAGCCTCCTTTGCCGGACACCGTGGTGCGCCCTACCGTGCCCTCACCGGCCCGGAAATCAAGTGACGCAGCGCGGTCCGCGAAGGCCTCAGGTCACTTCGCGGATGATCAGCGAGGCGTTGGTGCCGCCGAAGCCGAAGCTGTTGGACATCGCGGCGCGTACGCGGCCTTTCTTGGCCTTGTGCGGGATCAGGTCGATCACCGTCTCGAAGCTCGGATTGTCGAGGTTCAGCGTCGGCGGCATCACCTGGTCGCGGATCGCGAGGGCGCAGAAGGCCGCCTCGATCGCGCCGGCAGCGCCCAGCAGGTGGCCGACCGCGGATTTCGTCGACGACATGGACAGGTTCTTCGCATGGTCGCCGAACGTGCGCTCGACCGCGCCCGCTTCGCCCTCATCGCCCTTCGGCGTGGAGGTGCCGTGCGCGTTGACATAGTCGATCTCGGAAGGATCCATGCCGGCATTCTTCAGCGCCATCTTCATCGCGCGGTAGCCGCCTTCGGAGCCCTCTGCAGGCGCCGTGATGTGATAGGCGTCGCCGGTCAGGCCGTAGCCGCTGACTTCGGCATACATCTTCGCGCCGCGTGCCCTGGCGTGCTCATACTCTTCGAGCACCAGCACCGCTGCGCCTTCGCCCATGACAAAACCATCGCGGTCCCTGTCATACGGACGGGAAGCTTTTTCCGGCGTGTCGTTGAAGCCGGTGGACATGGCCTTGGCCGCGCAGAAGCCGGCAATGCCGAGGCGGCCGATCACCGCTTCGGCGCCGCCCGCGACCATGATGTCAGCGTCGCCGTAACTGATCAGCCGCGCCGAGTCGCCGATGGCGTGCGCGCCGGTGGCACAGGCGGTGACGACGGAATGGTTCGGTCCCTTCAGCCCGTGGCGGATCGAGACCTGGCCGGAGGCGAGGTTGATCAGCGAGGCGGGAATGAAGAACGGGCTGACCTTGCGGGGGCCCTGTTCGTGCAGGATGATCGAGGTCTCGTAGATCGTCTCGAGGCCGCCGATGCCGGAGCCGATCAGGACGCCGGTGCGCTCCTGGTCTTCATCGGATTCAGGTTTCCAGTTGGCGTCGGCGAGCGCTTCATCGGCGGCCGCAATGGCGTACACGACGAATTCGTCGGTCCGGCGTTGTTCTTTCGCCGTCACGAACCTGTCGGGATCGAACGCGTGCGGATCACCCGCGCCGCCGCCCCGGCCGGACGTGTAAGGCACCTGGAAGGCGATCTTGCACGGAAGGTCCGACGCGTCGAACCTGTCGATGGGACCTGCGCCGGATTTCCCGGCGATCAGGCGTTCCCACGTAGCCTCGCGTCCCATCGCAAGCGGGGACACGATACCAATACCGGTGATGACGACGCGGCGTTTAGACATCGCGGACAGCGCGCTTAGATGTGCGCTTTGATGTGCGTCACGGCATCGCCGACCGAGCGGATCGACTCCTGCACGTCATCAGGGATCTCGATGTTGAACTCTTCTTCAAAAGCCATCACGAGCTCGACGAGGTCGAGGGAGTCGGCGCCCAGGTCGTCGATAAAGCTTGCGCCTTCAACAACTTTATCGGCTTCCACGTCGAGATTCTCGACAACAATTTTTTTCACGCGCTCAAGAACGTCAGACATGAATACCTCTCATTATATAACTGAGGACTGGTCCTCATTTGAACCATTGTGTTGCGCCTAGCACACACTCCGGCAGAGCGCCAAGCCCTTGTCTCGCCGGCACCTGCGCAGGGTCAGATCATCGCCATGCCGCCGTTAACATGCAGGGTTTGGCCTGTGACATAGGCCGCTTCATTGGACGCAAGGTACACCGCAGCTGCAGCAATGTCGCTTCCCTGTCCCAGGCGGCCAGAGGGTATCTGACCTAAAAGCGCCTGTTTCTGCGTGTCCGGCAGGCCGTCTGTCATCGGCGATTCGATGAAGCCGGGGGCGATCGTATTGGCTGTGATCGAGCGGCTGGCGACTTCCTGGGCAAGTGATTTCGTGAAGCCGATCATGCCGGCCTTCGAGGCACAATAATTCGCCTGTCCGGGGTTTCCGGTGACGCCGACAATCGACGTGATGCCGATGATGCGGCCATGGCGGCGCTTCATCATGCCCCGGACGGCAGTTTTCGCGAGGCGGAAATACGATCCGAGGTTGACGTTGATCACTTCGTTCCAGTCCTCGTCCTTCATCTGGATGAGCAGTTTGTCACGCGTGATGCCGGCATTGGCGACGAGGATGTCGACCGGGCCCAGCGCAGCCTCGGCCTGGCCGACGAGCGCGTCGACGGCGGCGGGGTCAGACAGGTTGCACGCCACGATGGCGCTCTCACCCTTCAGGGACGCGGCGACTTCCTGCAGCACGGCTTCGCGCGTGCCCGACAGGGCGACCCTGGCGCCGGCGTCTGAGAGCGCCAGGGCGATCGCGCGGCCAATACCGCCCGAAGCGCCGGTAACAAGGGCCGTACGGCCAGTGAGGTCGAACATGTCTCTTATCCTTTGAGAGCTTTGGCGAAGGCTTCGAGGTCCTCGGGATAGCCGAGGGTGAAGCCGTTCAGGGATTTCTCGATGCGGCGCTGCATGACGGTGAGCACTTTGCCATTGCCGGTCTCGGCCGTCATCGTAACGCCTTGCGCCACCATGAACTGAACGGACTGCGTCCAGCGCACGCGGCCAGTGACCTGTTTCACGAGGTTCTGCCGGATGGTTTCCGGATCGGTGACGGACGTAGCCGAAACATTGGCGACGAGCGGCGCGCCGGGCGCCCTGATGTCCGTCTTCGCGAGCGCCTCGGCCATCGCATCGGCCGCGGGCTGCATCAGCGAACAGTGGAACGGCGCTGAGACGTTCAGCGCCATGGCCTTCTTGACGCCGTTGGCCTGCGACCAGGCCACCGCCGCGTCGATCGCGGCCCTGGTGCCGGAGATGACCAGCTGGCCGGGCGCATTGTCATTCGCGATCTCGCAGGCCCCGCCGGTGGCACGCCCCGCGGCGCAGGCGGCTTCAGCCTGATCGACTTCGGCGCCGAGCAGGGCCGCCATGGCGCCCTCGCCGGGCTTCACAGCGGACTGCATGGCATTGCCGCGGATGCGCAGCAGCCGGGCGGTATCCGCCAGGCTGATCGACCCTGCAGCGGCGAGCGCCGAATACTCGCCGAGGGAATGGCCGGCGACGAAGGCGGCATCCTTCACCGTGATCGCGAAGTTCGCCTCAAGCGCCCGGTAAGCGGCGACCGAGTGTGCCATCAGGGCGGGCTGGGCGTTGGAGGTGAGGGTCAGTTCGGCAAGATCGCCGCCCCACATCAGGCCCGACAGGTCCTGCCCGAGGGCGGCGTCGACTTCCTCGAAAACGGCCCTGGCGGCCGGAAAGGCCTCGGCGAGCGCGCGGCCCATGCCGATTTCCTGGCTGCCCTGCCCGGGAAAGATGAATGCCAGCGTCATATGTTTACCAGGCCTCCAGATTGTTCGGGCCGTGCTAAAGCGCGACCTTCCGGCATGCAAGCGCTTGAAATCTGAGGCCAGATGGGCTTTAGACCCCGTTTCGCAGCAAGGTGCGGTCCTCAAGTCCCCGGAATGAGCCGGAAAAAGAGGGGCCATCGCTGGTTCGGGTCTCCCGCCCCCCAGCGCCGCATCTTCGAATTTCGGGAATGAAAACATGGCACTATACGAACACGTCGTGATCACACGACCTGACATTTCGCCGGCCCAGGTGGAAACCTTCGTCGAAGAGATGAGCACGTTTCTCAAGGAAAAAGGCGCAACCGTCGGCCGGACGGAATACTGGGGCCTGCGCAGCCTCGCCTATCCGATCAGGAAACAGCGCAAGGGTCATTACTCCTGCATCAACATCGATGGACCGCCTGCCGCGATCCACGAACTCGAACGCCGCCAGCGCATTTCGGAAGACGTCATGCGCTACCTGACCGTCCGCGTCGAAACGCTGTCCGACGAGCCCTCCGTGGTTCTGTCGCGCAAAGAACGCCGTCCGCGCGATTAAGGGTAAGGAACAGATCCAATGGCACAGAAAATCAACATCACGAACATTCCTGCCCGCCGCCCCTTCGGCCGCCGGCGCAAGGTCGACCCGTTCACGGGCGAGCACGCACAGGAAATCGACTACAAAGACGTCAAGATGCTGCAGCGCTACATCTCTGAAAAAGGGAAAATCGTACCCAGCCGCATCACCGCCGTGAACCTGAAAAACCAGCGCAAGCTGGCCCAGGCCATCAAGCGCGCTCGTATGCTCGCGCTCATTCCGTTCGCAGTCTGAGGAGAGACCCACATGCAAGTCATTCTCCTTGAGCGCATCGAACGGCTCGGCAAGATCGGCGACGAAGTCCGCGTCAAGAACGGGTTCGGCCGAAATTTCCTGATACCGCAAGGCAAGGCGCTGGTCGCCAACGATCGCAACCGCAAACGCTTCGAACACGAGCGTGAAGCGATCGAAGCCCGGAACGCCGCTGCCCGCGACGCCGCCAGAACCGATGCCGAAAAACTCGAAGGCGCGGTGTTCGTCCTGATCCGTCAGGCCGGCGAAACCGGTCAGCTCTACGGGTCGGTCTCGGCCCGCGACGTGGCCGACGCTGCTGAAGCGGCCGGTCACGAAGTGCCCCGCAGTGGCGTGCGTCTCGACAAGCCGATCAAGGCCATCGGCCTGTTCGACGTCACGATCCGCCTCCACGCCGAAGTCACCGTCAAGGTGCAGGTCAACGTGGCCCGGTCGCCGGAAGAAGCGGAGCGTCAGGCCAGAGGCGAGAACATCGCTGAAGCCCTGCAGGCTGCCAACGCTGCGTTTGCTGCCGAACAGGCCGGTGAACTGGCAGAAGCGGCTGCCGAGCGTGGTCCGGCCGGCGACGACGACTAGTCTTCATCCACACGGACCAGAAACAGGAGCCGCAGCCGGAAACAGCTGCGGCTCTTACTTTTCTGTGATTCGTTTTTCGAATCTGAAACTGCCCCCGAGCCTTCGGGCGGGCCTTGGGTTAATGTGCGCGCATGAACCAGCAAACGACCTCGCACACGCCCGTTGTCTCGCCGCATAACCTTGCCGCCGAAGCCGCCGTGCTGGGCGCCATCCTGTTTGACAACAACGTCTACCAGTACATCGCCGATATCCTGCGCCCGGTCGACTTTTACGCCCCGGCCCACAACCTGCTCTACGAAGTCGCCTCCAACATGATCCAGACCGGCCGGGTGGCGGACGGTGTGACCCTGCGCGAGCATTTCGAGCAGAAGGAAAAGCTGACCGAGATCGGCGGCGGCAAATACCTCGTCGACCTGCTGGACGCCGCCGCCTTCGGGCCCGAGGTCAAGGATTATGCGCGCATCATCCGGGACCTGGCGATCCGGCGGGAACTGATCCGCGTCGGCGGCGGAATCCAGGCGGCGTCCCTGACGCCGGAAGATGACGACACCGGTTCGACCCTGATCAACAAGGCAGAGCGCGCGCTGTTCGAACTCGCCGAACGCGGCAGCTCGGAGCGCGGCTTCTCCAGCTTTGCCGAAGCGCTCGCCGAATCGCTGGTCACCGCCGAAGCGGCGTTCAAACGCGGCGGCAAGATTGCCGGCATCCCCTCGGCGCTGCGCGATCTCGACGAGCAGCTTGGCGGCTTCCACCGCTCGGACTTGCTGATCCTCGCCGGCCGCCCGTCGATGGGCAAGACATCGCTCGCGACCAACATCGCTTACAACGTGGCCAATGCCTACAAGTACGAATCTCAGGAAGACGGCTCGCGAAAGACCGTGGACGGAGGGATCGTCGCCTTCTTCTCGCTGGAGATGTCGAGCGAGCAGCTGGCCACGCGTATCCTGGCCGAGCGCACCGGCATCAGTTCGCATGACATCCGGCAGGGAAAACTCTCCAAGGCCGACTTCGAACGCCTCTCCGAAGCAACCGCAGAGATGCAGAACCTGCCGCTCTACATCGACGATACCGGCGGCATTTCGATCGGCGAACTTACGGCCCGCGCGCGCCGCCTGCGCAGGTCGACCGGGCTGGACCTGATCGTGATCGACTATCTGCAGCTGATCACCACCGCGTCCAACTCGAACGCCAACCGCGTGCAGGAAGTCACGCAGATCACCACAGCCCTCAAGGCGCTGGCAAAAGACCTGAACGTGCCGGTAATGGCTCTGTCGCAGCTGTCGCGCGCAGTGGAGCAGCGCGATGACAAGCGCCCGCAACTGTCGGACCTGCGCGAATCGGGGTCGATCGAGCAGGACGCCGATATCGTGATGTTCGTGTTCCGGGAGGAGTATTACCTCTCGCGCACCGAGCCACCGGCAGACCCGAATGATCCGTCCTCGAACGATAAATGGAAAGCCTGGCGGGCCCGCATGGACCAGGTCTTCGGCACAGCAGAAGTGATTGTTTCCAAGCAGCGCCATGGCCCGATCGGCACCGTGAAGCTCGCGTTCGACGCACGTGTCACACGTTTCGGAAACCTCGAATACGACGACTCCAGGTCGGAAAATCCGTTCGAATAGGCTTGCGATGTAACGGGTTTTCGCCTGAGAGCCCCGCTTCGCCCTTCCCATCAAGAACGCAGATCACAAAAAACTCACCCGACACCGCCAGACCTGGCCGGTGATCGGGAAGCCGTATCCCGCGTCGCGTCATTAATCCCCAATCACCTGACCGCCGGGAAATTGACCTCGAGGGTGGACCGGTGTGAGAAATCCGGATTAGGCTGGCGCAAGATCATCTGGCGGGAGCACTCCATGAAACCGATCCTTGGCGCCATTGCGGCGCTTGCCATCATCATCGCTGGCGGCGTGGGCGCTTATCTCTGGCGGCCCCTGCCGGCCAATCCGCCCGCCGCCGACCTCGCCGCCGCCGCCGCCAACTATGATGCCGAGATCCTGCGCGACGATTTTGGCGTGCCGCACATTTATGGTGACCGTGATGCCGACACAGCATTCGGGCTCGCCTATGCCCATGCCGAGGACGATTTCGAGACGATCCAGGAGACGGTTGCCGCCGCCCGCGGCCGCCTTGCGCGCTATCGCGGGCAGGACGCCGCCCCGATCGACTATATCGCCGCGATGCTGGGTGTGTGGGACACGATCGATGCGCGGTATGCCGCGGATGTGTCCGATGACGTGAAGGCGATGGCTGAAGGCTATGTCGCGGGGCTGAACCTTTACGCCTCCGAACACCCTAACGAAACCTGGGCCGGACTTGCGCCGTTCACGGCTGAGGACGTGGTTGCCGGCTTCATTTTCAAGACGCCGTTCTTCTACGGCCTTGACGACACGCTGCTGAAACTGTTCGGCGCGGACCACACGCAGGCGATTGCGCTTGACCCGTCGGGTCCGAAGAAGGCGTTCCTGCTGGAAAAGCGGTCGATGGCGGAGCGCGGATCGAACGCCTTCGCCGTCTCGCCCGCCCGCGCAGGCGACGGCGTGACGCGACTGATGATCAACTCGCACCAGCCGTTGACCGGCCCTGTCGCCTGGTATGAGGCGCATGTGGTGTCCGGCGAGGGGCTGGACATTACCGGCGGCCTTTTCCCGGGCACGCCGGTGATCCTGCACGGCTTCAACCGGCACCTCGGCTGGGCCAACACCGTGAGTGCTCAGGACCTGATCGACGTGTTTGTTCTGGAAGTGAACCCCGACGACAAGAACCAGTACCGGCTTGATGGCGTTTGGGTCAACTTCGAGACGAAGACGGCCGCCATCGACGTGCGGCTCGCGGGGCCGTTCGCGTTTCCGGCCAAGCGCAAGGTGAGATATTCCGTCCACGGACCCGTGATCGAGGCAAAGCACGGCACCTATGCCGTGCGTTATGCCGGCATCGGCGAAGTCCGCCAGCTGGAGCAATACTATCGTCTGGGCAAGGCGACGGACATGGACGGCTTCATGTCCGCCATGGGCATGAACGCCTTGCCTTCGATCAACTATATCTATGCCGACAAGGCCGGAAACATCGCCTTCATCCACAACGCCCAGTATCCGGCCCGCGACGACGCGTGGGACTGGTCAGTCGAACTGCCGGGGGATCGATCGGATATCGTCTGGCAGGGCTACCATCCGTTCACCGACGTACCCATGCTGGTGAACCCTGTCTCGGGCCTTGTCTGGAACGCCAACAATTCGCCATTCTCCGCGACAGACGGGCCAGACAATCTGAAGCGCGAGGATTTTCCGCAGTCGATGGGCCTGCAGACAAACCAAACCAACCGGGCGCTGCGGATCATGGAACTGGCCGATGGCGAGACGCCGATCAACGAAGCCGCATTGCTGGCCATGAAGTTCGACACGACTTATGCAAAGGGCTCCATAGCGGACGGCGTGGTGAAGGCCGTGCTTGCGGCTGACTGGAGCGCCGAGCCGGACCTTGACGCTGCCGCGCGCCACCTTGCCGAGTGGGATTACTCGACCGGGGCCGGCAGCCGTCACGCCGCGCTCGGCAGCCTGACGACCAATCGCGCCGTCACCGAGAAATATACCAAGATTCCGGCGCCAGACCCAGCGACAGCCTTCCGTGAAGCCGTCAGCTGGCTGATGGCCCATCATGGCCGGATCGATCCTGAATGGGGCGACATCAACCGGCTGGTGCGCGGCGAGGTCAACGTGCCGATCAGCGGCGGGCCCGATATCCTCCGCGCTGTCTACCCGAAGGAAATCCGCGATGACGGCCAGATTCACATGAGCGCCGGAGACACCTGGATCGCGCTGGTCGAATGGGATGCGGGCGGCGCGCAGACGGCCCAGGTCATCAGCCCCTATGGCAGCGCGACGCTGGATGAGACCTCGCCGCACTTTGCCGACCAGGCGCCGCTGTTTGCAGGCGAACAGTGGCGGGACGCGCGCCTTGAACGGGCCGATATCGAGGCGTCCGCTACGCGGCGATATCGGCCGGGAAAGGACTAGCCGTCTGCTGAAAAAGCAGCGAGTTTGGCGTTTTTTGCTCGGTTTTTGCGGTTTGGCATGGTCAGGGCGCCCGCTTTTCGCGGGCTTTGGCGTCTTGTGGCGCGTCGCAGGACGCGCGTGGACGCAGTCCGCCCCTCATGCGGCGAGCAATCCTGGCATGCGCGCGAGATTGTAGGCGGCGAGATTAATGTCGAACAGAGCGCCGAGTTTGCCGATGCCGCGCACCTTGGCCTTCCGTCCCCGCATCGCGAACTCCATTCCACCACGAAACAGAACTGAATCACGATCCGCACGCACTGGCTAGTTTTTCAGCAGACTGCTAGGCGAGCGCCGCGTGGAGGAGCTCGAGCGCCTCGCGGGCGAACCGGCGCATGTTTTCGGGGCGGTCCGTGAGGCCGGTTTCGAGCGTGCGGGAGACTTCGAACTTGCCGGGCCCGGCGAGCGCCACGCAGGTGTGGCCGGCGGCGTCGCCATAGCCATTGCCGGCGGGGCCTGAGGCGCCGGTCTCGCAGAGGCCCCAATGGGCGTCGAGCTTGCCGGCGATGGTGCGCGCCAGGAGCCGGGCATAGGGCTCGGTGGACGAGCGCATGTCGCCGAGGTCTTCGCGGCGCAGCCCGAGCAGGCCGCGGAAAGCCTGCGGCGTATAGATCACGCCGCCGCCCCGGTACCAGGCGGAGGCGCCGGGAACTGCAAGGATAGCGGCGGAGATCAGTCCGCCAGCGGAGGATTCAGAGATAGCGACGGTTTCGGCGCGCGCCCTGAGACGCGCGCCGATGTCCGTTGCCAGGGGCAGCAGCGATTGCACAGGCTCAGTCCTTGCCGCCGATCCATTCGAATTCGCGCTCTTCCCACCAGGGGAAGAAGTTCGGCATGCCGTCGGAGACTTTCACCGGATAGCTCGGCGTGCGCTTCTCGAGGAAGCTCATCACGCCTTCTTTCGCATCCGGCGTCTTGCCGCGCGAGTAGATGGCAGCAGAGTCGACGATGTGCGCGTCCATCGGATGCGAGGCGCCGAGCATGCGCCACATCATCTGGCGGGTCAGGGCGTTGGAGACCGGCGCGGTATTGTCGGCGATTTCCTTGGCCAGCGCGCGGGCAACGGTCATGAGCTCCGCTTGCGGAACAACCTTGCTGACAAGGCCGCCGCTATGCGCTTCGGAGGCCGGGAAAACGCGCCCGGTATAGCACCATTCGAGCGCCTGCTGGATGCCGACGAGGCGCGGCAGGAACCAGCTGGAGGCCGCTTCCGGGTTGATGCCGCGCTTGTTGAAGACGAAGCCGAAGCGCGCGGTGTCTGACGCGATGCGGATATCCATCGGCAGCTGCATGGTGACACCGATACCGACCGCTGCGCCATTGATGGCGCCGATGACCGGCTTGAGGCTTTCGAAGATGCGCAGGGTGACGCGACCGCCGCCGTCGCGCTGGATGTCGATGTTCTCCGTGCGGCCCTTTTCGCCGTCTCCGGCGCGGGCGTCATAGTCGAACGTCTTGGCGCCGGCGGAGAGGTCCGCCCCGGCGCAGAAGGCGCGGTCGCCGCTGCCGGTGACGATCACGGCTTTGACACTGTCGTCCCTGTCGGTGATGTCGAAGGCTTCGATCATCTCGTACATCATCACGCCGGTGAAGGCGTTCATCTTGTCCGGACGGTTGAGGGTCAGGGTGGCGATGCCGTCCTCGATGTCGAGAATGATTTCCTTAAACTCTTTGGGGCGAGCCATGCGATTTCCTCCGGTTGATGGATCCGGGTGCGACAAGGGGCCCCTTCCCCTGCGTCCGTCAAGCGCTGCCCCGAGGGGTGACGGCGGTGTCATTTTTCGCTAGCTCCGGGGAATGGAATTCGTGCCTCTCCCCGAAGTGACCACCCTGGCCGCGCCGTTCTTCGTGCTCGCGGTCGCCCTCGAATGGTGGGCGGTAAAGACCGGCCGGGCGGCGGGGCGCTACGACACGAAAGACGCCTTTGCCTCAATGGCGATGGGGATCGGCAACCTCGTCGTGAATACGCTGACCGCGGCGATCTTCGTCTGGATGATGGCGTTGCTCTGGCCGTACCGGATCGCCACCCTGCCCTTCACCTGGTGGACCCTCGTTCTGGCCTTCGTACTGTATGATTTCGTTTACTACTGGAAGCACCGGTTTGCGCACCGGATGCGCTGGTTCTGGATGGAGCATGTGACGCACCATTCCTCCAGGCACTACAACCTGACGACCGCCCTGCGCCAACCCTGGTTCGGCCCCTTCACGGGCCTGATCCTGCTCGGCCTGCCGATGGTGTGGATCGGGTTCCACCCTTACGTCATCGCCTTCGTGGGCGGGATCAATCTCCTCTATCAATTCTGGATTCATACCGAGGCGGTCAACCGGATGCCGGGCTGGTTCGAGGCGGTGATGAATACGCCGAGCCACCACCGCGTGCACCACGCGACGAACCCGCGTTACCTCGATGCGAACTATGCCGGCGTGTTCATCATCTGGGACAAGATTTTCGGCAGCTTTGTACCGGAGCTGGATGATGAGCGGCCGGTCTACGGGATCGTCAAACCGGTCGGCACCTACAACCCGTTCGTGATCGCGTTCCACGAGCTCGGCGGGTTCCTGCGGGACTGCGCGCGCGATGGCCTGCGGCCGTGGCGCTGGGTTGGACGGGCGGTGAATGCGCCGGGCTGGAGCCCGGACGGGGCGCACAACCGGTCCATCGAACTGAAGCGCGCCTATGTGCAAACGCATCCCGGCCAGGCGGGACAACCGGGACTTCCTGAATGACCCGGACCACCGGTCTGATCACCTGCGACTAAGCCGCCTTCAACGCCTGGGACCGGGCCGGCATGGCGGCCTGCGTGTCCGAGACGCTGTCCCATTTCGTCAACGCGGGCGCTAGGCGCGCCGGGCGCAGAGCGTTCGCCGGGTTCATCGCCCGCATGGACAACTGCTATGACGAGCTGCTGACGGATATTGCCGTGACGCCCTCCCGCCGCGTCAGTCGTGGACAGGGCGGCAGCGGGCGTTAGAGTTGGGATGCAGATCTCTATTCACCCCAAAAAGGCCCGGTTCGCCAATGAAACTGATGTCGCCTGGACTGGCCGCACTGATGGCCGCACTGATGGCCGCACTGATGACCGCCCTGATCGCGGCCTGCGCGCCTGAGGCGCCTGGCGCACCAGCCGAGCTGCCCGCTGCAGATGCGGCGGCCATAGAGGCGCACATGGCGTATCTGGCCTCTGACGACCTTGAAGGCCGCGAGGCGGGCACGCCGGGATTTGATCTGGCGGCGGCCTATGTGGCGGGCGAATTCGCGAAGATCGGGATTGCCCCTGCCGGCGATAGCGCGACCTATTTCCAGGAAATTACCTTCCAGCGATCCGTGCGCGCCGCTGAAGGGCGCAAGTTCGAAGTGAAGGATGCGGCGGGCAACCTGCTGCCCCTCACGGAGGGGATTGACGCCGTGGTCTACAACTCGCTGCGCGCCCCCGAAGCCTCGGTGGACGCGCCGGCCGTTTTCGTCGGGTTCGGCATCGATGCGCCGGAACTCGGCCGCGACGATTTCGCGGGCCTGGATCTCACCGGCAAGGTTGCGGTGATGCTGAGCGGCACGCCGAAAGGCATCGATAACGAAGAACGCGCCTTCTACGGAAACCGCAAGCTCAAGAACATCTCCGACCGCGGCGCGGTGGCGACCGTGTCGATCGAAACGCCAACCTCAAAGGGGGTGTATCCCTTCCAGCGCCTCCTGGCCGAAGGCCGCCTGGAAGGCGCCAGCCTCGCCTGGCTCCAGGCCGACGCCGCCGCCTATACCAACGCCCCCAATATCCAGGCGACATCCGCTGTCTCCCTGGAAGGCGCGCCCGCGCTGTTTGCCGGCGCCCCCGCAAACTGGGAGGCGATCATTGCCGCCGCAGAGGCCGAAGGCGGCGCCGTGACCGGCTTTGACATGCCCCTGACCATCTCGATCACCCAGCGCTCCACCCATGACACGGTCAGATCCGCCAATGTCGTCGGCATGCTGGAAGGCACCGATCCGGAACTGAAAGACGAAGTGATCGTCATCAGCGCCCACCTCGATCATATCGGGATTTCCAGGTCGATCGAGGAAGACACGATCAACAACGGCGCACTCGACAATGCGAGCGGCATCGCCACGATGCTGGACGCCGCCCGGATGCTGAAGAACGGTCCGCCGCTCAGGCGCACGGTCGTGTTCGCCGCCGTGACGGCCGAGGAGAAGGGCCTGCTCGGTGCCCAGTACTTCGTGATGAACCCGTCCGTACCCGGCACAATCGTCGCCAACGTCAATCTCGACATGCCGATCCTGACCTATGACTTCACCGACGTGATCGTCTACGGCGCGCTGCGCTCCAACATCGCGGCGACGGTGGAGACCGCAGCGGCGACAATGGGCGTGGCCATCAGCCCGGATCCGACGCCCGAGCAGGGCATCTTCACCCGGTCGGACCATTTCCGCTTTGTGGAAGCCGGCATTCCGGCCGTTTACCTCAAGCCCGGTTTCCAGAACGGCGGCGATATCGCCTGGGCCGATCACCAGGCCAGGAACTACCACCGCCCGTCGGATGACATGTCGAATAATCTCGACTTCAACGCCGCCGCCAGGTTCGCCGAACTGAATGCCCGCATCGCGCTGGCCCTCGCCAGTCAGGACGCGCGTCCGCTCTGGAAGAAAGACGATTTCTTTGCCCGCCAGTTCAACGGGCCGATGGAACCCTGACAGACCCAAGAAACGCCCCGGAGGACACTTCATGCATCCCTTTCACTACGCCAGATCCCACCCGGACAAGGCCGCGATCATCATGTCCGGCTCGGGCGAGGTGATCACGTTCAGGCAGCTGGACGAGCGCTCCAACCGCATCGCGCACGCGCTGCGCGCCGCAGGCTGCGCGCCCGGTGACACGATCGCGATCTTTGCCGAGAACTCGCCGCGCTATTTCGAGATCTGCTGGGCCGCTCAGCGCGCCGGGCTTTACTATGTGGCCGTCTCCTCGCGCCTGACAACGCCGGAAGTGGCCTACATCATCGAGGATTCCGGCGCGAAGCTTCTCATCGCCGGCGCCTCCAAGGGCAGCGTTGCGAAGGAAGTGAAAGCCGCCACCGGCCTTAAGGACAACTGGTCCATCGACGGCGCCATCGACGGTTTCGCAGCGATGGAAGATCATATCGCGGCATTCCCCGTAACGCCGGTGGCCGACGAGATGGCCGGCACGGACATGCTCTATTCATCCGGCACGACCGGCCGCCCGAAAGGCATCCGCCCGCCGCTGGAACGCGGCCTGCCGATCGACGCCGACAATGCGCTGATCCAGATCGCAAGGGCTTTCTCGGGCGCCAATGAGGGGTCGATCTACCTCTCCCCGGCCCCGCTCTACCACGCCGCGCCGCTGCGCTGGTGCATGACGTTCACGCGTATCGGTGCCACGCTCATCATCATGGAGAAGTTCGAGCCGGAGGATTACCTGCGCCTTGTCGAGAAGCACAAGGTCACGCACTCCCAGCTCGTGCCGACGATGTTCGTCAAGATGCTCAAGCTGCCGGAAGAGGTGCGCAGGAAGTACGATGTCTCCAGCATCAGGTTCGCGATCCACGCCGCGGCGCCCTGCCCCGTGCCGGTGAAGGAACAGATGATCGCCTGGTGGGGCCCGGTGATCGACGAGTATTATGCCGGCTCCGAAGGCAATGGCATGACCTGGGTGAAGAGCCCGGACTGGATGACCCACAAAGGCACGGTCGGCCGCCCGGTGATGGGCGTCCTGCACATCTGCAACGAGGAGGGCGACGAAGTTCCCGTCGGCGAAGAAGGTCAGGTCTATTTCGGGGGCACCACGCCGCCGAACTATCACAACGCGCCCGAGAAGAACAAAGCCGCGCTGAACCCCAAGCATCCCGACTGGTCGTCCCTCGGCGATGTCGGCAAAGTCGACGCGGACGGCTTCCTCTACCTGACCGACCGTAAGGCGTTCATGATCATCTCGGGCGGCGTGAACATCTATCCGCAGGAATGCGAGAATATCCTGATCACCCACCCGAAAGTCGCCGACTGCGCCGTCATCGGCGTGCCGGACGAGGATTTCGGTGAGGCGGTGAAAGCCGTCGTGCAGCCGATGCCGGGCATTGCGCCGTCCGAGGAACTTGCAGCTGAGCTGATGGAATTCTGCCGGGCCAGTCTCTCGAAAATCAAATGCCCGAAGAGCATCGACTTTGATCCGGAACTGCCCCGCCATCCGACGGGCAAGCTGTACAAGCGCCTGATCCGTGACCGCTACTGGGGCAACAAGGACAGCCGGATTGTCTGACGCGGCGGCGCAGCTGATCCCCAATCAGCGCCACCTGTTCGACATCCCGGCCGATGTAGCCTACCTGAATGTCGCAACCATGGGCCCTCTGCCCATGGCCGCTTCGCGGGCGGGCCAGCGCGGTCTGGCCCGCAAGCTGCGGCCCTGGACCATTCCGGACACGGACTTTTTCGGGGACACCAAGCGGCTGCGTCCCCTGCTCGCGGCGCTGATCGGCGCAGATGAGGCAGGCATCGCCTTCGTGCCCTCGGTCAGCTACGGCCTGGCCACGGCGGCGCGCAACCTGCCTCTGGCGAAAGGCCGGAAAATCCTGCTGCTGGAGGACCAGTTCCCGTCCAACGTCTACACCTGGCGCGAGCATGCACGCCAGACCGGCGCGGTGATCGAAACGGTCGCCGCACAGGGATACGCGTCTCTCTCCGAAGCCCTGCTGAATGCCATCACGCCGGACACAGGCCTGGTCGCGTGCCCGCAGGTGCGCTGGACGGATGGGGCACGCATCGACCTCGTCGCTGTCGGCGCGCGGTGCCGCGAGGTGGACGCCGCGCTGGCGCTGGACCTGACGCAGAGCTGCGGGGCGATGGTGTGCGACGTGCGCGCGGTACAGCCGGATTTTCTCGTCGCAGCCGGGTATAAATGGCTGCTCGGGCCGTATGCCACCGGCTTTCTCTATGCCGCGCCCCACCGTCGCGGCGGCGCACCGCTCGAGCAGAACTGGATCACCCGCGAAGGTGCGTCAGACTTCTCGCGCCTGATCGACTATACCGACGCCTATGCTCCGGGAGCAGAGCGATACGACATGGGCGAACGGTCGAATTTCGCCCTGCTGCCCGCTTTGCAAGCCTCAGTGCAGCAGATCCTCGACTGGGGCGTCGCCAATATCGAAGCAACCCTGGCTCACCAGAACCGGGCGCTGTCAGAGGCGCTCGGGGCCCGCGGGCTGAACACTGGCTCCGAGGCCGACAGGGGCGCGCACTACCTGGGCGCCCTGCTGCCGGAGTCGGCGCCCGCCGACCTGACAGCAAGGCTCAAGGCCGAGAACATCTACGTCTCGAAGCGTGGCGACCGGCTGCGCATCACGCCGCACCTGTTCACCTCGGAATATGACATCGCGCGTTTCCTGTCCGCCCTGGACCGCCATCTCGGCTGACGCGTCAGAACAGCCAGCTCTGCGGATTTTCCGGCGGCAGGTCCGCCGACAGCGCCTTCAGACCCTTCATGACACGGAGGATATACCAGATGATGGCAGCCATGATCAGCAGCACGCCGAACAGGAACCAGGTCAGCGCCAGACCGATCAGCACATAGACGACGCTGCGCCAGAAAATGCTGATCTGGTTGGCATGGTGGCTGCGCACCAGCTCGTCGCTCCGGGCGCGGGCGTGCCATGCGAAACCGGCAGCGACGACGTTGACGCCGGGCAGGACCAGCCCGAGCAGGAGGCCCCAGTAGATCAGCCGCGCCTGCCCGGTCGTGCCCGGCGCAAAGGTCTGCGAGAGGGTGGCGGGCGAGGTCATGGCGTCTCCGGCGTGGGCCGCAATACCCTTGCGAGGCAGCGCGGCGGCGTCAACCGGGGCCTTGCCCCATCGTAAACCTTGCGCCGGCGCCGGGCCCGCGCCAGAACAGGCAAAACCACTCAAGGAGGACCCCATGGCCAATCCCCGTACCATCGCCTACGCCGATCTCGAATCGCTCGCCGGCCAGGAAGTCGGCGTGTCCGACTGGCACACGATCGACCAGAACCGCGTCAACCTCTTCGCTGAGGCGACCGGCGACCACCAGTGGATCCATGTCGATGTCGAGCGCGCTACAAAACTGATGGGCGGCCCGATCGCGCACGGCTTCCTGACCCTGTCGCTGCTGCCGATGCTGGGCGCCGAAGTGCTGCGCGTCGAAGGCGTCACCCGCGGCATCAACTATGGCTCCGACAAGGTGCGCTTCACCAACATGGTGCCCGTCGGCTCAAAAGTACGCCTGCGCCAGAAATGCCTGTCGGTCGAAGCCAAGTCCGGCGGCAAGCAGATGAAGATGGAAGCCACCGTCGAAATCGACGGCAAGGACCGCCCGGCGCTGGTCGCTGAGTCGATTACCGTTCTCTACGGCTGATCCCGCACCTATATTGGGGGCGAGCCAAAGGATGGAGCGCCCCCGATGACCAAGACCACCAGGATTACACGCAGCGACGCCGAATGGCGCGCACGCCTCGACCCCGAAGCCTACCGCGTCGGCGTGAAAGACGGCACCGAGCGCGCCTTCACCCCGGGCAACTTCCAGGAAGAGAAACGCGCCGGCATTTATCATTGCAAGGGCTGCGGCACGCCGCTCTGGTCATCCGAGCACAAGTTCGAATCCGGCACCGGCTGGCCGAGCTACTGGCAGCCCATCGATCCCGCCGCGATCGGCACCTCGACCGACTTCAAGATGATCTATCCGCGCACCGAATGCCACTGCGCGACCTGCGGCCTGCACCAGGGCCACGTGTTCAGGGACGGCCCGCCACCGACCGGCGAACGCTGGTGCATCAACGGCGCCGTGCTGGATTTCCGCCCTTCTGAATAAACGCTGTACAGGTCCCGCCGGCGTGATCCACTGTCGCGTTTATAGATAAGCGGAGCCCTCGATGCGCCTTGTTGTCCACGTCGCCGGCCTGCTGGCCGCAACCACCCTGCTTTCCGGATGTATGATGACCAGAGACACTGCCGAGCCTGCCACGCTGCCGGCCGCAACCGCGAGCCTGCCCCAGCCGCCGGTCGCCGCCCGGGTGGACCACGAGATCACCCAGCTCGGCCGCACGCGCAATGATCCGTACAACTGGCTGAAGGACGAGAACTGGCAGGAGGTGATGCGCGATCCGTCGCTGCTGAAACCGGAAATCCGCAGCTATCTCGAAGCCGGGAACGCCTACACCAGGGCCCGCCTTGAAGACACGACGGGCGCGCTGCGGGACGAACTGTTCAAAGAGATGCGCGGCCGCATCAAGGAAGACGACAGCTCCGTGGCGTCGATCCATGGCGGCTGGGCCTACTACACCCGATTCCGCGAAGGCGGCGAGTATGCCGTTTACGCCCGCAAGCCGGCAGCAGACGCCTTCACCGGCGCCGGAGAGGAGACGATCCTTCTCGACGGCGACGCGATGGGCAGGGACCAGGACTATTTCGCCTTCGGGGACATCGAAGCCTCACCCGACCACAGGTTCCTCGCCTATGGCACAGACAAAAAGGGCAGCGAATTCTACGAGATCCGTGTCAAGAACATCGAGACCGGCGCAGACACCGGCGTGCTGATTGAGAACGCCTATGGCGATTTCGAATGGAGCGCGACCGGCAAGGCGATCTTCTGGGTGCTGCGCGACGTCAACAACCGGCCCGCCGCCGTCTACCAGCGCGACCTCGCAACCGGCAAAGACACGCTGGTCTACGAAGAAAAAGATCCCGGCTTCTTCGTTGGACTTGAAACCAGCGAAAGCGAGGAAGTGATCTTCATCTCCGCAGGCGGCCACACGACCAGCGAAGTGCACTGGTTTCCCGCCGATGAGCTGAACCCGGTGCTGCGCACCGTGGCACCGCGCCAAACCGATATCCAGTATTCGGTGACGCACTGGGACGGCGCGTTCTACATCGCCACCAATGCAGATGGCGCCGTGGACTTCAAGCTGGTCAGGGCGCCCCTGTCGTCTGCCTCGCGCGCGCACTGGCAGGACGTCATCCCGCATCGCCCCGGCACGCTGCTGCTCGGCACGCACGCCCAGAAAGATTACCTTACGCTGATGGAACGCGAAGGCGGCCTGCCCCGCATCGTCATCCACAAGAAGGGCCTGACCGACAGCCACGCCATAAGCTTCGATGAAGCGGCGTTCGATCTCGGTCTCGCCGGCGGCTATGAATACGACGTGCCCGTGCTGCGTTTCGACTATGCCTCGCCGACCACGCCGGACCAGGTGATCGACTATAACCTCGTCACGCGCGAGCGTGTGCTGCGCAAGACCCGCGAAGTCCCGTCCGGCCACAACCCGGCGGACTATGTCGCCGAGCGCATCATGGCGCCCTCGTGGGACGGCGCAGAGGTTCCGGTCACGCTGCTGCGCCACAAGGATACGCCGGTGGATGGCACCGCGCCGGTGCTGCTCTATGGCTACGGCGCCTACGGCATCACCATCCCGGCGGATTTCCGCACCGGACGCCTCAGCCTCGTTGACCGCGGCTTCATCTACGCCATCGTCAATCCGCGCGGCGAGATGGCCAAGGGTTACCAATGGTATCTCGATGGCAAGCTCGACAAGAAGACGAACACCTTCAGGGATTATATCGCGGCCGGTCAGCACCTTGTCGACAAGGGCTACACCGCGCGCGGCAAGCTGATCGGCCAGGGCGGCTCCGCCGGCGGCCTGCTGATGGGCGCCGCAGCGAACATGGACCCGACGCTGTTCGGCGGCATCATCGCGGCGGTGCCGTTTGTGGATGTGCTGAATACCATGTCGGACGAGAGCCTGCCGCTGACCCCGCCGGAATGGCCGGAATGGGGCAATCCGCTCACGGACGAAAAGGCGTATGACACGATCCTCGCCTACAGCCCTTATGACCAGGTCACGAAGCTCGACTATCCGCCGATGCTGATCACCGGCGGGGTGACCGATCCGCGCGTCACCTACTGGGAGCCTGCCAAGTGGGCCGCCAGGCTTGGCCACGAAGCGCCAGGCGCCGGTCCGTACTTCCTGCGCATCAATCTCGACGCGGGCCATTTCGGTGCCTCGGGCCGGTTTGAAGGCCTGAAGGAAACAGCCATCGAATATGCCTTCGCCCTCGCGGCGGCCGGTAAGATCGACTCCGTCGACCTCTCGACCCCGGAGTAGGGCGCTTGCTCTACTGCCTTGACTGCGAGTTCAACGGGTTCGGCGGAGAGCTGATCAGCCTCGCCCTCTCGGGTGAGGCCGGTGAACTCTACCTCGTGCGGCCCCAGGACGAGCTGAACGCGATGGACACGCATGACTGGGTCGCCGAACACGTGCTGCCTTTCCTGTCGCTCCCGGACGCGCTGCCTGCCGTGCTGCCGCTGGTCCGGTTCGGACGGGCGATCCAGGCCTTCCTTGCCAGCGATCCGGCGCCCACCGTGGTCACTGACTGGCCGGAAGACCTGATGCACCTGATGCAATGCCTGATCATCGCCCCCGGCCAGAGGGTGAAGATACCGGAGCTGTCCCTGCGCCTGGTGCAGGTCTCGGCTTACCCGAGCGAAATCACGCACGCCGTGCAGCACAACGCGCTGTGGGATGCCCGCGCCCTGCGGCACGCGGTGCTGGGATAGTTCCCGGCGCGCCGCCTGCGGGATTATCCCGGTTGCAGCGGCGAAGGGGTTTGCCTATACACCCCGTTCGGTCGGAGCGTAGCGCAGCCCGGTAGCGCACTAGTCTGGGGGACTAGGGGTCGGAGGTTCGAATCCTCTCGTTCCGACCAATAAAATCAAGGCACCAGGCAGAACTCAAGAATCACGATTTTTACCCGTGCCCCACTTCAGCATCGGTGCTCGTGCCCTTGACCTGTTTCGAGCGGTTCAGGAATCTAATGCCGACTTGCCGGAAACGGTTGAGCGTCCGCGAGGGCGGGAAGATTAACCGGGCGCGCAAGCTGAAGCCTGGTGCACCCAGCCTTCAGATCAGCACGGGCGCCTCTTCGGTGCGTCAAAAAGTAAATCGGGATCTGCCGGCCGGGTCCCTTACCCCGCGACCGGGCACGGGACCGCTCCCGGGCTTCGGGCTGGAGACGCTGCTGCTCGAGGAGCCGTTTGCGGACGTCCAGGTGCAGCTCCATGGCTTTCAGCCGGCCTTTCCAGTCCGGCTCGAACGTAAGGACGCCGCGCCTGGTTTCAGCGGCGAGGCGCATGCCGGCAGGCTCGCGCGCCCGGGCCCGCAGGGCGCGGATAACCGCGCGGTCGCCGTCAGGGGCCACAAGGCGGCTGACGCGGATGCTCGCCCCTTCCGGCAACTGGCCAGAAATCAGCCGGTCGAGCCTTGTCGGTGTATGCCGCATCACCTCCCGTTCGAGCGCCTCGCGCGCGTGCGCGCGCCCAGCCATTCGGTTGCGACCTCCCGGGCGATGTTCCGGAACCCGTGCGGGATGACGTCCTTTGGAATGACCATTCTGGTAGCTCACCCAAAACAGCCATGGCCCGAAGAATCAGGGCAGGTCACGACCAGGCATGCTGACCCGGCAAGTCATGGACCGTCAGTGTGCTGAGTGGATGTCAGATGAATCCCTGGGCAGGCGTAAGGTACTGCCCGGCGATATGTCTCAAAGCGCTCGCCATAACGCTTCGCAAATCGGCGTTCCTTGAGAAGCGGTGCCAGCAGGCAATAGGCTGTATAGGTAATCGCCAGGCACAGCTGGTCGGGCGTCCAGACAGGTACCGTCCAGAGCGTCAGTGCAAAAGCGACGTAGATGGGCTGGCGGATCAGACGGAAAAGTCCCCGCGTCGGCATGTCGGGAAAGCGTGCCGGGATTTTTCCCATCAGGGATAACCATCCCAGCGCACCTGACTGAACTTCGAGTCCTGCGTCGAAGCTGGCTTTCATCAGGATCAGCCAGGATGCGGCGTAAGCGGAGGAGACAAGCGCGAACGTCCAGCCCTCCGCTCGCCACCAGATGATCCCCGACGGGGTCCAGAGTGCAAAGAGGGCGATGAGCTGGAGTGACGCAATGAGCGCATAGGAAGTGGTCGCCAGTGCCGGTCCATGCGGTCCTGGAACAAGCCGCGCCAGCGCACGGGCGCCTCGCCGTGTCAGGAACAGGGAATGTGCCAGAGGAAATTGAGCAAGCAGCAGAAAGTTGGCGACCAGGGCCCATGGCAGCGGTACCCTTCCAAAACTTTCGCTCAGGCCGAAAAACATAGCCGTCATCATCGCGAGGCCGGCTGCAGCGAAAATCAGATGTGTTGCGAGACCCAGGCTGAGTGCCAGCGTAATGCGGCCGATGCCAGCTGGTGCACGCATCGCTGCGCGGATCAGCCGGGTAAAACCTTCCACTCGCGGGTCAGCCCACAGCGCTCTGAAATCCATGACTTCCCAATTCTTCGGTTCGCGGAAGCGTAAGGCTAAGTCGCTGACGAAGCTGATCAATTGCGACACCTCGCCCGTATGACACGCACGCCACATTTGACTTTTGGCTGCGGGGGGACAGGTTGCCGATCAGTTTCAGGGATCGGCACGGATTATAACTGACACGAACATGTCAAGGCTTGTCATTGACACTGCAACCGAGAGCGAGATCATCGAGATGGCACTCAGTGATCATGTCACCTTTGCACAGATCCGGGCTCTGCACGGGGTCGGTCCTGACGACGTCAAGGCCTTGATGCGCCGGCGGCTTAAGCTCGCCAGCTACCGGGCCTGGCGCAAGCGCGTGCGCCGGTTCGCCGACCGGCGCGAGGCCTACAAATGAGCCGTGACCCTCATCCCTGGGCGGCGAGCCTTGCCTCCATACATGCTCAGGTCTGGAACGGCCTTGTTCGCGGCGTCCATGACCGGCGCGCACCCGCGCGGCATCCGGCGCTCGGAACTGTAACCTGCGACGGCCTGCCAAGTGTTCGTACGGTTGTTCTGCGCAGTGTGGACCGGCCAACCGCATGCCTCGACATTCACACGGACGTCCATTCGGCAAAGATGGCGGAACTTCGCGCGAGGCCCTACGCGGCGCTGCACGTCTGGGATCAGTCTGCCCATCTGCAGGTGCGGTTGGACGCAGATGTGGCCATTCTTTCGGGTGCGGAGGCGGCGGGAACCTGGGCGCGCGTTCCGGAAGCCTCCCGAACAGGCTATGGCAGCGTTCCAGAGCCTGGACAGCCGATTGAAAGTGCTCTCGCCTACACAAAGAACAGTGATCCTGAAGCCTTCGCGGTTTTGCGCCTTCACGTCCTCACGATCGATGCCCTGCATCTGGGACGAGAACACAGGCGCGCCCGGTTCGACCGGAGCAATGGCTGGAAAGGGCAATGGCTCGCGCCGTGACGCGCATTGTCTGTGGTAACTGCCAGTGCTGCCTCGCAAGAAAGCGACTGGCTGCCTTCTTCGCCGCTTAGATCCGCGCTGCGCATGGCAGGCTCCAGCTTCATCAGCTGCTGCGTTAGAAGCGTCCTGTATCGTCTTTGACGCCGGCGCGCCGTCTCGATACGGAAAATGCACAGGCAAGCGCCATCCTTGGCCACCGTCGGACCGGGCGTTCGCTTCAAATCTCCATAGAGTGCCAGCCACCCGCGCGTCACGCCTGGAGCTTTCCAGGACGCCCGCCACCAGGACCGGGGCTGCCGGCTGCGCAGGGCGGGCGTCCTGGAAACCTTAACACGTTCACACCGACCAGCGTTCGGCGCGACCGGCAGGGTCACGTCTATACAGACATTGCAATGTCGATCAGCCGCTCGGCCGGCGCCGCTGTGGACGTTGAAGAACGGGCGGGGCCGACGACCGGGAATGGTATTGGTTTCGTGGCTGATGTCGGCGTGTCTGCCTTGGCGTCGCACAAGCTTCAGCTAAATCGCCTTCATGAGCGATCCACAGACCCTCTTTGAACGCGCCCACCACCTGCTTGCGCAGACAAGTGGAGGCGAGCGGTTGGATGCGGCGGCCAGACTTCTGAGGGAGGCCGCCGATCGCGGCCATCCGGGCGCGGCGAACAATCTTGGCGTGCTGCTACAGCATGGCCGCGGCACGCAGGCCGACCTGCAGGATGCGCGGTCGTATTATGCGAGGGCTGCTGACGCAGGGTTGCCTGCAGCCCAGTTCAATCTCGGCTTCATGTATCTGAACGGGCTTGGAGGCGATCAGGATCCGGCGATCGCCAGGCAACTCTTCGAACTGGCCGCAGCCGGAGAGGACACAGATGCCCTCTCGCATCTTGGACGGATGGCCATGCTCGGAGACGGCGGGGCGCAGGACACTGAGGCAGCAAGGGCCTATTGGGAAACGGGCGCGGCCCTCGGTGATAACCGCTGTGCCTTCAATCTGGGTGTTGCCGCCGCCGGCGGGCATGGCGCGCCTCCTGATTTCGTGCACGCCCACGGCTGGTTTCGCCGGGCAGAGACGCTCGGCAATCCGGGCGCAGCGGGCGAACTTCGAAAACTGGAGGCCGTCATGGATGAAACCGAGCGATCACAGGTGATGTCTGATCGGGCTGACCAGCATCAACCATGATCGAGACAACATGCTTAAGGCGCGTGACCGGTAATTCGAGCTGGTGGAAAGCGAAAAAGTACAGGCGCGAAACGGCTGAAGCCCTCTCTGAGTATCGTGCCCGGGGCTGGCGCCTCGTCGCCATTCGCCGCCTGGCAACGGCGGGCGTCGATACCCGCATCTTTTCCGAATATACTCTTGAGCGGGAGCGCGCCGGGGCTGATGATGCGCTTTCATATTGACATAATGCCATCAATGCGATCATACATATATATTGATATCAAAATGGAGGGCGCCCATGCCCAGCATGACCGTCCGGAACCTGCCCGAAGACCTGCATCGCCGCATCCGTATTTACGCCGCCGAACACGGCCTTAGCGCCGAAGCTGCCGTTCGGCGCCTTTTGGACGAGGCGACCCGCCCGGCCGAACGCCTCGGCGACATTGTCGCCGACTATGCCCGCGTCCGCGCCGCCGATTTCCCGGACACCCCGCGCGACCGCACGCCGGTCAGCCCGGCGGACTTCTCTTGATCGTTCTGGACACCAATGTGATCTCAGAGCCGATGCGCGCCGCGCCGGACACCGCCGTCATCGCCTGGCTGAACGGGCAGGTCCAGGCCGCCCTGTTCACCACGAGCATCAACGTCATGGAGCTGCGCTTCGGCGTCGAACGCCTGCCCGAGGGTCGGCGCAAGACTGATTTGTGGGACGTGCTGGATTTCACCCTGTCGCGTCTGGTCGGCCCGCGCGTACTCGCCTTTGACGCCCCCGCCGCCGCCCTGGCGGCACGTATCGTAGCCAAGGCGGAGGCGTCCGGCGCGCCCATCGGTCAGGCTGATGCCCAGATCGCAGCCATCACCGCGGCGCATGGCTTCGCCGTTGCGACGCGCGACGTCGCCCCCTTTCACATGGCGGGACTCGCCGTGATCAACCCATGGACACAAGCATGACGCCGCCCCTACCGACCGGCTGACGCAGCATGTCCACATCCTCGAGCTGAAGGCAGACAACTTCCGTCTCGCCACCCGCCGCAAGCGCCAGAAACGACCCACGCCCGACGACGCAGGTGCCGCTTGAGACAGAAGCAGAAAAAACCGTCCGCGCCTCACCGGGCCAGACATCGGGCCAGACACCCGGCCAGACACCCATCGAGGCGCAAGAAACCAGCCTCGCATGCGGGGCTTTTTATGGAACCTGACTGTCCCCTGTTTAAACCGGCAAATGGCCGATGTTTATCCCGGCGTTGACAGTGATGCCACTTGCCTCGCCGATGGCCGCCTCGCCTCGCCGCCTGTCCTGAGAGTATCTAAGGACATAACTCCGGGCGCCGCCCGGAGTTAGGCGCAGGAAGAGCCCCTTTACTTCATGGTCCGCGATCCGCTGCCTGAAACCAGTGACCGGCGCGTCGTTCACGAGCCGCTGTGTAAGCCGCAGCGCCGGCGCTTTGAGGCTCGGCACCGGGGCTGATCGGAGGAGACAGGCGGCGCGTTATGGCGCGGATTTTTGGTTTGGCGGCCCATCAACTCTGTCCTGCTGAATGATTAGGGTTTTTAGACTGGGAGTACTGACCGGTTTCCCGTGCCTCGCCAGTGCCCCAGTTGAGCGCAGGAAAGGGTCTGTTTTGTAATTTTTCCGGAATTCTTTAAGACTGTAAATTAATCAGATAAAAATGAGATATACGCCGACCTGAGCCGATGGAGCCGAATACGCTGCGTCAGTCTGGGGGACTAAGGGTCGGAGGATCGAAGCTTATCGTTCCGGCCATTAAGATCAAGGCATCCGACGTACGCAGGCCTCGCAGAGGACCGGGAACACGAAGGAGAAATCGATGCGCACGGTTTCACTCCGCACCGAACAAGACGGTCGCGACCATCGATACCTTCGTGCAACTCTCAACACGCAAGGCGCCCTGGTGATCGAAGGACGAGACCTGGGGCCAAAAACAGCATCAGTTTCGAACGATGGAGAGTACGAGTGGTCTCGCACAATCCTGCGCAAGCACATTCCCCGATTGCTCATTCTCCTGGATGAACCCGCCGGCGCCGACATCCTCGGCACGCTTGAGCGGCACTGGAGCGGTCCCAGGTCTTACGAGCTGGAGAGCAGGATCAGCGACAGTGACATCCCATCCGCGCTTCGGACCTGGAGCGGTTGAAGCAACGCCCGGGAGCGCCTGTAACGCGCCGGTTCCGGGCTGGCCGGCGCCTTGTGACAGACGGCGGGGGGCTCCCAACACCGGCCGCTCCCTCCTGTTCGTCTTCTCTGGCCATTAACCGCCGAAGACAGGCATGAACAATCTGGCGCCGGCTGACAGGTTAAAAGCAACTCTCGGTGTAATCCAATGCAACTTGACTAAAAACGCCCCGTGCGGAAGATGATGCAGAGCTATCAGAAGCAGTTTTGAGGGAAACCGCCATGAAAAATGAATGCCAGACCGGACGCCGTGCGGGTTCTGCCAGCTTCTCCATGGCCCTGGCCGTTGGAGTGATCGGCCTGGTCTGCAGCCTCGCCAGTCCCGCAGAGGCTCAGTCCCGCCCTCCGGTCCAGAGCGGTGCGAGCGGCGGCGCCAACCCGGGCAAGACCGACGAAAAGGGCGGCCGTCCTGACCAGAACGGCGGCAGCGGCTACAATCCCGGGAGCAGCGGCGGAAGCGGCTACAATCCTGGAAACAGCGGCGGCAGCGGCTACAATCCCGGGCAAAGCAGTGGCAGCGGTTATAATCCTGGAAACACCGGCGGCAGCGGGTACAATCCAGGACAAAACGGCGGCGGTTATAATCCAGGCTATAACAACCGGAATTTTGTCACCGTATATCGCGACCCCCGCTTCCGCGGCAGCTCTGTGCGATTTGATGGCGGGATTGATAATCTCAAAGACAGCGGCATGAACGACGAGATCAGTTCGATGCGGGTTACCGGGAGCTGGTTAGCCTGCTCGGATCCGTATTTCCGGGGGAAATGCGAGACCTTTGACGCCGATGTCAGCAAGCTCAAAGACTTTGGTATGAACGACAATATTTCGTCTTTACGACCGCTGCGCTGATGGGGTCTCCGGTATTCTCACCCATAGGGGCCGGACTCCGGATCCGGTAAGCCCTGCCAGGGTTGCAGTGATTGATTAACACGATAGCTGCGGACGTGGTCGTCAGATCCGGACGAGCACATATCGACAGGACGGACGGGCGGCGGCGCTGCGACCTGACCCTTCAGGCCAGTCTCAGGCCATGGCGCCTGCCGAGGCCCCTGGAGACCCGGCGCTGATCCCCGTCCTCGTTCAGATTGTCCTGCCGGCGCCGCTGCGTCCGCCGGGCTCGAAACAGGCATGGCTCCAGCGCGTGATCACATGGACAGCCTCCCGGGCAATATCTCCGACGTACGCAGGCCTCGCGGAGGGGAGCGTCCAATGGAGTGGCGGAAATTCGCTGACGGAGCGCTTCGGGCGCGCGGACCGCAAGGGTCTGCGCGCGCCCGAAGCGCTGTTGGCGGGAGGGCTGGTCATCGGACAATCCGGGCCAGGGTTGTGTTGCGACACGCAACTCCAGACGAGGATCGAATCCGATGACCGACAATACCCTGCCCCAACTTCTGGCCGCTATCCAGAACAGTGATGACGGCGATTTTCTGCGCACCCTGGCCGCGACGGGCGCGCTGGGCCAACGCATCGAGCGTCTATAGCCACGACGGTAGGGCGCGGTCGTGGTGCCCGGTCATTGTTTCAGGTTTAAATGCGAGGAGGGCACTGACAGCAACCTGGAACGGACGCTGACTTCAAGAAAACTGTCTCACGCGGACGCTGGCATCCCGCGCAGCGGTGCGCGCCTTTCTGACCCCGGCGCTCCGCCTTCGATTGCTAAGGTGATAGAGCTTGCTCAACGCTTCGGGAGCTGCGAACTTCAGGTTTACCGGCCGGCCACTCAGGCAGTGTTGCGTGCAGAACTTCAACTCGTTTCCAGTCCGGTCAAGGAGCGTTCCCGATGTATGCACCCCGTCTTCTGCTGGCCGCATCCGCGTTTTTCCTGAGCGCATGTGCCGGTGTAGAACTGCCTGCATCCGGATCGCCCGGCGAGACGATTGCTCAAACCCCGGCAGAAGCGCCCGCAACCCTGTTGCCGTATCAATCGTTCATGCTGGACAACGGATTGACGGTCCTTTTCCATGTGGACCGTTCGGACCCTGTCGTCGCCGTATCCCTGACCGCACACGTTGGATCGGGCCGCGAAAAACCCGGCCGGACGGGGTTTGCGCATCTGTTCGAGCATCTTCTCTTCCTCGAGTCGGAAAACCTGGGGCAAGGCGGACTCGACCGGATGTCCGCGCGGATTGGCGGGTCGGGGGCCAACGGCTCGACCAGCCGCGACCGGACGAATTATCTGCAGACAGTCCCCAGTGACGCCCTCGAAAAGATGCTTTGGGCAGAGGCGGACAAGCTCGGATGGTTCATCAATACGGTGACTGAGCCTGTGCTCGCCAAGGAGAAGGAAGTCGTCAAGAACGAGAAGCGTCAGGGCGTTGACAACCGGCCCTACGGCCACACGCTCTACGTACTGCACAAAGCGCTCTACCCGCAATCGCATCCCTACAACTGGCAGGTCATCGGTTCGCTCGAAGATCTGCAGGCCGCCACGCTGGAAGACGTCAAGGAATTCTTCCGTGCCTGGTACACGCCGAACAATGTCACCCTCGTCGTGGCGGGAGATTTCGATCCCTCGCAAGCCCGCATCTGGGTCGAGAAGTATTTCGCCGAGATTCCGCGCGGCCCTGAAATTGTTCCTTTGGAGGCCCGACCCGGCATCGTTTCTGAAACGGTCCGCCTGTTGCATGAGGACAATTTCGCGAAGCTGCCTCAGCTGACCATGGTCTGGCCGACGGTTGAGCAGTATCATCCGGACAGCTACCCGCTCGCGGTGCTCAGCCAGCTGCTGACCGATGGTAAGGAAGCGCCCCTCAATGAAGTGCTGATTGATGAGGCAAAGCTTGCCGCCTCGGTCGCCAGCTTTCCCTATGACAGTGAACTGGCCGGCGAACTGCTCCTGCAGGTCAGCGCCTTCAATGGCACGGATCTTGATCAGGTTGCTGGCGCGATTGATGCAGGCTTTGCCCGCTTTGAAGCCGAGCCGATCACCGCTGACGATCTGCAGCGCATCAAGACGCAGCAGGAAGTGGCCTTTTACAAAGCGCTCAGCAGTGTGCTCGGCAAAGGCGCGCAGCTTGCCCAGTACAGCATCTTCGCTGGCAACCCGGGATATATCGACGAAGACCTTGCCCGCTTGCAGGCCGTGACGGCCGAAGACGTCCGGCGCGTCTACGAGACCTACATCAAGGATAAGCCATTCGTCGCCGCAAGCTTTGTCCCGAAGGGCGCGCCGGAGCTGGCGCTGGAAGGCTCGGTTCAGGCCGAAGTCGTTATTGAGCCCATTGTGCAGGGCGCCGAAGCCGAAGTCGATCTGACGCAGCCGGTCAGCTACGCGCGCACACCCTCACTGATCGATCGCAGCGTTGAGCCGCCTTACGGCCCTGCTCCAAAGCTGTCTGCGCCAGACGTCTGGAAAGACATGTCGGAAAACGGGATCACGGTCTTCGGGATCTCGGATGACGAGTTGCCGACGGTGCGTTTTTCCATCGTGATGAAGGGCGGGCATTTGCTCGACACGCCGGAAACGGCGGGGACTGCCAATCTACTCGCCGAGATCCTGCTCAAGGGCACGGCGACGAAGACGCCGGCCGAACTCGACAAGGCGTTTGCACTGCTGGGGGCGAACGTTTCGGCCAGCGTGACGGCCGAGACCTTCGAGATCAACGGCGAAACACTCGCCCGCAACTTTACGCCGACGATCGCCCTGATCGAAGAAGCGCTGATGGAGCCGCGCTGGGATACAGCCGAGCTGGATCTGGCACTTGCCCGCACGCGCGATGCCATCGACGCATCACGGTCCGAACCGAACGAGATTGCAGGATGGGCCTTCAGCTATGTGACCTACGGGCCCGCAAGCATGCGGGCGCTCAGCCTGCTTGGCAGCGAAACCGCTCTGGCCGGTATCGATCTGGAAGACCTCAGATCCTGGCGTGCGCGTAATCTTTCTCCCCACCTGACGAGCGTGCGCGTGGTGGGCGATGTCAGCGCCGAAGACGTCAGGGCAGCGTTGCAGGGTCTGTCCACACGCTGGCGGAAGGTCGACATCACCTTGCCGCAGGAAGCGGCGACCGCGTCGCCCGAAGCCTCAAAGATCTACTTCTACGATATCCCGGGCGCCTCGCAGTCCGTTCTGCGGTTTGGCTATCCCTCACTGAAGCGCATGGATCCTGACTACGATCTGGCCGGCGTGATGAATTACCGGCTCGGCGGCGGCGGGTTTGCCTCGCGGCTGACGCAGGAACTGCGCGAAGGTAAGGGCTACACTTACGGCATCGGGTCAGATTTCACTGCAACGGCCGGCGAAGGCACGTTCATGATTTTCAGCGGTGTCAGGTCCAACGTGACACTTGAGGCCACGCAGCTCGTTCGCGACATCATGGCCGACTATGCATCGACCTTCACGCAGGAAGACCTCGATGTCACCCGCGGTTTCTTCATCAGGAGTCAGGCCCGGCGATTTGAGTCTCTGGGCGCCAAGCTCGACGTCCTGTCGGAAATAGCCGGCTACGATCTGCCGAACGACTTTGTGGTCCAGCAGGTGGCGGCTGTGGAAGCCCTCACACTTCCTGAAATCCAGGCGCTTGCAGGCAAGTTGATCCGGCCGGATGCGATGAATTATGTCATCGTCGGAGATGCAGCAACGCAGCTGCCACGCCTGAAATCGCTCGGCTTCGGAGATCCGGTTGTGATCAACGAAGCCGTGGATGCCCTGACGCGTTAGACCGGTGGCCTGGGGCGTCGCGGCCGGCAGACTTTTGGTTCACGCCGTCAGAGTTGCAATGCGCTGGCGCGCCACAGCACGGCGCTTTCGATGTCCGGCGATGTACAGATATTCCGCTCTGCGACTGGCGATGACCCTATCGGTCAAGCGCAGAGACGCCTGCTCTTGGGCAAACGCGAAGAAAACCCGCGTGCGCTGACATCGCCCCGCTGAAACCAATGATGCGAAATGATAAAGCCATGTGACCGGAACAGAGAGTTAAGCAGACCTGCGTTCGAGAGACCGTCCGAGCCAGACCGCGAGGTTTGCTTTCAGTGCGTCTATGACGATTGGCTTCGAGACGAAGCCGTCCATCCCGGCACCGCGATAGCGTGCCTCACTGTCATTCAAGACGTGCGCAGTGACTGCGACAATCCGTGCGGTAACCTCTCGACCTTCTTGCCGCTCAATTTCACGTATCGCGGCCGTCGCCTCAATGCCGCTCATCTTCGGCATGGAGACGTCCATCAGGATGACTTTCGGGCTCAATTGCTTCCAAGCTGAAACGGCAGCTTCTCCGTCACTGACGATTTCATAGGTCAGGTCGAGCGAGCCAAGAAGGGCCCGCATGACGGTTTGATTCACCGCATTGTCTTCAGCCACCAGAACGTCAACGAATCTGCCTGTAGTTTCTGTTTGCGGCGGCCCGGGAGCAACACCGGGCACCGACTGCAATGTGGATTTACCGCCGGATGGATTAAGTCCGTTCTGCCGGGCGGTTGCATTCGCAATCGCGTTGAACAGGTCCGATTGGCGGGCGGGCTTCAGAATTGTTTCCGTGACATCCATCTGCGCAAAGCGCGCGGCAAGACTTGGCGAATCAACCGAGCTCAGGACGATGACAGGGGTATTCCGGTAGGTTGTGGTTTGGCGCAGTTTCTGAAGGACCTGCTCTCCGTCCAGGTGGGGCATCTGATAATCGAGGATAATCAGGTCGACCTTGACGCCGCGCCGTTCGGCTTCCGCCAGGAACTGGAAAGCATGCATACCGCTGGGCACGCACTTCGGTTTACATTTCCAATAGAGCAGCTGCTCGCGCAGGATATCGCGATTGACAGGATTGTCGTCGACAACGAGCACCTGTGTGCCTTGAATTGACTCGGTCTGAAGGCTGCGGGTTACGGGCTGCAACTCGGCCGGGACAGGCAACGTGAGCTCAATTGTGAAGAGTGAGCCCTCACCAAGCGTACTTTCCACGCTGATCCGGCCGCCCATGAGTTCTACCAGACGACTCGTGATCGCAAGGCCAAGACCGGTACCGTCGTGCTGGCGGCTGGCTGAGCCGTCAACCTGGCTGAACTTATCAAATATCGCTGTGAGGTGATCGGCGGGGATGCCAATACCTGTGTCTTTGATCTTGATAGCAAGACGTGCATGACCGCCTTCGGACACACCTGACACGTCAAGCAGAACATGTCCCTTTGACGTAAATTTCACGGCATTGCCAACAAGGTTGACCAATACCTGCCGTATTCGGCCGGCGTCGCCAACATAAAAATCCGGCAGATCCGTCTGAACCCGGACGAGTAAGTCTATGCCCTGAGTCGATGCCACACCGCTTAGAAGGCTGCCAACACTTTCAATGCTTTCGCGAAGATCGAACGGTGCTTCGACCAGTTTCATCCCACCTGCCTCGATCTTTGAAAAGTCGAGAATGTCGTTGATGATTTTCAGCAGCGCATTTCCGGAAGAGACAATTGTATCGACGAATGACATTTCCCGTGATGCGAGACTTGAACTCTGAAGCAGTTGTGCCATGCCGATCACACCATTCAGAGGTGTGCGGATCTCGTGGCTCATGTTCGCAAGAAACTCCGCCTTTGCGCGCTCGGCGGCTTCCGCTTTTCTCTGCCCGAGCACCTGCTGGCTGATATCCACGAAAAGTGAAATATGGCCGCCCGCGGGAATCGGGTTGGTGCGAACCAGGATCCAGACTTCACCTTCGAGCCCGAAAATGGCTTCCCGGCAATCCAGGAAGGCATCCACCGAACTCAGCCAGAGGAAATCGTCATTCACACTTTTCAGATCGAGGGCGCGCAGCCTTCCTACCAGATCTGAAACGTGCCCAACGTCGCCGAAATCACCAATCCATTTTGTGAAAAACTCACCTGCAGATTCATTTACCCGCGAGACTTTTCCGTCCCCGGACCAGATGATGGCGCCGTCCTGTGTTGCATTCAGCGCGGAATAGAGCAGTTGCGCCGCTTCCTCAGCGGCATCTCTTGTGGCCCGAAGCTCGCCTATCATCCGCTCGTGTGCGGCGGCTACCTGATTAAAGCTATGCGCCAGTTCGGCGTTACCGTCAGAAACTGCCAGGTGACCGGAGGGCCGGTTAGTTGCGGGATCATCGAACTGACTCAGCACACGTTCGAGAGCCTCCTCTTTCATCGAGTCTTGTTGAGCCGCATAGTCGAGGCCCAAACGCTCCTGACGAACTCCGACTCGAACGCCAATCGTCTTCTTCAGCGCAAGGAACGTCAGAAGGCCAGGAACGAACGAGATCACGAACGCCGCTGCAACCCCTGTTGCCTGAACCGCTACCTGCGAAAGCACAGAGCCAGCCGGCAACTCGCTCGTCGCAAAGAAAGGAAAGCACAGGCTTCCGACCGCTCCGCTAACTCCGTGCACAGCAATGCCGGAAACCGGATCATCAAGCCTGGCATAGACAAGTAGCAGATGGCCGGCGCCAACAGCTGCCAAGCCGCCAAGGATGCCGAGCCAGAGCGCACCGTCATAGCCAACGAGGTGAGCCGCTGACGTGATTGAGACGAGGCCGCCCAACAAGCCAGTGCAAGCATCGAACGCGACGGCCTGGCCGCGCCGCATCGCGAGACCGAGGATTTGACCAGCCATCGCCCCGGAAGCAGCCGCGAGAATCGTGTTCTGACCAACCCTGGCAAAGGTCTCAGGGTACGCCGCAAACCCACCCGTATTGAATGGTATCCAGCAGACCAGTAGCAAGAGCGTGCCCGCCATTGTAAGCACCGGCGCACTGCCTGAAATGGGGCTGACATTGCCGGCGTCGTCAAACCTGCCGATCCTTGGACCAATCACGAGAAGCGCAGCCAGCCCGAACCATGCTCCGATCGAGTGAACAGTGATCCCTCCGGCCATGTCCACAAAGCCAATATCCGACAGGAGGGCTGGATTGTCCGGGATCAGGAGGTTTCCCCAAACCATGTGACCGAATACAGGATAGACCAGGCCGGAAACAACAATCACCCCAACGATATACGCTCCGGACTTGACACGCTCGGATAGGATCCCAGACGCGATTGTTGCTGCGACGCTGCAGAATGCCAGCTGGAACAAGAGGTGCGCTTCGATCGGAACATCATTTACTTTGTCCGGAAGCCCGCCGAATCCGAAGATGCCGTTAGCGCCAGCCCCGAACATGACAGAGAAGCCGAAGGCCGCAAATATGACCGCGCTAAGTACAAAATCAGCAATGTTCTTGTGAGCGACATTCGCCGCATTCTTGGCACGGACGCTTCCCGATTCGAGCAACAGGAACCCAGCCTGCATCAGCAGGACAATGCACGCGGCACAAACGAGCCAGACGGTGCCATCCATGCAGCTTCCCCATAGAAATCACACATAAACTGTCATAGTTCGCCCTAAAGGATTGTTAACTATCGAGCGGCACGGGGCCGGGAGGCGGTGCATTCACGTGAACTTGACTCTGGCCCGTCAAATCGCACGGGCACATAGGGTCAGGTTAGCTGTGATTGTCATTTTCGATGGCAGGCAGGATCGCCTCAGCCCAGCACTCGGCTGCTATAGAAAGAAACGGAACGAAACAGAGACCGAAAGAGACGGAAAAAAGCTTACGCAGCCCTGCGCGCGCGGGCCGCATCGATGCGGCTCTTGATATCGGCCAGTTCCTGCAGCGCCTCCTCGAGACGCGTCTTGCGGTCCGGCGCAGCAAAAGCGCGGGCAACGCTGGCCTGCAGTTCGCGCGCCGGGCTCGGCACCGCTTCAAGGATGGCCGCGGACAAGGTTGCGGTACCGGCGAGAACCGCCCCGATCCCCTGCTCCGCAAGGATCGTCCTGGCGCCCTTCAGCGTCATGCCGCGCTCATGCACCAGAATCCGGACGGCCCGCAGGGCGTCCATGTCCTGCGGGCGGAACATGCGGCGGCCATCTTCGCGCTTGATCGGGCGGATGTCTTTCGGGAAACGGGTTTCCCAGTAGCGCAGCACGTGCGTTTCCAGGCCCAGCTCGCTGGCCGCTTCACCAATCGACCGGAAGGCAGAGGACGACTTTTCGATCCGGGATCTGAGTGCGGTCATTCGGTCATCCTGCTGGACTTCAGTCGCGGCCGACGAGCGACTTGAGCATCGGCGAGGGACGGAAGGTGACGACACGGCGGGCCGCGATGGGGGCCTCTTCGCCGGTCTTGGGGTTGCGCCCTTCGCGGGCAGATTTGGAGCGCACGACGAAGTTGCCGAAGCGGGCGAGCTTCACGTCTTCCTCATGCTCGAGGGCGGCGCCGATGAGTTCGAGGGTGCGGTCCAGCAGGTCAGCGGATTCCTGACGGGTCACGCCGACTTCGCGGACGATGGCATCGGTGACTTCGGCCCGGGTAACGGTCTCGTTGCTCATATGCCCACTCGCCTTTCATGAAAGCCTAAGCCCGGTATCTTAACGAATTCCTAGCGTACGCGTTAGTGAAATCTGGAACAGGCCGTCTGGTCAGAGACGGAAGAGGGTGGCGCCCCAGGAGAAGCCGCCGCCCATCGCTTCCGAAAGGATCAGGTCGCCGGGCTTCGCACGGCCGGTGCGGACGGCATGGTCGAGCGCCAGCGGAATGGACGCAGCGGAAGTGTTGGCATGCTGGTCGACGGTGATGACGACCTTCTCCTCCGGGATGTGCAGCTTCTTCGCCACACCGTCCAGGATGCGCTTGTTGGCCTGGTGGGGAACAAACCAGTCGATGTCCGCGGACGTCAGCCCGGTCTGCGCCAGCACCGTTTCGATGGCCGAGGAGATGTTGGCAACGGCATGTTTGAAGACGCGGTTCCCCTCCATCCGGACATGGCCGATCGTGCCGGTAGAGCTGACACCGCCATCGACATAGAGAAGATCAGCCTTCGAGCCGTCGGTGCGGATATGATGCGTGATAATGCCTTCGTCGCCGGCGAACTCGCCCTCGCGCACTTCGATCACCACCGCGCCGCCGCCATCGCCGAACAATACGCAGGTGCCCCGGTCCGACCAGTCGATGATGCGCGTGAAGGTTTCGGCGCCGATCACCAGCGCCCGCTGGAACAGGCCCTGCCTGAGCATGGAATCAGCAGTGGCGAGCGCGAAGAGGAAACCCGAACAGACCGCCTGAACATCGAATGCAGCGCCGCCTGTGATGCCGATCTTGGCCTGCACGGCGGTCGCAGTGGCCGGGAAAGTGCGATCCGGAGTCGTTGTAGCCAGCACGATGAGATCAATCTGCGAGGCGTCGATGCCGGCAGCTGCCAGCGCCCGGCGCGCGGCGGCGGCGGCGATGTCGGACGTGACTTCTCCATCAGCGGCGACGTGGCGCTGGCGGATGCCGGTGCGTTCCCGGATCCACTCGTCGGAGGTCTCGACCATCAGGGCGAGCTCCTTGTTGGTCAGTACGCGTTCGGGCAGGTAACTGCCGGTGCCGAGAATAAAACTGCGACGCGCCATCCTCATCCTTCCTTTCGATCCAGCGTGCCGGCGTCAGGCCGCGACGCCGCCGGTTCCTATTTTTGCGAGGTTCGCAGCGATCTCGCCCTGGAAATCGCTGGCCGCCAGGTCGGCTGCCATTTCACACGCCCGCGCGAACCCGCGCGCATCGGCGCTGCCATGGCTCTTGACGGAAATTCCGCCGAGGCCGAGCAGGACGCCGCCGTTCACATTGCTTGGATCCATCAGCGACTTGAGGCGCTTCAGGCCGTTCATCGCAAGTAAGGCGCCAGCTTTCGACATCAGGCTTTCCGTAAAGGCCTCACGCATGTGGCTGGCCAGCATCCGGGCAACACCTTCGCCTGTTTTCAGGGCAACATTGCCGGTGAAGCCATCCGTGACAACGACATCGACCATGCCCATCGAGATATCATCACCTTCGATGAAACCACGATAATCCAGATCAAGTCCGGCAGCGCGCAGCCATTCATGCGCCTCGCGCACCTCCTCATGGCCCTTCATCTCTTCCGAGCCGATATTGAGCAGGCCGACAGATGGCCGCGCAATGGCGAGCGTTGCGCGCGCAAACGCCTCGCCCATGATCGCGAAGCTGACAAGCTGCTGGGCATCGGCCTCGACATTTGCGCCGACATCCAGGACGATCGTGCGCCCGCGCAGCGTCGGCCACACCGCCGTCATCGCCGGGCGGTGCACGCCGTCCATCTTGCGCAGGATCAGCATCGACATCGCCATCAGCGCGCCGGTATTACCCGCCGAAACAGATGCGCCTGCCTTGCCGTCGCGGATCGCCTCGACAGCGTTCCACATCGACGTGCCCTTGCCGCGGCGAAGGGCCTGGCTGGGTTTCATGTCGCTGGTGATCTTTTCGCCGGCATGCACCAGTGTGGCGCGCGCCTGCAGAACGCTGCGCCCCGCCATCAGGGGCGCGAGCAGCGCCTCGTCGCCGTGCAGGAGCGCCTTCATGTGAGGGCGGCTTTCCAGGAACTCGGCGACCCCGTCGACGACGATGCGCGGGGCATTGTCTCCGCCCATGGCGTCTATCGAAAGCGTCTGCGAGGGATCCATCCGGTCCTGTGCCTGCATGAGTGGCCAGATTCGACGTGTTCCGCTGTGGTTTAAGCCTCGCCGGGGGGCAAGGCAACGGGCGACATGCCGCGTATGTCAGCCTTGCGCGGCGCCCTGCCCGGCAGGGGACCCAATCCAGTTGAACCGGCCCTGGAGGATTTCGCTGTCCGGCTGCTGCGCGAGACGGGCGCTGAGCGCCCGCACCGATTCGGCCAGTGCGCCGGCCTGGTCCGGCCGGGCGACCCCGTTGCGGCGCAGGATGGCGTCAACCGGCTCTGACCCCTCTGCCCCCGTGAGGGCCGCAAACAGGGCCTTTCCGAGACCCGCGTGGCCCTGTGCCAGCTTGCGGACTTTCCGGGCGATCGAGGCATCGCCGACGCCCTTTTCCCGGTAGGCGGCATCGAACCCGTCAAGCACCAGTTCATCCATCCGCAGGATCAGCCGCGCCGGCTCCGGGCCCTCGATCCGGCTCAGCCGGGCGCAGGCCAGACTGGTCAGGACCGTCACCATCCCGGCCCGGCCCTCAAAGGTGTCCGGCACACCGCCGGAAAGATAGAAATCCGGCTCCAGCGCATGGCGCAGCAGGCCGCGATAGGCCTCTGCCGCTGCCTTCCGCCGCGCTGAACGCCGATGGAACCAATTGCCCGAAAATGCCGTCAAGGGTGTACTCCCATGCTTGCCAAGCCCGGTTACCTGCCGCTAGGTCGTTCGTCAAAGCCCATCCGGAGTGACTCCATGCGTAAAAGTGCCATCCTGGCGGTCAGCCTGCTCACGCTGCCCCTGGCGGCGTGCCTTACGCCCTCACGCGATTTCCACGGCTATATCCCGGACGAAGTCCAGCCCTACGACATCAAGCCGGGTGAGGATACCCGCTCGTCGGTCACGGCGCAGCTCGGCTCGCCCTCGACAAAGGGCCTGTTCGACACCAACACCTGGTTCTACATTTCAGTCGTCCAGGAGCGTCTGGCCTTCTACAAGCCGCAGGTCGCTGAGCGCGTGATCACCGCCATCCGTTTCAGCGAAGATGACAAGGTCGATGAGATCCTGCGCTACACGGCGCAGGATGGCCAGGTGATCAGCTACGCCGCGCGCGAGACCTCCACACGCGGGCGCGAACTGGGTCTCTGGGAGCAGATCTTCGGAACGGTCGGCAGTGTTCGCCTGCCGAACTCCGACGAAGCGACACCCGGCAACCCGACGGGACGCCAGGGCCAGTAATTCCGGCGCAGCCATTCCGCTTCAGATGAAAAAGCCCCGGAACAGAAGTTCCGGGGCTTTCATTTGATCCGTATCCGGATGTCTAGTGCGCGAGCACGGCGAGCATCAGGAGCGCCACGATGTTGGTGATCTTGATCATCGGGTTGACGGCAGGGCCGGAGGTGTCCTTGTACGGGTCACCCACCGTATCGCCCGTGATGGCAGCCTTGTGGGCTTCGGAGCCCTTGCCGCCATGGTGGCCATCTTCGATGTATTTCTTCGCATTGTCCCAAGCGCCGCCACCCGAGGTCATCGAGATGGCCACAAACAGGCCCGTCACGATCACGCCGAGAAGCATTGCGCCGACAGCCGCGAGCGCAGCCCCCGAACCGGCGATCAGGTAGATCACGATGAACAGCACGATTGGCGACAGCACCGGAAGGAGCGACGGAACGATCATTTCCTTGATCGCCGCCTGGGTCAGCATGTCCACGGCGCGGCCATAGTCCGGCTTTTCCGTGCCCAGCATGATGCCCGGCTTTTCGCGGAACTGGCGGCGGACTTCCTCCACCACCGACTGCGCAGCGCGGCCCACGGCCATCATCGACATGCCGCCGAACACGAACGGCAAGAGGCCGCCGAACAGCAGGCCGACCACGACGTAGGGGTTGGCAATCGAGAAGTCGACCGAGACGTTGTAGAAGAACGACCCTTCGACGGCGCGTGCCGAGAAGTATTTCAGGTCTTCCGCATAGGCCGCAAACAGCACGAGAGCGCCAAGACCGGCAGAGCCGATCGCGTAGCCTTTCGTGACGGCCTTGGTCGTATTGCCGACAGCGTCGAGTGCGTCGGTCGTCTTGCGGACTTCCGAAGGCAGTTCAGCCATTTCAGCAATGCCGCCTGCGTTGTCCGTCACCGGGCCGAAAGCATCCAGGGCAACGATCATGCCGGCCACGCCGAGCATGGTGGTGGTTGCGATCGCGATGCCGTAAAGGCCGGCGAGGTTGTAGGTCAGCAGGATGCCGCCGATGATGATCAGCGCAGGAAGCGCGGTGGCTTCGAGCGAGACGGCAAGGCCCTGGATGACGTTCGTGCCGTGGCCGGACTCGGACGCTTTCGCGATCGAGCGGACGGGACGGTACTTGGTCTCTGTGTAGTAGGCCGTGACCACAACGATCAGCAGCGTCACGAAGAGACCCGCCACACCGCAGGCAAACAGCTTCCAGCCGGTGATGTCGGCAGGTTCGCCGGTGACCGGATTGACAAGACCAAGCAGGGCCCCGGCGCCATCCAGCGTTCCGGCGAGACCGCCGGGCAGCACGGTTTCAAGCGCCACCGCCAGGCCGCCGACGGAGAGGATTCCGGTGACGATGAGCGCCTTGTAGAGCGCGCCCATGATATCCGTAGAGCCCTTCGACAGGGTGGCAAAGAATGTGCCGATGATCGAGGTGACGATGCAGACCGCGCCGATGGCGAGGGGCAGCATCATGATTTCGCCGATATACGGCGTCGCTGCGAAGTAGATGCCGCCGAGAACCATCGTGGCGACGAGCGTCACCGCGTAGGTCTCGAAAAGGTCCGCCGCCATGCCGGCGCAGTCGCCGACGTTATCACCGACGTTGTCGGCGATGGTGGCGGGGTTGCGCGGATCATCTTCCGGAATGCCGGCTTCCACCTTGCCAACCATGTCGCCGCCGACATCCGCACCCTTGGTGAAGATACCGCCGCCGAGACGGGCGAAGATCGAGATCAGCGAAGCGCCGAAACCGAGCGACACGAGCGCGTCGATGATTTCGCGTTTCTGGCCTTCGTCCGTCAACGCCAGGCCGAGCGGGCCGGTCAGCAGGCCGTAATAGCCAACGATACCCAGGAGGGCGAGACCGACCACGAGCATGCCGGTGACAGCGCCTGATTTGAAGGCCATCTGAAGGCCTTCGTTCAGGCCCTTGCGGGAGGCTTCCGTGGTGCGCACGTTGGCGCGCACTGAGACGAGCATGCCGATGAACCCAGCGAGGCCCGAAAGCACGGCGCCGATCAGGAAGCCCAGCGCGGCTTTCCAGCCGAGCAGGAAGAACAGGATAACAGCAACGCCGGCGCCAACCATGGCGATGGTGCGATACTGGCGGCTGAGATACGCGTTGGCGCCTTCCTGGATCGCCTGAGCGATCTCGATCATGCGCGGATTGCCCGCGGGCGCTTTCATGATGGATGTGATCTGCCAGTAGCCATAGGCGACTGACAGGAAGCCCGCTCCTAGCGCGAGTAAGTACCAAGTCATCGGCTTTCCTTCCTAACCCCTAATACCAGTCAGCCCCGCGAAGGCAGGGCTGAGGTGTGTTTTGACGACGGTTCTGCCTGCCAGCCAGCCCCTCAGGGTGCAACTTGGCTCACTTTATGGGCGAGTGACGGACATTCCGATACTAGCCATGCTGGTAGGCCACGGTTTCCGGGAGGTTAACGGGGCGATTTTCAAAGGTCGCAGCGAGACCCGGCTCCGCCCGGATCCGCCCGATGCGCGAAATCCGGATGCCCAGTTCCCGCGCGTCCGCCAGCAAACCGGCCGCATTTTCAGGGCGGGACGCGAAGAGCAGCTGGTAGTCGTCGCCCCAGGTCGCAAGATCCACCCTTTCGGCCAGACTGGAAGCTCCGCCCGCGAAGGGCACTGATTCGAGCGCGATCTCGGCCCCCGCTCCGGACGCCCCCGCCAGCGTTCCGGCGTCGCCGAGCAGGCCGTCAGAGACATCCATCGCGGCAGAGGCATGGCGGACCAGGAGCCCCGCCGCAGATACAGGCGGCAGAATCGGGGTGCGAAGGCTGGCAATCCAGGGACTTGCCTCACCCGCCGCCCTCGCGAGGAAGCCGCGCCGGGGCCCGCCGATCTCGCCGGTCACCCACAGGTCGTCGCCGGCCGATGCGCCGGCGCGCCGGATGGGTGCAGCGCCGAGGCAGCGCCCTGTGAGCGTCAGGGATACAAACAGGCCGCCGGGACTGGTCACCGTGTCGCCGCCGATCAGCGAGGCGCCCCACAGGCCGAGTTCGTCGCCCAGCGCCGCAGCGAAGCCGGCGAGCTGCCCTTCGCTCCCGCCGGAGGGCCAGCCGAGCGTCAGCAGGGCTTCGGACGGTTCGGCGCCGCTGGCCAGGATGTCGGACACGTTCACGCGCACGAGCTTGCGCGCGATCGAGTCGATGGGATCACTGCCGAGGAAGTGCACGCCCTCGACCATGGCGTCGGTCGTGATGACGACCGGGCCTGCGGCGGGTGACAGCTGGGCGGTGTCATCGGTCAGCCGGGCCGCGCCCGGCGCTGCGGCGAGCGGAGCAAAGTAGCGCCGGATCCAGTCTCGTTCAGCCATGCCGGCGCACCGGATGCTGAAGGGCGCTACAGCCCCTCACGGCCTATCGCATAGAACCGGTCGCGGCGCTGGCGGCGAAGCTGCGCCGGTGTCAGCCCTTCAAGGTCGCGCAGCGCGGCGTCCAGCGCCTTGGCGGCGGAGGCCATCGCCCGTTGCGGATCGCGGTGCGCGCCGCCGACAGGCTCTTTCACAATGCTGTCGACGATCTTGTGTTTCAGAAGGTCGGGGCCCGTGATGCCCATCGACTGGGCGGCCTCGCTGGCCTTCGACGGGTCGCGATAAAGGATTGACGCGCAGCCTTCCGGCGAGATCACCGAATAGATGGCATACTCCATCATCAGCACACGGTTGGCCGCCGCAATACCAATGGCACCGCCGGACATGCCTTCACCGATCACAAGCGTCACGAACGGAACACCCAGCGACAGGCCGCGCTGCGTGCCGCGCGCAATCGCTTCGGCCTGGCCGCGCTCCTCGCCGCCCTTGCCAGGATAGGCGCCAGCGGTATCGGGGAAGCTGAGGACCGGCATGCTGAACTTCTCGGCGAGGTCCATCAGGCGCACGGCCTTGCGGTAGCCTTCCGGGTGCGCCATGCCGAAATTGTGCTTCAGGCGCTTCTCTGTGGTGCGGCCTTTTTCGTGGCCCATGATAACGACCGAGCGTCCACGGAAGCGGGCAAGCCCGCCGATGATCGCTTCATCATTGCCGAAGTGGCGGTCACCCGCGAGTTCCTCGAACTCCTCGAAGACCGAGCCGATGAAATCCGAGAAGTGCGGCCGGTCGGGATGGCGCGCCACCTGCGTGATGCGCCAGGCATCAAGATCGGAGTAGATCTGCTTCAGCTGCTTGACCGATTTGGTCTTCAGCCTGGTCAGCTCGTCAGTGATCGACGGACCATCCTTGCGCGCCGCAAGGGCTTCCAGTTCGGCGATCTTGGAATCGAGTTCGGCGATCGGTTTTTCGAATTCGAGATAGGTAGCCATGCGCGTTCCCTAGCAATCTGGCCGCGCTTCGCCTAGCCCGTTGACGGCAGGGTTCTGCCCAGCATCACGACCGCTGGCAGCGTCAGCACGCCCAGAAGGACGGGAAACACAAAGAAAATCAAGGGTAACGTCAGTTTTGCGGGTAGCGCCATGGCCTTTTCCTCGGCATAGAGGATGCGGCGCTGGCGCATGTCCGCCGAGAACACGCGCAGGGTCTGGCCGAGACTGGTGCCCATTTCCTCGGCCTGGCGCAGCATCGTGGCGAGCGATCCCGCCTCCTCGAGCGCCAGCCGGTCGGCAAAACTGCGCCACGCCGTCTTGCGCGCCCGGCCCGCCCTGAGCTCGAGCGACAACGTGCGCATATGGCCGGAGATGACCGGGTGGCGCAGCTCCAGCTCCTCCCCCACGCGCTGGACCGACGCATCGAGACTGAGGCCCGCTTCCACGCAGGCAACCATCAGGTCCATCATGTCCGGAAAACCGAGCGAAGCGGCCAGCTTGCGCTTCCTGATCTGCGCATCAAGGAACATGCCCGGCGCAGCGAGGCCGACAAGAACCAGCAGGATGGAGGCGCCGACAGGGGCGTATTTCGGCAGGCCGGCAAAATACGGCAGCGAGAAGAAGAGTGCGATCTGCGGAATGACCACGCAGACAAAGCGCGCTGCGAAATAGCGCGGGACGGCATTTGCCTGCGTGAAGCCTGCAAGGTTCAGCTTGCCGCGCACCGCATTGACCTGCTCGCCCTCGGTGGGCGCGACATTGTCGGGAAGCCCCATCAAGGCGCGGGCGATCAGGCTGCCGCCGCGTTTGGGCTGGTCTATCGCTTCCGGACTGCGGCGCGTCAGGCGGCGGCTGATATCTTCCTCAGCCTTCTGGTTGCGAAGGAAAGACACGACGCCCGGAATCGCGATGAGCATCGCCAGAACGAACAGCGCGACGGGCACCACCGGGCCTGAGAGGAAGGACATGCTCATGGCGCCCGCATCACATCTTGAAGTTGATCATCTTGTTCATGACGATGTTGCCGATGATCATCCACACGAGCAGGCCGGCGAAGCCATACTGGATCAGCGGATCATTGATCACGTTGCCATAGAATTCCGGGCGCAGCATGTGGATAGCACCCATCACCATGAAGGGCGCCGACGTCAGGATCATCGCGGACGTACGCCCTTCCGATGAGGCAGCACGCACCTTGAGGCGCATGGTCTGGCGTCCGCGGATGGTATCGATATTTGACTTGAGGAGTTCGGTAAGATTGCCGCCGGTCTTCTCCTGCAGGCGCACCGTGGCCCCAAACAGCTCGACATCCGGATCGCCCGACCGCTCCGCCATCCGCTGCACTGCGTTGGTCAGCGACATGCCGTAGGACACCTCGTCCGCCGTCATGCCGAACTCCGTGCCGATCGGATCCGGCATCTCGCGCGCCACCAGCGCCACAGCCGTCGCCACCGGGTGCCCGGCCTCAAGGCTGCGGCAGACAATCTGCAGCGCATCCGGCAACTGCGTCGCCAGCTTCCTGGCGCGCCGGGCAGCGAGATGCCTGATCACCATCAGCGGCGCGAGCGCGAACACCGCGCCGTATACCGGAAGGGCAACCCACAGCCCGCCCGCGTAGTACCAGGCGGCACCCGCCGGAATCAGCGACCCCACCGCCGACATGGCAACCCACCTCACGGGCTCGTACTTCAGCCCTGAGCGCACGATCAGCTGGTTCAGCCAGCGAAGCGACATCGCAGGATTGCCCTCGCGGTCGAGCCCCCGGCTCTTGCGCAGCTCGATCATGGCCTCATTGTGTGTCTCGTACCGCTCCTTGAACTGCAGGCGGCGGTTGACGATGCGCTGTGCCTGCGCGTTCGAGACGAGCCCGAGCACGGACTGGATCGCCAGGAACACCGCGCCCGTCGCCATGATCGCCGGGATGATCAGCGAGGCATCAAGGCCTGCAAGGTCTGGAAGGCCAGGCACGCGTAAGCCCCCTGATCAGAATTTGGTGGACGGATCAAACAGGCCGGCCGGCATGTGCACGCCGCGCCGCTCCATCTCGTCGAGGAATTTCGGACGAATCCCGGTCGGCGCGAAATACCCCATGACCTTGCCATTCTCCGCCGTGCCTGTCCGCTCGAACCGGAAGATTTCCTGCAGCTGGACGACCGAGCCCTCCATCCCGGTGATCTCGGCAATCGAGACGACCTTGCGCGAGCCATCCGACATGCGCGTCGCCTGCACGATGAAGTTCACCGCTGAGGCGATCTGTCCACGGATGGCCTCTTCGGAAATCTTCAAGCCGCCCATCATCACCATCTGCTCGAGACGCGTCAGCGCATCGCGCGGATTGTTGGCGTGGATCGTTGCCATCGAGCCTTCGTGGCCCGTGTTCATCGCCTGCAACATGTCGAACGCTTCTTCCGAGCGCACCTCCCCGAGGATCACCCGGTCAGGCCGCATCCGCAGCGCGTTCTTCACCAGCTCGCGCTGGCGGATCTCGCCCTTGCCTTCAATGTTCGGCGGGCGGGTTTCCATCCGCGCGACGTGCGGCTGCTGCAGCTGAAGTTCCGCTGCATCTTCGATCGTGATCAGGCGCTCGTCCGGATCGATCGCCGCCGACAGCGCATTCAAAAGCGTCGTCTTTCCCGATCCCGTCCCGCCCGAGATCACCGTCGAGGCGCGACACTTCACGGCCCCAAGGATGAAATCCGCAACAGGACGCGGGATTGCCCCGAAGCCCACCAGCTTGTCCATCGTCAGCGGCGACTTCGAGAATTTCCGGATCGAGACCAGCGGGCCGTCGATGGCAATCGGCAGCACCGCGGCATTGACGCGGCTGCCGTCCAGCAGGCGCGCGTCCACCAGCGGCTGGCTTTCGTCAACGCGCCGGCCCACTGCCGCCACGATCCGCTGCACGATGCGCAGCAGGTGATCATTGTCCGCAAACCGCACCGGGGCAAGCTGCAGCTTGCCATGCCGCTCGACATAGACCTGGTTACAGCCGTTGATCAGGATATCCGAGATGGAATCATCCTTGAGCAGAGGTTCGATGGGCCCAAGGCCTGTCATCTCGTCCATCACGGCGTCCGCAAAAGAGGCCTCCTCTGCCGAGGACAGCGCCATCTCTTCCTTGCGGAGGATATCGCCGATGATGCCGCGCACGCGGCGCCGCATCGTCTCGTCATCCATCTTGTCGAGGGCGGATAGGTCCAGCTCATCAATCAGCTTTGCATGCACCCGAAGCTTTGCATCGAGCAGATCGAAGCCTGCCGATTCCGGCCTGGAGCGCATGTTGGACGCTGTTCCGGCAACCGGTGAGGCTGCAGCGACCGGCTCCTCCTTCCTGACAGCGGGTATAAATCCGAAACGGCTCATGCGCGTGCTTTCCGGGTTGACCTTGTCGTCTGGGAATTCCCGATCATGCCATCCGGCACAAACTTGCGAACCATTCCGTCCACATCGCTGACAAGCGGGCTCTTCGGTTTCACACTGGCAATCGGCTTGCCAAGATTGACCGCCGTGCGCGCCGCGTCCCAGTCGGACGTGACGGTAACATCGATCTTTCGGTCGATGGCCTTCTCGGCCTGACCCACCGGAACCCCGGCAAGGAACTGTTTCTTCTGCAACGTCCGGTTCAGCACCAGTCGCGTCTTGCCCGCGTCACCGCGCAGCACGTCGACATCCCGGCACATGTCAGCCGCGGCGTGCAGGCTGGGCACCGTCAGCTGACTGACGATCACAGCCTGGTCCACTGCCGCCAACACTGATTTTGTCCAGGGCATCATATGGCGCGGCATATCGAGGATCACGAAGGGAAACGCCGCGCAGGTCACATCCAGCAGGCGCAGGATGGCCGCTGCACTGGCCAGCGCATCCGCTTCCGGGTTGCGCGGCGAGGCAATGATCGAGACGCCGTCCTCATGCTGCCAGCACCAGGCCGCCAGCAACCGCGCGTCAAGACGCTCAGGGGCCGCCGACAACGCCTGCAGGTCGAGCTTCGGGACAGCTTCGAGGAGGGACGCCGACATCCCGTCGGCGAGGTTCAGGTCGACAAGGCAGACCTTGCCCGGCCCGACGAGACGCGCCAGCGCGAACGCGCTTTCAATCACCAGTGTCGAGACGCCGGCTCCGCCCACAGCGCCGCGAAACGCCCAGCAGACAGAACTGGCCGGCACGCCCTTGGCTTCGGTGCGCGTTTCAGTGAGGCGCGCGGCGGTCTCCATGACATCCCCGGCATCAGCCGAAACAGCCAGCACATCCCAGGCCTCAAGTTTCATAAGGGCCCGGACCATATGCGCCGGTAACTGGTCGGAGATGACGATGACGGCCGTGGACGGACGCTCTACCGCAAGCTGGAGCAGCAGCTGGTCCCAGCCGGCCATGCCCTGCTCGATCAGGATCAACCCGCCGCCATGACGGATCAAGATATCCGGCGCAGCCATTTGCGACAGGTCCTGCACGTCCGGACAGATTGCCTTCAGCGCCGCGATCCGCTCGGGGCGGGTCAGCACGGCCATGGACGGCACGGTGCGCCCCGAAGGGGCAGCCGGCAGTCCAGGTTGAAGCTGGGCGGCGGATGTCATTATTCGCCGCCCCCGGTACCGGTGCTGGCGAGTTCTCTTACCTGGCCTTCGTTGAGCGCCTTCATGGCATTCACGGCGCGCACACCAGAGGTGGAGTCCACCGTTTTCGAGTTCGGCAGGTTCACATCCCGGCTGGCCTGCGCCGCCACGTTCGTACGGGTCGCCTCGCCAAGCAGGAAGCGGTCCTGCGCGTCCACCGACGCACACGCGCCAAGAATTCCAAAAGCCATCAGCAAAGCGAGTTTCCTGTAGTTTAACATTCTAATCAGTACCCTGACATAATTGATTCTTGACCGGCCGTCTTTCCGAGCAGGAACAGCTCACTCTCCGACGGCTCTGCAAAGGCATCCAGCGGCGAGGCCAGCTGGTCCGGATGCGGCATCGGCTGCACCAGGCGCGGCGTGACGACGATAACCAGTTCGCTCTCGTTGCGCTGGAAGCGCTTGGACGAGAACAGCGAGCCAAGGATCGGCACATTGCCGAGCCAGGGCGTCTGGCGCACATCGTTGGAGTAATTGTTCTGGAGGAGCCCCGCAACGGCAAACGCCTGCCCGTCATGCAGCTCCACCGTCGTGTCGGCCCGGCGCACCGAGATGCCCGGAATCTCGATGCCTGACGTACGGATACCATTAGCCCGGTCGATAGATGAGACTTCCGGACGTACGCGGAGGTTAATCAGCCCGTCGCCGAGCACCGTGGGCGTAAAGTCGAGGCTGACGCCGAACTTCTTGAACTCAATGGTGATCTCGTTGTCCCTGCTGGCCACCGGGATCGGGAACTCTCCGCCCGCAAGGAAGCTCGCTGTATCGCCCGACAGCGCCACGAGATTCGGCTCCGCCAGCGTCCGGATGATACCCTTTTCCTCAAGCGCACGGATCTGCAAGTCGATATTCCCGCCGCCGACATTCGTGAACATCGCGACCGTCTTAGCCGCAAGTCCGGACACGGTGGCGCCCTCGGTCGTGGTCTGAAAATCATTCGCGTCGACGCTGTTGCCAAAGCCGATCTCACGCACGGCGCTGCGGCTTGCCTCCAGGAAGCGCACTTCCAGCATCACCTGCTGGCTCTGCCCGACAGACAGCCCGTTCGCCACGCCGCCCGGCACGTACCGCTCGGCCACCTGCAGCGCCATTTCGGCCGCCGCCGCCGTCGTGACGCGTCCATCAAGGAACACGCCGTCATGCACCGGATACACATCGATCGGCTCGCCGGGCAGCAGGCGGTCCAGGTCCGCGCGCAGCTCCTCCAGACCCAGTTTCACTTCGACTTCTATCAGTTCCGCGATCGCGCCGGCCGCATCGTAGACGAGCACTGTCGTCGTGCCTGGCTGCTTGCCGCGCAGGAAGAAGGAACGGTTTGAGGTTGCCATCGCTTCAGCGATATCAGGATCCGCAACAACGATCGTTGCAAACGCCGCGTCGGCTTCGACCACGGCCGACTGTCCGCGCCGCACTTCAAGCCGCTCTGCGCCGTCTGCGGCAGAGCGCTGCGTCCAGGCCGAAACCGGAAGCGTCAGGCAAAGGCACGCCGCTCCGGCGGCCAGAAGATGTTTCAGGCGCATCAGCGTTTCTCCCCCGCTGCCGTTTGCGTCCGCGCGATCGGCGCCGAGACGTCGACATCACTATCGCCGTTGATCACACGCACGGTGGTGTTCACTGGCGCGCGGCGTACGGTGGCCGGCGGCACCACGCGCTTCACTTCGACTTTCTTGTCCGGCGTGATCGCGGCAGGCATCGCTTCCTCATCGCGGCTGATCAGGGCAAGGCCGAGCGCAGCGCGCTGGCTCGACGCGCCAAGCGCAAGCGCGTCGTCCGGCGTCACTTCCAGCGTCACGGTCTGCGAGGGCCTGGCGCCTTCAAGATTGGGCTTGAAAGACTGGTCGACCGCCAGCACTTTGACATACCGCAGCACAGGCCGCGCCAGGATATCGGCTGAAACGCGCGCGCCTTCAGGGCGGGCGCCCGCATCTTCCAGCGACATGAACTCGTTGACGTCCACCCGGTCGCCCGGCAGCACGAAGCCCGACACGCCAGTATCATTACGCACGACGATCGAAACTGCCCGCATCCCCGGCGTGATGGCCGCCGCCAGCGTCAGCACCGAACCGGTGGTGTCGATCTTCGGCGCCAGCAGCGGTTCGCCCGGCACCATCAGCCCGCGCGAGTAAGCCTTCGGGCCGAGTTCGGAAATGGTCTTCAGCGCGCCTTCCGGCACAGCCTGCTCGGGCCATTCGACTTGCCTGACGAATTTCGGATCGATGATGGCGCCCGGCTCCACCGCGGCGGTGGTGACCAGCACGGTCGTCATCACCATCGCGGGAGCAACACTCGCCTGCGCGTCCGGCGCCTCGCCGGACATGAAGGCACGGCCAAAGAAGATGGCGCCAGCTCCCAGTACAACCGAGACGCCGAGGCTGATGAGCGGTGCCGCTTTCATTCCGAATGCCCTCCTGCGGACAGCGTTCGGCTGTCTTCAATGTTCAGGATTAACACGCGGGGAATAAATCCGGTTGAAGGCGGGCGCGCGAATCCCGTCCGGAGACGGAACATGCTGTTAACCAACAGAAAGGCGGGGTTTCCTCCTGGTTTAGAAATGATTTCCGAAAGCCCGGATACTGCATTGCTGCAACAGGACCGGGGATAAGGTGCGGAAGAACAGGTCCGGTTCGCCGGCCTTCAGCAGCGCCGCCGTCAGCCGCCCACCTTAAACAGGGCCGGTGTCTGCGTTAAGCTTTCCGCCGTCTGGCGCAAATTCCGGCAAATAAACCTGCTTTGGCGTATGTCCGTATACCATGCGCTGGCGCTTCAGGCGCAGCGCCGTCCGGCAGCGCGGATCCAGGAACTCACGCCGCCGCGTCCACTTGTGCACCGTCTCGCCGCACGCCGGTAACCGGTGGGGATCGACACGCAGGTCCGGAAACACGTCCCGCGCATAACCGGTCACCTGCTGGTGCAGGTCTCCTCCGGCCGCTCCGGTTCGCCATGAATGCCGCCCCAGGCGCAGCAGATGGGTGCTCATCCGGGCGCTGCACGGGCGTGAAGGGGCCTTATACGGGCCAGGCTCAGCTGCGCTCGGAAACGATGCGCGCAAAGTCAGCCGTATCGACATTTCCGCCGGTGACCAGCACGCCTACGCGCCTGCCCTTCAGCGCCGCCGGCAACCGGTGCAGCGCCGCGGCCAGCGCCGCCGCGCCGCCCGGCTCGGCCAC